>RRZU012718551.1_pt1 | contig 27696 bp, 17 predicted proteins | sample 2165561 | NCBI WGS metagenome assembly RRZU01 (sample SAMN10456909, study PRJNA506462) | wastewater metagenome | isolation source: wastewater sludge | place: USA: Moscow, Idaho | reverse complement strand
GCCTTAATAATGGTTTCCATGTTAATCATTCCCAGGACAGCTCCGCAAAAAACGGAGAGTTTAGCAATAATCAGGGTGGTGCACTTTTAAGTGCCCATACCCTGATTTCCTGGTGCAGTTTTACATGCGCGTTAACACACACAAATACCGGTATCGGACAAAGCGTTGTTTCTGGGCAAAGGCTTTTTATGGACGCAGGAACACACCCAGCGTTTGCTGATGGTGCGCCTCCCGGAAAACAAACACCTGATTCAGCCGGGTAAATGGCAACAGGCGGCACGCCTGCACGAAATACGCACACCGGGCAGCACTTGGTTTACCCGGCTTACCGCCTCGCAAGTATGGTGGAATCCTGTCGCGCCGTTGCCGCCGGTGGGCGGCAAGCCGGAATTGCACGGGGTGGAGCCGGAGGAGCGGGATATTTACACCGCGCTGATGGAGCGCGTCGGCCATATGATTGTGCTGGGCACCACTCGCGTCGGTAAAACCCGGCTGGCCGAAGTGCTGATTAACCAGGATATTGCCCGGGGCGATACGGTGATTACCTTTGACCCCAAGGGTGACGCCGAATTGATGCTGGCACATTACCTGGCCGCCAAACGCAGCGGCCGGCCATTTTATATGTTCCATCTGGGTTTCCCGGAATTGTCGTGCCGTTACAACCCCATCGGCCACTTTACCCGCGTGACCGAAGTACCGACCCGGATTGCCAACCAGCTGCCGGACGAAGGCCAGTCGGCCGCATTCCGTGATTTCGTCTGGCGGTTTGTCAATGTGCTGGGCAAGGTGATGGAAGCCTTGTCGATCAAGCCGGACTACACCCTGATTTACCGCAATGCGGTCAATGTGGATGATTTGGCGGCGCAGTATTTTGCCCACATCTTGGATCAGGAAAGCCCGGGCTGGGAAAGTGAATTTGAAGAATTTGAATTGTCCAAAGCCGAGATAAGCCAGGCCACCAAAACCGGACGGGCGATTGAGGCGTTGAAGCTGGCCTCGTTCTTGAAACGCAAGCGGCTCACCAATGCCTTGACCGATGCGGTCATCGGCATTCTGGGCAATGAGCGCAGCTATTTTGAAAAGCTGGTCAGCTCCCTCTACCCCTTATTGGAAAAACTCACCAGCGGCCGCGTGGTGGAATTGATCAGTCCGGACTTTGCCGATTTGACCGACCCGCGCCCCATCATGGATTGGCGCAAAGTGATGGAACAGAATGCGGTGGTCTATGTCGGCCTGGATGCACTCACCGATGCCGAAGTGGCCTCAGCGGTGGGCAATGCCATGTTTGCCGACCTCACTTCTTTGGCCGGGCAGGTGTACAAACACGGTCACGGCTACGGCCAGTCGGCTGCCACCGGCAAACGCAAAGTGGCGATTCATGCGGACGAGTTTAACGAACTGATCGGCAATGAGTTTATTCCCATGCTCAACAAAGCCGGCGGTGCCGGCTACCAAGTCACCGCCTATACCCAGACTTGGGCGGATGTGGAAGCCAAAATCGGCTCCAAAGCCAAAGCCGAGCAAATGGGCGGCAACTTCAACAGCATGATTATGTTGCGCGTCAAAACCGAAGCCACCGCCAAAATGCTCACCACCCAGCTGCCCGATGTGCGCGTGGTCACCGGCACCCTGGTTTCCGGTGCCGGCGATGTGGCCTTCCCCGAAGGCTACGAAGACTTCACCAGCCACAACGAAGACCGCCTGAGCAGCGAAACCGTGCCCATGCTGGCGCCCTCCGACTTGATGGCACTGCCCAAAGGGCAGGCTTTCGCCTTGCTCGATGGCGGCAATCTGTACAAATTGCGCTTGCCCTTACCCCTACCGGATATCGATGCCGACATCCCGGCCAACCTCAACGTAATGGCCGAACGGATGCGGGAGATTGTACGCTTGAGCCGCCTGAAAGAAGCGGCAGAAGATGTCTTTGTTGAAGGGCAGCATTATGGCTAAATCACGGACGGACTTTATTACCGAATCGCTGATACTGCGCTTCCTCACCGCCCCCTTGCGCTGGCTCAAGGTATTGGCCTTCGTCATCCTGATTGTGTTCGGCAGCTCTATGATTCTACAGACCTGGTTTCACCAACCCTCGCTACTGCAACAGGAAACCGCTATGACACAGCAACTGGGGCGGCAAAGCCTGTGGGCTGAGTTCAACAGTCAAACAGCGGAAAACAAGCCCGGCATCAATATTCAGGCAGCCCGGTATGCCTACAGTGCATTCAGTACGGTGTTTTTTGAATGGAGCCAGATCAACCGCGCCTTGAACAGCAATCTGCCCGGTGATTTCGGCTACGGCATCGGCCAAACGCTGAAAGCCCATATAGGCTACCTGCAACGCTTTGACGACACCCTTAAAATCATTGCCGTGCGGCTGGGCAATGCGGCCTTGTTCGCCCTGTTTGCCTTATTTCTGACCCTATTGGGCTTGATCGACGGCTTGGTACAGCGCCGCATCCGCCAAGAAAACGCCGGCAGGGAAAGTGCCGGCCTCTACCACCGCGCCAAATACTGGCGCAGCGGCATCGCCTGGAGCAGCCTGCTGGTTTATTTGTGCCTGCCGGTGGCGGTTTCACCGTTGTGGCTCACCCTGCCGGCGATAGCGGCGGCGGTGATGACCTTCTTGCAGGCTAAGTATTTGAAGAAGTATTTGTGAGAACAAACACCATTCATCAGATCTTCATGCGGCGAATAAAGGTTCTATTCATCGTATTTTATATTATTTTAATAATCATACTCTTAAAAGGTGGCTGAACATAATGGATAACTATTCGGAGTGGGCATTTTCTACGGTGTTTTTCTGTTTTCCTTTTCTTTTGTTTGTTGCTCTGCTGCTTTTATATATTTTATATAAAGGTAATAGAAAAAAATAGCATTGCCCGGTTTGCCTTATTTCTGACCCTACTGGGATTGATTGACGGCTTGGTACAGCGCCGCATCCGCCAAGAAAACGCCGGTAGGGAAAGTGCCGGCCTCTACCACCGCGCCAAATACTGGCGCAGCGGCATCGTCTGGAGCAGCCTGCTGGTTTATTTGTGCCTGCCGGTGGCGGTTTCGCCGTTGTGGCTCACCGTACCGGCGGTAGCAGCGGCGGTGATGACCTTCTTGCAGGCTAAGTATTTGAAGAAGTATTTGTGAGAGCAAACACCATTCGTCAGATCTTCATGCGGCGAATAAAGGTTATATTCACCGTATTTTATGCGGTGAATAACTTGCCGGTGCGGCAAATATGGTACATAATCGCCGCATGAATAGCGACGATTATACCTATATCTGGCAAGCCCATGACTGGCCAAACTGGCATTTTGACTTAGCGGCTTTGGTAGAACCTATGGCTGAGGTCAGCCGTAGCCAAGGCTTATTGCTTGGGCGCTTGGCTGATGTGGGTATGGCATTGCGTGATCAGGCCAGCTTGTCTGTACTCACGGAGGATGTGGTTAAAACCAGTGAAATCGAGGGCGAACAACTCAATGTTGCGTCCGTGCGCTCATCCATTGCCCGCAGGTTGGGCGTTGACATCGGTGCGCTGGCACCGGTTGACCGTCATATTGAAGGCGTGGTTGAAATGGTGCTGGACGCCACAACCCAATGCGATACCCCGGTGTCGCAGGAACGTTTGTTTGGTTGGCACGCTGCACTATTTCCCACCGGCTATTCCGGTCTTACCCAGATTAAGATTGGTGGCTGGCGTGATGATGCCGATGGCCCGATGCAAGTGGTTTCCGGCCCCATCGGTCGCCAACATGTGCATTTTGAGGCACCGCCCGCAGGCTGCCTGCCAGCGGAAACAAGCCGCTTTCTTGCTTGGCTGAACGAACCATCCAATGCACCGCCACTACTCAAAGCAGGGCTTGGCCATCTTTGGTTTGTCACCTTACACCCATTCGATGATGGCAATGGACGTATCGCCCGGGCGATTGGTGATTTACTGCTGGCTCGTGCGGATGGCAGCCCGCAGCGCTTCTACAGCTTGTCAGCGCAAATCCAACGTGAGCGCAAAGCTTACTATGAAATATTGGAACGAACCCAGAGGCAGTCAATGGACGTTACCGAATGGCTCACTTGGTTTCTTGATACCCTTCATCGCGCGATTGAACAAGCCCATCAAACATTAGACGCCGTACTGGCTAAATCACGTTTCTGGCAGCGTTGGGCGGCCATACCGTTGAATGAACGGCAAATTAAGCTGCTGAATCGTCTATTGGACGGATTTGAAGGCAAACTGACCAGCAGCAAGTGGGCGGCCATTGCCAAGTGTTCTCCGGATACGGCATTGCGCGACATCAACGATTTGCTTTCACGAGGTGTGCTGCGAAAATCAAATGCAAGTGGGCGTAGTACCAGCTATGAGCTGAGTGACCGGCCAAAGTAACGCATTTGCAAAATTGAACCCATTGCACATTTGGCATTAAAGCTCATAAAATTCCAATATTAAGAAACCCGTTGTGCATTTAGAATTTAAAATTGAAAGAGGTAATTGCCTAAATGCACAACGGATTTAAAATATTATCGCGTAGCAATTAGTTCTAATACACTAAATTTAAATATATTTATTTTTCTGAATGCCTATTTTGGAATAAAAATGCTTTATCCAAATGAAATATACGTAAATACTTGTCAATATTATTAATATGATTTAACCTCGGTCTAGTTGTTACTTTTTTTATTACAACAAAACCGATATGAAATCATACTTTACTCAGGGCATATCTCCTGTAAACAGCATCGTTGCATCCAAACTGAACGTGCCAGTATTGGCAGCCTTACTGCTGTCGTTCTCGATCGACAGTCAAGCTGCGCCGCTCCCACCCGGCTCCCAGGAACAAGCCGACCGCTTACAACAAGAACAACTCATCCGCGAACAGCAACGCCAACAATTCCAGCAACAGCAAATGCAGCCCGCCGTTGATGTGCGTTTGGATGACACCGTCACACCACCACCTACCGCATTTTCCTTATCCCAGCCCGAATCCCCTTGTTTCGCCGTCCAACACATTACCTTAACGGGCAGCCAAGCTGCCCGTTTCCAATTTGCCTTAAACAAAGCCATTGCCCAATCCGGTTTCGAACCCGGCATGTGCTTGGGGGCACAAGGCATCAACCACATCATGACCTTGGCACAAAACGCCGTGATTGCCCGCGGCTACACCACCACCCGCATTCTGGCCGCACCGCAGGACATCAACAGCGGCACTTTGGTGCTGACGGTGATTCCCGGGCGCATCCGCCATATCCGTATTGACACCAGTGATGTCACCAACACCCATGCTGACCGCATCACCGCTTTTCAAAACGAGTTTCCGCTGTCTTCCGGTGACGTACTGAATCTGCGCGCACTGGAGCAGGGACTGGAAAACCTCAAACGCATTCCGACTGCCGAAGCCGATATCCAAATCGTCCCCGCCGATACCCCGGACGAAAGCGATGTGGTGGTGCTGTGGCGCCAACGCACCTTGCCCATCCGTGTGGCTTTCGGGGTGGACGACTCCGGCAGCAAAGCCACCGGCAAATACCAAGGCAGCGTCACCCTGTCAGCCGACAACCCACTGGGCTTGAGCGATTTGTTTTATGTGTCTTACAACCGCGACTTGGGTCACAAAGACAGCTACACCGATAAAGACGGCATCAAAACCGGCAGCGGCACCCGCGGCTATGCGGTGCATTATTCCGCGCCCTTTGGCAACTGGCTGCTGGGGTTCAACCACAATTACTACCGCTATCATCAAGCGGTGGCCGGTTTAAGTGAAAACTACGACTACAACGGCGAGAGCTGGAACAGCGATTTCGGCGTCAGCCGCTTGCTTTACCGCGATGCCCGCCGTAAAACCCAAGTCGGTGCCAAACTGTGGCAGCGCGAATCGAAGAACTACATCAACGACATCGAAATTCCCGCCCAACGCCGCCGCACCGGCGGCTGGTCGGTGAATGTGGATCACAAAGAATACCTGGGCAATGCCACCCTTAATCTGGGTGCCGGCTACAAACGTGGCACCGGGCGCAATCAGAGCTTGGCGGCGGTGGAAGAAATTCATAAGCAAGGCACCAGCCGCATGCAGATCATCAGTGCCGATGCCGGTTTGAACCTGCCGTTCCGGCTGGGCAAACAGGCATTCAGCTACGACGGTAACCTGCACGCCCAGTGGAATAAAACCCCGCTCACCCCGCAAGACAAAATTGCCATTGGCGGGCGCTACAGTGTGCGCGGCTTTGACGGCGAACTCACTTTATCGGCCGAGCGCGGCTGGTATTGGCGCAATGACTTGGCGTGGCAATACCGCCCCGGCCATCAAACCTATCTCGGCGTGGATGCCGGCCATGTGTCCGGCCCTTCGGCGCAATACCTGCTCGGCCAAACCCTGATTGGCAGCGTGCTGGGTTTAAAAGGCCAAGTCAAAGCGGGCGGCAATCTGTATTACGACGTGTTTGTGGGCAAGCCGCTAAAAAAGCCGCAATACTTCCAAACCGCCAACACCACGGTGGGGTTTAATTTGAATTATTCATTTTGATGGTCAATGTAATGAAATTTGATGGTATTGATGTTATTTCACCTAAGCTATTTCCAAATGAATATTGGAATGAGGCGGAAGCTTTAGGCGCGATTACTTGGTTGTGGCTACATTCCGATAATTACAAGAATGCCCCACTTAAAGAAATGGCTGCCCGCGCTTTACCTATCCTTAAGAATGGTCAATTCGCATTATTTAGCCGTAAAAGCCAACCATTGGGATACATTACTTGGGCTTATTTCAATCAGGAAGCCGAAACACGATATTTACAATCAGATCAATTATTGCTGGCCAATCAAGATTGGCAGAGTGGTGAAAGGTTATGGTTAATTAATTGGTTTGCACCATTCGGCAACAGCAAGTTGATTAAATTTATAACGGGAACTTATTTATTTCCTACTCAATGCGGCCGTTCTTTGTATCATAAAGGTGATGTACATGGTTTACGCATTATGACCTTCAAAGGTGATCGCGTTAGCGTTTCAGAAAAAGCACAATGGGTTACAAACCATCCGATTGTCTACCCTAGTAAAAATAAATTGAAATAATCTATTAAAAATCTAAATTTTTTATTTTTTGTTGTAACTATATTAAGCGAGCCCCATCATGAACAAAACCCTGTACAAAGTGATCTTCAATAAAAAGCGCGGCGCCATGGTGGCCGTAGCCGAGAACACTTTGCGTGACGGTAAAAGCAATGCCGACACCACCGCAGGTTCTGTTCATCTTGATGGCCGCCATGCCCTTTCAGGCAGCCTAAACCCGACCAGCCCTACCACCCGTTTGGGTGTACTCGGCTTCTCCTTATTGCTGGCCGCCGGTGCCGCCCTGATTATCGCCCCGGCTACCATCAGCTCCGCCCATGCTGCGGGCATCGCCGCCGACAAAGCCGCCCCCGGCAACCAACAGCCCACCATCTTGCAAAGCGCCAACGGCACCCCGCAAGTCAACATTCAAACCCCCAGTGCCGGCGGCGTATCGATGAACCAATACCGCCAGTTCGATGTGGATCAAAAGGGCGCCATCCTCAACAACAGCCGCAACAACACCCAAACCCAAATCGGCGGCTGGATTCAGGGCAACCCGTGGCTGGCCGGCGGTGAAGCCAAAATCATCGTCAACCAAATCAACAGCAGCAACCCCAGCCTGTTAAACGGCTATATCGAAGTGGCCGGCCGTCGTGCCGAAGTGATTATGGCCAACCCCGCCGGTATCCAAGTGAACGGCGGCGGCTTTATCAATGCTGCCGGGGTCACCCTCACCACCGGCCGGCCCGTCATCAGCAACGGCCATCTGGAAGGCTTCCGCGTGCGCAGCGGCAACGTTGCCGTAAGCGGCAACGGCCTAGATACCTCCGGTGCCGACTACACCCGCATCCTCGCCCAAGCCGCGCAAATCAACGCCGGTATTTGGGCTAAAGAGCTGAAAGTGGTCACCGGCAGCAACGACATCGATGCCGCCGGTCAACACACAGCCGTCGCCAACAACACCCCAAATCCGTCCGCAACCGGCTCTGCAAACACCCCGGCCGTGGCCATCGATACCGGCAGCTTGGGCGGTATGTATGCCCAAAAAATCACCCTCATCAGCACCGATAAGGGCGTGGGTGTCAACAATGCCGGGCAAATCTTTGCCGCTGCGGGCGGCATTACCCTCAGTGCCGACGGCAAGATTGGCAACAGCGGCAGCATCGTGGCGGCGGATAAAGCCACCGTAGGCACTGCCGACAACGCCGCAGTACACATCAGCGGCCACAGCCTGGACAACAGCGGCAGCATCTCCGCCCAGGGTAAAGCCAATATAGGCACTCAGAGCCTGAACAACAGCGGCCTGATTGCATCGGCAAACGAGCTGAATATCCGCAACCAAAGCCTGAGCAACAGCGGCCAACTGAACGGTGCCCGTTTGGACATCAGCACCGCCAGTCTGAGCAATACCGGCCGCATCAGCCAAACCGGCCTGCAAAACTTGGCGATTAACGCCGGGCAAGTGGATAACCGCAATCAGGGCTTGATTGGCTATACGCCGGCGGATGCCGGCGGCAGTAACAACGCCGGTGGCGGCACAGGCAACAGCGGCAGCAATCCGGGCAGCGGCAACACCACCCCGCCGAGCACCGCCAGCGGTGGCGGCAGCACTACCATCGCGCCGACACCGGCCACGCCGATTACCTTGGCCGACGGTCAAATCACTGTTTCAGGCAGCCTGTTAAATGATAAGGGGCAAATCACTGCAAATGGCGAAACCAACCTAAGTGTCAAAAATGACCTACGTAACCAAGGTACGGTTACGGTGGGGAGCTTACAGTCAACCGGTAATCAACTGGACAACAGCAACGGTAAAATTGAAGCTACTCGTTTACAGAGTAATACCCATTTGTTTGCCAACCATTCTGGTGAAATCAATATTCGAGAACGTGCTCATATTCAAAGTCAAATATTGGATAACATCCAGGGAAAATTGATTGCCGGTGATATGATCAACATTGATACTGGAACAGGCAATAATCAAGACGGGAAGATTGAGAGTACGACGGCCATCAATATTAACAGCCAAGAAAGTTGGCATAATCATGCCGGTACGATTGCCGCAAATCAAGCCATCATTTTGAATAGTAATGGATTAAACAATCAGTACGGCAGCATTGTTTCAAATAAAGATTATGTATTATTAAATGCGGGCCATAATGCATTAGATAATCAACATGGCGTAATTCAAGCTGCTAAAAATATTACTTCTCAGTCTATCGGCGTACAAAATCAATACGGTACGATCCATGGGCAAAATACAGTCATTAATGCGGGTAGTAAGAATATTGCCAATCTGGATGGCAAGTTATTGAGCCAAGAAAACTTATTGATTACTGGTGGTGCACTTGATAATACACGTGGATATATTGTTGCCAATAGGGATATGGTTTTGGATACACAAAACCAACAATTGAATAACACCACAGGTAAAATTGCATCTGGTCAAAACCTGCTTTTACAAAGTGGTACCTTGGTTAATCAAAATGGCAGCGTAATTGTAGCCCAAAAAGCGGATATCAATACCGCCGGGCAAGATATAGACAACAGCAATACACAAAAAAATGGCGGTATTCATGCTGAGTATTTACATATTCAAAGTGGTAATCTAAATAATCAGGCTGGTGCCATCAGCAGCCGTAAAACCAATATTTATGCTCAAAATACAATCAATGACAAGGGGCAAATCAGTGCTACGGAGCAGCTTGATTTATCTATGCAAGATATACAAAATCAGGCAGGTTCTATTCAATCAAACAAAATACTGAATTTAAATGCGGGAAAACTGGATAACCATGCGGGTACCATTCGAGCTGAAACTGCCGATTTAAAAACCAAGGATTTGATCAATACAGCCAATAAAAATTTGAAAGATGCTGGCATTCAAGCGGCAACACTCAGTATTAACACGGGCACACTGGACAATAGCGAAGGGCAAATCATCAGCAATCACCATTTGCCTTTGACCGTACGACAAGCATTGATTAATACTCAAGGGCTAATCGCCTCCGGTGGTGGGTTAGACATTGGTTCCGATGCAAGCATGCTGCCCACGATTAACAATGATAGCGGTCAATTACACGCTGCGGGCAACATGAGTTTGTCTGGTAAAACGTTGAACAACAACGGTGCTATATTAAGCAACGGTTCTGTAACCGCAAAAATACAGCATCAACTGCAAAACAGTGGTCTCATTTCTGCACAAACGGCCGTACAAATTCAATCACCCAATGTATTAAATAATGGCCGTATTAATACGGCTGGCAAATTGGTTGCAAAAGCAGACAACTGGATCAATAACCAAGGCCGAGTAGAAGCAGATGCTATTGTGTTGGACAGCACACAACTGGACAATCGCAATGGTACTTTACAACAAAATGGCCAAGGTAACTTAACAATACATATTCGCAACGGTTTAAATAACCGCCAAGGTATATTGGGTGCAGCACAAACCGGATCGGCTTTGACAACCAACAATGGTTCAATAAGCAATAATACAAATGGTGCCAGCACGGCTCCTGCCACAACAGCGCCAAATGTAAAGACATACCCTGCTGAAGCAGCAACTCCTTCCAGTATCACTTATGCCAGTACTGCGCCGATAAATGGGCATATCAAGGTGGGAAAAGAACTGGATAACCAGCAAGGTCGCATTACCGCCAATGGTCTAACTGATTTGTACGGCAAAGGGGATGTGGATAACGCTGAAGGCACGCTGACTTTAGGGCAATTAAAATGGTTGGATGCCAACCTTTTTGACAACCATTCAGGCAAAATTCAAACCCAAGAAAGCCAAGTGAGTGCCCAAGATGTCAACAATACACAAGGTGTATGGATGGCACAGCAACAATTGGCTATTCAGACCGTAAATACCTTGACCAACACCGGTGGTAAACTAATTGGCGGTAATGATATTACGCTTGCAGCAATCGATTTAAACAACCAAAACGGACAAATCGCCACCACCAAATCGTTGCAAGCAAATATTAAAGGCAACCTTGATAATCAACAAGGCAATATCAGTGCCAATCAGTCTTTAACATTGACGGCTTTAAATTTGAACAACACAGCTGGTGAACTCGGTTCAGCCAACAGCAGTGTATCCATCTATACTGCCGATAAAATACAAAATCAACATGGTATTGTCTCGGCAGCACAGCAATTGCAGATTAAAGGGCAATCACTTCTCAATCAAAGCGGAACATTATCTGGCCATGATGTAAACATTGATATTACCAAACAGGCTTTAGATAATACCCACGGTAAAATCCTGTCGGCCACAAACTTGGTTTTGAATACCGTTGGGTTGGATAATCAATCCGGCAACATACATGCCAATGACTTATTGGCAATAAACACCCATAAACAGAGATTGAATAACCGTTACGGCAACATCAGTACTACCGGAACGCTTGATATTAATGGTGGCGAGCTCAACAATGAAAAAGGTTTGATACAAGGCAACAATGCACTCACCATTAACACGCATAAGCAAACATTAAATAATCAAAGCACTAAAGATAAAGGTTTACTGACGCAAGGAAAATTAGATATCCAAACCGGTGTACTGCATAACCAAGACGGCAGTATCTTAAGCGGACAATCAGCGCGTATAGCTGGAGCCACGCTCAACAACCAGTCTGGCCAACTGCAAGCAGCGGAAACGTTAATATTGCAGATATCAGGTGATGTACTCAATCAATCCGGCACTATTCTGGCGGGTAAAACATTATCGGTACATGCCGCCAATATAAAAAATCGACAAACTGATGTTACTGGGCATGGCTTGCAAGGAGAGCAGGTTCAGATTTCTGCAAATAATATTGATAACCAACAAGGGCGTATTGCTGCCAATAAAAATACTGTATTGATGCTGGCTGGCGAATTGGATAACCAGCAAGGCAAAATTACGGCTGTTGATACATTGGCTATTACCGGTACAGCCACGGGTGAATCGGCCGCTGCCGTGAATAACCAAGCAGGTGAATTAACTGCCGGTATGCAATTAAACTTGTATACAGATAAATTAATCAATACTGCCGGTAATATCAAATCCTTAAGGCATTTGGAGAGCCTCGTTGGCAGCGACTACACTGAACAAGGCACCATTGCAGCAGAAGGCAACACCAATATTCAAATTACCGGCACGTTAAATAACGAAGGACATTTACAAGCCGGACAAAAACTCAGTATTTCAGCTCAAAATCTGAACAATGCCAGCCAAGGTAAAATTAATGCCACCGATACCCAAATTAAAATTACACAACAATTAAACAATCGTGGCTTGATTGATGGCAACAGCACTTATCTACAAGCACAAACAATCCATAATTTGGGTGAAAAGGCCAAAATTTATGGCGACCATTTGGCCATATCCGCCAATACGGTAATTAATGATACCGAAAACGGCAAAGCGGGCACCATTGCCGCACGCCAACGTTTGGATATGGGGGTTACAACACTCACTAACCGTGAGCAGGCATTGATATTCAGCAGTGGTGATTTGGCCATTGGCGGCAGCTTGGATCATCAAAATCATGCTACCGGCAAAGCCGACAACATCAATAATAACAGCGCCACCATTGAGTCGCTGGGTAATATGTATTTGGCCACCCGTGAATTGCACAATACCAATGAACACTTTAAGACTGAGTTGGTTGAAAAGCAAAGAGAGCGCCATGTCGAATATGAAGCCAATGGTCGCAATGAACGCTTGACAGACGGCACCCAAGCTGAGCTTGGCTGGGGTGTATTTAATGATGAGATTAATAAGCTACGCACACCTGATGGCCGTGTACATGAAAATTGGCATCGCTACGATTATTGGCGTACCACCAAACAAACCGAAGTAACAGAAACCGCGCCGGCTAAAATCATTGCGGGTGGCGGCTTGAACATTGATGCCCATGAGTTATGGAATACAGATAGTCAGATTATTGCTGGCGGCAAATTAACCGTTAATATTGAAAAAGACAACCTACATAATCAGGAAACATTCGGCACCAAAATTGTGCAGGATTTGGGCTGTGCAATGGAAAAACCCGATGGTAGTGGTTGTTATACCATTAGAGAAGCAAGGGCAGCCGGTTTAAATGTGGATACACGCCGCTGGAGTAGTGGCTCAACACCGGGTTTGCATTGGCACTGGCGTGATCGGCAAAAAGGTCGCGACAATACCGGTCACAAACGTGATGATTACGCCCCGGCACCCGAAATCAGCAATAGCTTGTCACTGGGTTCATTTGCCTACGATGAATACACGGCAGTTAATTCAGAAACGCAAGTAGACAAACGCCAAGGCTTGCGTATTACCGCTAATGTAGTGGCAGAAACCGCCATCGTAACACCAGAGAAAGCCCTCGGCGCACAAATCAATACAGGAAAAACTACACAATTAGAAGTCAATACCACCGATACTGAAAAAACCACAGCAACAACCCAAGCCGAGCAATACCAAGCCAATACACAAGGCACCACCAGCACACGACAAGCACAACAAAATGATGCTGTAAACGGCAGCGATGTTGTGGTGCGCACCGGCACGCCCAATACCCGTTTGCCAGGCAGCAGCCTGTTTGCACTGAATGCTGAATCCGGCACATACCTGATTGAGTCAGATCCGCAGTTTACCCAATACCGTCAATGGCTCGGCAGCAACTACATGTTGAATGCCCTGAAGCTGGATCCCAATAATATGCACAAACGGCTGGGCGATGGCTATTACGAGCAGAGGCTGCTTAACGAGCAAATTGCCCAGCTTACCGGCCGCCGCTATCTGGATGGCTACAGCAACGATGAAGCGCAATTTAAAGCCTTAATGGACAGCGGCATCAGTGCTGCCCGCACCATGCACCTCACTCCGGGCGTAGCGCTGACAGCGGAACAAGTAGCACGTCTAACCAGCGATATTGTGTGGTTGGTGGAACAAAACGTAACGTTGCCAGATGGCAGTATGCGCCAAGCTTTGGTACCACAGGTATATGTGCGCGTACAAGCCGGTGATATTGATGGCAACGGCGCCTTGTTGTCAGGCAGCATTACCGAATTAAATGTGGCAGGTACACTGAATAACAGCGGTACTGTTGCTGGCCGCGAGGCCTTGCGCATTGGTGCCGATACTGTCGACAACATCAGTGGGCGCATCAGCAGCAATAAGCTAATCGTAGATGCCAAACAAGACATCAATAATACCGGCGGCATGATTGATGCAGCCAACAGCTTGCTATTGCAGGCCGGACGGGACATCAACCATACCAGCACCACACACAGCAGTGAAAATAGCCAAGGCAGCGTAACCAACCTGAACCGAATCGCCGGTGTATACATAACCGGCCCGGAAAACGGCGCTTTGGTTTTGGCGGCAGGACGTGATGTTCGGTTAACGGCCGCAGCCATAGGCAATATGTCAGCAGATGGCCAAACCACTATTCAAGCCAACCGTGATTTAAAACTGGACACCGTTAGCACCGCTCGTCATCAAGAAAACCATCTGGATGCCAATAACCACATTATTCGAGCCAATAGTGCTGATGTGGGTAGCAATATTCAAACCAGAGGCCAATTAACCATGCTGGCCGGAAACAATATTGAGACCATATCCGCCAATGTTGGTAGCCAAAATACCTTAAAAGTAGCGGCGGGTAATGATATTTTGATTGGCGCAGGTCAACAGTCATTATTGATAGACGATGCCTCCAAGCATACTGGCCGCACTGGTGGCGGGCGTAAGCAAGTGAACATCAGTAACATCCGTATTACAGAAAATACCGCACAAGGCAGCAGTTTTAATGCCAATGATGTGCAAATGGCGGCTGGCAACAATCTACACATCACTGGCAGCAATGTGCTGGCGCAACAAAGCAACCGCATCAGCGCTGGCAATAATATCACCATTGAAGCCGCTGGCAACCAACACAGCCAGCACCGTTATGATGAAGAAAAACGCTCCGGCCTCACCGGCAGCCTGAAAGACGGCGTGGCCAGCGTGGGCTACAGCAAATCCAGCCACAGCCTACAGCAAGACAGCAGCGGCCAAAGCCTCACCTTAAGCCAAGTAGGCAGCATCAACGGCGACACCACCATTGTGGCCGCCAACCGGCTCACCGCCACCGCCGCCCGCTTGGGTGCCGGCCAAGACCTTACCCTGCAAGGCAAAGAGGTGAACTTGGATGCCGCCCACATCAGCGGCACAGAGCACACCGAAGAAAAAATCAAACAGGCCGGCTTCTCGGTGGGCTTTACCTATTCGCCCACCGCCGCCGCCGCTTCCGCCTACAAAAAAGCCAAACAAGATGGCGGCTACAGCGACAGCTGGGTGGGCAAATGGATGGCGCACGACAACGCCGTTAACGAAGCGGCCATGGCCGCGGGCACCCCGGTGGTAATCCGAGCCGGTGCCAGTAGCGAGCGCAACATCAAAGACAGCAGCCGCAGCGAAGCCGTTACCACCGCCGCCGTTGCCGGGCGCCACCTTAACATCATCGCCACCGCGGGCGACATCAACAGCCAAGGCGCCCAGCTTAGCGCCGAAGGCAACGCCCTTTTGCACGCTAAAAACAACATCAACCTCGGCTTTGCCACCGACAGCCACAGCCAAACCGCGGAGGGCTACCGCAGCGGCTTTGCCATCGACAACCGCGACCACCTCAGCCCCGCCGGCGTTTACCACGACAAGAATCAAGGTGCGGGCGCACTGGATAAAGCCACCGGCACCCTGCTGTCTGTGGGCGGCCAATCTACCCTGCAAACCGACAGCGGCAATATCAACATCCTCGGCAGCACCGTCGTGGCCGGCGGCGACAACCTCATTAATGCCGCCCGCCACGTCAACATCCGCTCCACCCAAAACAGCCGCAGCCAGAGCGAGCAGAGCCACAACCAAGGCATCGGCTCCGCCCAAATCTCCGACACCGAGCGTTTCGACGGCTATATGAGCCACAAGAGCCGCAACAGCGGCAACCAAGTGGAGCAAATCAAAAGCCAAATCGGCAGCTTAAGCGGCGATGTGCGCATTCAGGCCGGCGGCAACTACACCCAACAAGTGGCCGACATCAACGCCGGGCAAAACATCAGCATCGACGCCCAACGCATCGATATTCTGGCCGACCACAACCGCGGCGCCAGCCACCAGTCTGAAAAAGACCTTAAAGTCGGCCAGTTCAGCAAAATCTCCTCGCCGCTGATTGACCTGGTCAATGCCCTCGACGGCGCCGTCAACAACAAAGCCGACGGCCGCACCCAAGCCCTGCAAGGCATGGCCGCTGCCGCCCAAGGCTACCAAGCCTACAGCGCCGTGGCCAACGGCGGTGCCCTCTTCAAAGCCGAAACCGGCACCGGCTTTAAAACCAGCAAAAGCCAACAAGACAGCCGCTATGCCCAAAGCCAGAGCAATGCACTGAACGCCGGCGGCAACATCAGCCTCACCAGCCGCGAAGGCGACATCCGCGCCCAGCACAGCCAAATCAAAGCCGGCGACACCATCGCACTGAATTCGGCCAAAGACATCATCCTCGAATCCGGCCAAAGCCAACAACAGGCCGACGGTAAAAACAGCAACGCCGGCCTGTCGGTGGGCATGGGCGTATCCGTGGGCGCGCAAACCGGCGTCTACGTTTACGGCGAAGCCGGCTGGGGCAGCGGCAAGAACCACCTTGACGCCAACACCCACAGCAACACCACCCTGCAGTCCGACAAACTCGTTCTCAACAGCAAAGGCGACACCACCCTTAAAGGTGCCAGCGCCAGCGCCAAGCGCATCGATGCCGACATCGGCGGCAAACTGCATATCGAAAGCCTGCAAGACCAAGTAGACCAAAGCAGCAGCCAAACCGGCGCCGGCGTGCGCGTACAAGTGTCCTTCGGCACCGCCTGGGAAGTGGGCGGCAACTACAGCAGCGACAAAACTTCAGGCAGCCTCAGCGCCGTAAACCAACAAAGCGGCCTGTTTGCCGGTGACGGCGGCTACCACATCAACGCCGACAGCGTCCACCTCAAAGGCGGCGCCATCGCCTCCACCGCGGCCAAAGAGCACAACGAACTCACCACCAATCAGCTGAGCTTCGAAGATATCCGCAACCACAGCAACTACAGCGCCAGCAGCGTCGCACTGGCCGGCAGCTACGGCAGCAACAGCCCGGGGCAAAACGCCGACAACGCCGCCTTCCAAGACACCAAACTGGGCAAAGCCTTTGCCAACAGCGCCGGTGACGGCGGCTTTAACTACAGCCCCAGCCTACCGCAGCAAACCGGCGGCAACGACAGCAGCACCACCCGCGCCACCCTCAGCGCCGGCAACCTCACCATCGGCGGCAAAGCCACCACAGTAGAAGCACTGGGCATCCACAGCGACCCGGCCAGTGCCCACCGCCAACTGGCCGAGTTGCCCGACTTGCAGGCCGTGCTGGCACAACAAAAAACCGTGGCCCAAGCCACCGCCACCATTACCACAGCGGCACGCACCTTTAGCAGCGACCGCGCCAAAGCGGCCGAGCGGGCAAAAGCCGAAGCACAAACCCAGCTGCAAGCAGCCGAAAAAAGCAACGACCTCAGCCAAATCGAAACGGCCAAACAGCAATACCAACAAGCCGAACAAGCCGCCAAAGACTGGGGTGTCGGCGGCGGCAACAGCCGTGCCTTAAGCGCGGTGACCACCGCCATCACCGGCGCACTGGGTGGCCAAAACGGGCTTCAGGTAGCCTCCAATACCTTGGCACCGTATGCCGCAGCCACCATCGGCAACACCTTCGGCCACAACGGCAGCGACCCCAACCAAGCCGCCCAACTGCTTAGCCACGCCATCCTCGGTGCGACTCTGGCCTATGTGAACGGCGGCAACGCCAGCAGCGGCGCCGTTGCCGCAGCGGGCAGCGAAGCCGCCGCCATCTACCTCACCCAAACCCTGTATAAAGATCAAGCCACCGATGAAAACGGCGTATTTGATCCGAACAGGCTGCCTGAAAAAGACAAAGAGCATATCCGCAACCTCACTGCTGCCATTGGCGCGGTGGCGGGCGGCATTGCGGGTGACAGCAGCCTCAATGCCCAGATTGCCGGGGTGGTGGGGCAGAATGCGGTGGAGAATAACGTCCTATCCCAACAAGAATACGCCATTAGAGCCAAATTGATCAAAAAAGGACTTGGCAAAGGCTTATTGTCATTAGACTGGGGGAACCTTAATGAACAAGAGGCAAGGTATTATATTTATCTTATTGAAAAAGATAGACGGACAGATGAGTTATTAGCACGTTATCAAAACAATCCAAATAGCTTAAATAACGTAGAGAAACAGGCGTTAGCCATATTTATAAGCCAAGCCGCGAATGGGGATGTCGCCACCGCCAATCGATTACTAAATACACCTTTAGCAATAGGCAGCGTTGGCACATATTCTAAAGCAGAAGTAGATACCGTCTTAAATAAAGCTTATCGCACTTTAAGTCGATACGACTCTTTTGACTATAAAGCGGCAGTGGCTGCACAACCAGCCTTATATTTGTTGCAAGGACCGGTTGGTTTCGGTGTTAAAGCAGCCAGCGCATTTGCAGGAGGTTACAGCATTGGCTCGGGCGCAGCTGATATTGCTCATGGTCAATACACTGAAGGTGTAGTGAAAGTAGTAGGTGGCACACTCTTGGTTGCACCAACCACAATAAAAGCAGAAACCAAGATAGCGACACCATACATACCGCCTAAACCCAAACCGGGCTATAACCCCGGCGTGATGTCTCCTGTTGATGGGGAGATGTTTGGCTTTCCACGAGTAACAATTCCTGAACGTGCAAATAAAACGACAAGAGGAAAATCTATTGAAAGTGTACCTGGAGGAACAAAATTTCAGGCTTTACAAGATTTTGATGCATTCAAATTAACAAATATCAAATCATTTGAAAATGGAAAAATTTTAATTGGTGACTTGCCTAATGGAGGGAAAATACGTTTTAGAGAAGTAAGTAATGACGGAGGAAAAAATAGACCTACAATAGATTTAATAAAATCGAATGGAAAAGTTTATCGGGAGATTAGATATGGTAACTGAAGTTAATTTCTCCTCCTTAAGTAGTCCAAATTTAATCTATGAAATAAGTAGCTTAATTAATTTTGATAAAAATAATGGTAATTATTCTGTTAATCTAGCTAATTTAAATAAAAAAAACTGGATTTATGCGGCAATAGATAATAATGATTTTTTTGATCAAGATCTAACAAACTTAATCCTGGCAATAGATAAAATTGGGTTGAGTAAGGTTTATGCAACTATGGCAAAAAATTTCTTTCGACAAACGGAATCTATTAATAATAGCAAAATATGGATTATAGATAATCATGAAAAGGATTGGTTATCTATCCAAAATCCTGAACATCCATTTACCCACTGGGAAAGTATTTTATTTTCACTTCCTATTTTGGAATTTTTAATTATTAAACCTTGGTCTGTTGGATACAATACTCTCATAATGGGCAAAGAAGATTTTATTACCTTAGCATGTTCAACGGAAGGATGGTTAATAAATAAAACATACGAAATATATCCAGTATAAAAATATCAATAATTGGTAGTGTTCTGAGAAGAAATTTATTATTTCAGAGCTACCCAAAGGTGATACACCACGCCAGATTTATATTATTGAACCCAAAAACTAGGAGCATCTGCGATGGATCAATCTGATGTGGTTGAAATTTGCCAAAACATTGCCGCAGAGTACCCGGGTTGGCAATACCATGCGCGCAAGTTTAAGTATAAAGAATTAGGGCATTCTGAAATCTGGATAGACCCTTCATGGGTGCTGCATTTATCTGCAGAACCTAGCGTGATGGTTTATAACAAATCAGTTAATAAAATTTTGAAAGAGGGGTTTAAAGGTGAGCGGTTTTATAAATCATACTGGACCTGCCGCATGCTTATCCTAGCCCCCAATGCTCATAATAACGTAATGATTTACCAAAAACTGGTGCATACCTTGCCCGATGCCGAAGCGTATATCGCCGACTTTTTTGGTCGTGGCGTGGATTTGGTCAACCGTTATTTTTCCAGCAAGGATGAAACAACCTTTTTAAGCAGCTATCCGATTGTGGGCGAGTTTCCTAATCCTTGTACGACTCAGGGCTACGAAGGCTTGGGCAACTGCATCGCCCGTGCGGTATTGCTGGACTTTGACTATGTGGAGCGGTTTATCCATAACGATTTCCCAACCGACCGCCCCATTTACGAGCCTTACCGCGAACGGGTAAAAGAATGGCTGCCGGTATGGAAACAGCGTGCCGCCCAAACAGGCAGTATTCTATTGAAACCATGATGTCCTTAAGCCGGCGGCAGAACATTAGCCGCCATAATCAACTTAATCGCATCGTTTTTGTATAGAGTGTCGTTCGTAACATGAATTTTCAGTGCAATAAAATATCTGCGTGATATTAGCCCTGGTGAAATCCCAGTATCACAAATAACAAAAAATCATGTAAATACTTGTCAGCATAGAATGATTGGGTTAATCTTAAACCGTTGTTCGTTTTTTTCTTGCGACATTTTTAAATTTCTTGGCCTATATTCTTTGGGTACGAGCGTCTTACTGAGGTAAGCTAAAACGAAGTTTCTGCGAAGCTAAAACGCCGTTTCAGGCAGCCTGAAACGGCGTTGTCGGTTTATCCCGCATTGGTTTGCTGCTGTAAAAATACATCTAGGCTTTCCAGCTCGCGCAGGTGGCGCGACAATTCCTGTAAAGCGCCTTCGTAAACGCCGCGTTTGAAGTCGATGACTTCGTCAATCGGCGCCCAATATTGGTGCCAGCGCCAAGCGTCGAATTCGGGGTGGCTGGTGGCGCGCAAATGCACATCGCTTTCGCGGCCGATTAAACGCAGCAAATACCAGATTTGCTTTTGCCCGCGGTAGGAGCCGCGCCATTCGCGCTTCACCCAATGGGTGGGCACATCGTAGCGCAGCCAGTCGCGCGTGCGCCCCAGAATTTTCACATGGTGGGGCAATAGCCCCACTTCTTCCAGCAGCTCGCGGTACATGGCCGCTTCCGGGCTTTCGCCCGGCTTGATGCCGCCTTGCGGAAACTGCCACGAATGCTCGCGCACGCGCTTGCCCCAAAACACTTCGTTGCGCTCGTTGGTTAAAATAATGCCAACATTGGGGCGATATCCTTCTCTGTCCAACATCGCAGTGTCGCCCGTCAAAAATAAGGGCGATTTTCCCACAAAAGCTTGGGCGGCACCAGTTGTTTGCCTGGTGAAGACGACGCTGAGATGGTGTGTGTCAGCGCAGTTTCAGGCAGCCTTGGGTGGCAAAATCGTGATTTTTTGTAAAAATAGGCTTGCCAGCTCAACGCTTCACAGTTAAATTAAAGCCGTATGACATGCCCGATAGTGATGGCGGCATTGCCCCGCGACACAATACGGGCAGTTTATTTCACCGGCATGGATGACAAAGAGGATGTAATAGATGAAACAAAATTTATTGGCTTGCGCTCTGATGAGCTTGTTTTTAGCGGCTTGCGGCGGCAGCGGCTCGACACAAAAAACCGATGCGGCTTCTGGTGCTTCTACTCCGGCAGCGGCGCCTTCGGCCACTGGGCAATTGAATATTTACAACTGGTCGGATTATGTCGACCCCGACACTGTAGCCACCTTTGAAAAAGACAACAACATCAAGGTGCGCTACGACTATTACGACAGCAACGAAACCCTAGAAGCCAAAGTGCTCACCGGCCAATCCGGCTATGACTTGGTGGCACCGTCGCTGGTGAATGTGGGTCGTCAGATTCAGGCCGGAGCTTACCAGCCTATCGACAAGAGCCAGATTTCCAATTACAACAATGTGGATCCCGAGCTCTTAAAACTGATGGATCAAGTTGATCCGGGTAATAAATACGCGGTGCCGTATTTCTGGGGCATCAACACCATTGGCATCAACAAAGACCAAGTGGAAAAAGCCCTTGGCGGCAAGCTGCCCGACAATATCTGGGACTTGGTGTTTAAGCCGGAATACACCGCCAAGCTGAAGTCTTGTGGCATTTCCTTCTTCGACAGCCCTTCAGAGCAGTTTCCGCTGGTGTTGCATTATTTGGGCAAAGACGCCAACAGCAGCAACCCGGACGACTTGAAAGCCGCCACCGAATTGCTCAAAACCGTGCGCGGTGATGTGAAACGCTTCAGCTCTTCCGGCTATATTGATGATATGGCGCGCGGTGATTTGTGCGTGGTCATCGGCTACGGCGGCGACTTGCACATTGCCAAAAACCGTGCCATCGAAGCCAAAAACGGTGTGAACATTGATGTGTTGGTGCCCAAAGAGGGCGTGGGCGTGTGGGTGGATTCGTTTATGATTCCCAAAGATGCGCAAAATGTGGCCAATGCACACAAATACATCAATTACACACTGGATCCGCAAGTGGCGGCCAAAAACGGTGATTTCGTTACCTACGCTCCGGCCAGCAAACCGGCACGCGGCTTGATGAGCAAGGAGTATGCTGATGATCCGTCGATTTTCCCCACTGCCGAGGTGATGTCCAACAGCTTTGTGGTGCTGCCCAAATCACCGGATGCGGTTAACTTGATGGTACGCCTGTGGCAGCAATTGAAAGCAGGCCAGTAATTCAGCGTGTATGACACCACCCGCTTGCCTGTGCAAGCGGGTTTTTTATGCGGCAGCGGCCAAGCGTAAGGCCGGTGGCTTTGCGGTATAATTGGCAGCTTGGCACTGGCGGTGGCCGTGCTTGAGCGGCTTTCAGGCAGCCTAAAGCCAGCCAATCCGCAGCCAATATTGAAAGGGAAAGCAGGCAGCATGAATATTCTGATTTGCAACGACGACGGCTATTTGGCGCAAGGCATTGCCGTATTGGCACGGGTGGCGGCCGAGTTTGCCAATGTGCGCGTGGTGGCGCCGGAGCGCGACCGCAGCGGCGTGAGCAATTCGCTCACGCTAGACCGCCCCTTGCGCATCCGCCAAGCCGCCAACGGCTTTTATTATGTGAGCGGCACTCCCACCGACTGCATCCACTTGGCCTTGCATGCGATGCCGGAGTTTACACCGGATTTGGTGTTGTCCGGCATCAATCACGGCGCCAATATGGGCGACGACACCCTTTATTCCGGCACTGTGGCCGCGGCCACTGAAGCCTATTTGCTCGGCATCCCCGCGGTGGCGTTTTCGCTCAACGACAAAAGCGATCGCTATTGGGACACCGCCGAAGCGGTGGTGTGGCAGCTGCTGACGCACTTGCTGCAAGCGCCGCCCACAGCGCCGATACTGTGGAATGTGAATATCCCCGCCGTGCCGCAAGATTTACTGCAAGGCTGCAAAATCACCCGTTTGGGGCGGCGCCATCATGCGCAGTCCATCGTGCCGGCACGCAATCCGCGTGGTGAAGAAGTGTATTGGATAGGCCCCGTGGGCGAAGTGTCTGACCGCCAACAAGGCACCGATTTTGCCGAAAACGAAGCCGGTTTTGTTACCATCACGCCTTTATCGGTGGATCTTACCGACTACCGCCAAATGGGCGAGGTGGCTGAATTCTGGCAAGGCGTGGCCTTGTGAGCCCGCCGGGCAGCAGCCATTGGGCCGGCTACGAGCTGCGTCGCCAGCGCATGGTGGAGCGGCTCACCCACATGGGCATCCGTCGCGCGGAAGTGCTGGCGGCCATCGGCGCGGTGCCGCGCCATTTATTTGTAGAAGAAGCCTTGCGTTCGCGCGCTTACGACGATATGTCTTTGCCTTTGGGCTTGGGACAAACCATTTCCCAGCCCTATACCGTGGCGGTGATGACGCAATTGCTATTGGGCGACGAGCCGCTAAGCCAACGGCGGCGGGTGCTGGAAATCGGCACCGGCTGCGGTTATCAAACCGCAGTATTACAAGCCTTGGGGCTGCCTGAAATTTATTCCATCGAGCGGCTGCGCCCCTTGCATGAGCGCGCCAAACAGCATTTGCGTGCGGTTAAATTACTGCAGCAGGCACGGCTGGTATGCGGCGATGGCTATTTAGGGCTGCCTGAAGTGGCGCCGTTCGACGGTATTTTGGTTACCGCCGCACCGGCACAAATTCCGCTGCCGCTGTTGCAACAATTGGCGGTGGGCGGACGCATGGTGCTGCCGCTGGACGACGGCCATGCCCAGTTTTTATGGGTTATCGACAAAACCGAGCAAGGCTTTCGCGAAACCTGCATTCAAGAAGCCTTGTTTGTGCCTTTGGTTAACGGAATTTAAACCGACTTAACTCAGGCAAACAACACAAAGCAGCCAGAAAGCTTGTAAAGACTGCCAAGCATTGTTTATGATACTGGCTGTATTTGCACAGGCGTTTGCGGCTGCTGCATTTGGGCACTTAAATAAAAGGTAATCTTTATGTTGAATACACTGGTTTTCCGCTCCGGCTTGTGCGTGATGGCATTGGCTTTGGGTGCTTGTTCTATGTTGCAACAACCAGCGGCACCCATCGAAGCCGGCAACAGCGGTGCTACTGCGGGTGCTGGAACCGACAATCCTTATGGCACTGCGCCCTATACGCCGCCGCCCACCACCACCGCACCTTACACGCCGCCTGCCACCACCACTGGTGGCACCTATGTACCCTCCTACGCCCCGGTAGACATCAATGCCGCCACCCACACCGTGGTGCGTGGTGACACGGTGTTCAATATCGCCAAGCGTTATCAAATTACCCAAGACAATTTGCGTGCCTGGAATAATTTGGGCATGGACAACAATATTCAGGCAGGCCAAACCTTGCGGGTAAAACCGGCAGGTTATGTGGCGCCGCCCACCACGGTTGCGGTGGTGACACCGCCGGTGAGCACCACTACACCGCCCGCCAATACCACGCCGGTTACGCCACCGCCCACCAGTGCCACCCCGCCGCCGGTAGCCAGCAGCAATGCCAGCGGTACCCGTACGGTAGGCGGCTTGGTGTGGCAGCGCCCAACCCAAGGCAGCATCTTGCAAGGCTTTGGCGGCAACAGCAAAGGCATTGATTTTGGCGGCAGCATCGGCCAATCCGTGGTGGCGGCAGCCGATGGTAAAGTGGTATACAGCGGCTCCGGCCTGCGCGGCTACGGCAATCTGATTATCGTGCAACACAACCAAACCTTCCTCACCGCTTATGGCAACAACCAAAGCCTATTGGCCAAAGAAGGCCAGCAAGTGAAGCGCGGCCAACAAATCGCCACCATGGGCAACAGCGACGCCAGCCGCACCCAGCTGCATTTCGAATTGCGTGAAAATGGCCAGCCGGTGGATCCCAGCCGTTATTTGCCGATGTAAGTTATCTGTATTGAATTTAGCTGATTTGAATTAAAAGGCTGCCTGAAAGCGTGATAAATGCTTTCAGGCAGCCTTTTATGGTTTTGTTTGATTGTATTGGCCAATCAGGCTTGCAGCAGATGGTGGCGGGCGGCGATTTGGCGGCGTAAGGCCAGGCTGTTGCCCACCAAACCGATGTCGTCGTGACCGTGGTCATCGGTTTCCATCACCAGCATTTGCTGAGGCCGCCCGGCGTGCAGGCTCATGCGCATTTGCGCGGGGGTAAAAGGCAGGCCGTGTTTACGGGCAAAGGCTTGCGCGCGGTGGTTGGCACTTTTCATCATCGGAATCAGGGTAACGTCTAAATGAAATACTTTTACGCCCAGCACCAGAATGCGGGCGGCAAACCAATCGGCTTCGGTGGTGATGTGTTCGGGCGTGGGTGCATCGAAAGCCAAGCGCTCGGCGGCAATCAAGCAAGCCACGGTGCGTACTTGCGGAATCAGGGCTTCGCTGAGCATAAAGGTTTTGGCAAAGCCGGGTTGGGCGGCACACAAATCGGGGCGGTGCTGGTTGCCGTTAACAATCATGTACCAGCGGCGCAAGGTAGGGGCTTGGTTTGCGGCGGGGGGCGTGAGCGGGGTTTTCAATTGCGCTAACATGATGGTCTCCGTGGGTTTTGTTTGCATGATAATGCGGCTTTATTAAGGTTTTATTTTGGCGACCACATTAAAAAAGCCGCCTCGTTACATCGGGGCGGCTTCACTTTTTCTGTTGCTGGCGCTGTGTTATACAGACGCAAAAAAGTACCGCACCGAGGTGGGGTACCAGTAATAAGCGAAAGAAGAAAAAGTGGTTTGCGTATTCATGAGGTGCAGATTAGCCCAGTTTACCCAAGAGTGTCAACAGCCAATGTGAAAATTGGCCGATTAAGATGATAAATTGGCGCAAACCTTCCATTTTATTCGCCCCATTTGCGCATTAAGCTGTGCTCAATGTGCAGCTGATCCAGAATGCGCGCCACCACAAAGTCCACCATATCGGCCACACTTTGCGGATGTTGGTAAAAACCAGGTACCGGCGGCAAAATGCACGCGCCCAAGCGCGCCAATTTGAGCATGTTTTCCAGATGAATCGCCGATAACGGGGTTTCGCGGGGAACCAACACCAGCGGGCGGCGCTCTTTGAGGCACACATCGGCGGCGCGTTCTATCAAGTGGTCGGATGTGCCGGCGGCAATGGCGGCCACCACGCCCATGCTGGCGGGGCAGATTACCATGGCATCGGCCGGATTGGAGCCGGAAGCGGGCGGGGCAAACCATTCGTCTTTGCCAAACACCCGCAATTGCGTGGGGGCTGCCTGAAAGCGTGCTTGCAGTAGGGCGGCGCATTGCGCGGCATTGCCCGGCAAGGTGAAGTCCATTTCCTGCTTGGCCACCACTTGCGCGGCGGGTGAATACAGCAGCCACACGGTTTTACCGGCAGCCAGCAAGCATTCCAACAGCCGCATACCATAAGGCATGCCGGAAGCGCCGGTGAAGGCGAGGGTAACGGTGTTTATAGGGGGTGAAATTGGGTAAAGCATAAATTGGGCGGCTTCGATTGGCGGCAGATGGCTGCTATTATAACGGCTTTGGCGATGGTTGGAATGGCGGTGGCGGCGGATTTGCCGCAGCGCAAGTTGGGTATCAATGGAAAGTGGACATATGCAAACAAGGCAGAATAAGCCGTTTTGGCGCAGTGGCGCGGCGGCTGGATTATTGGCATTAACGATGTTGGGCGGTTGCGCACAATTATCGGAACGCGCGGCGGTAGACGACATCAAGCGCAATCAAAAAGATATTCCGTATCAAGATGATGTGAAAACCAGCGGCAATAAGGCGATTTTCGGCTTCCGCAGTTTGCCCAAGCGCGCGGAAGCGGCGGTGGTTACCGAGAAAATCGATAAACCAGCAGCTGAATTGAGCCAATGCTTGCAAGCGCAGTTACAAAGCCAATTTAAGCTGCCGGAAGATTTTTTCCAGGTAAACAACTACGCTAATAATGCGCAGACCATTGCCTTGGTGAATCCGTTTACCAAAAAACAAGGTTTGCTGATGGATATAACCGAGCGTGGCGTGAGCAGCAGTGAAGTGAATCTGTATGCCAATGGCGCTACTTTGTCGAATGCGTGGAAGCGTTTGCCGGCGCGTTGCCGTTGATATATTAAATCAAGCAAAGGCTGCCTGAAAGCGAAGTTAAAACTTTCAGGCAGCCTTTTGCGTGGTTGCGGATTTATTTCCCGGCTTTAACGGGTAATACCCCCATTTTTAATTGAATTAATGGGTAGAAAATCTAAAGCCTTGTTATTGTTTAAAAATAGGTGGACAACCATTTACTGACATATGAGGTCGTTCATGATTATAAAAGTACTGCCAGTCAGTTGTATAGTC
>RRZU010695667.1_pt1 | contig 27701 bp, 24 predicted proteins | sample 2165561 | NCBI WGS metagenome assembly RRZU01 (sample SAMN10456909, study PRJNA506462) | wastewater metagenome | isolation source: wastewater sludge | place: USA: Moscow, Idaho | reverse complement strand
CTTTGTAATAAATCTTCTTTTTTCATAACTGTCTAAGTGTAAGTTTTATAATGTAAAGTAAATAAAAAAAATTAATTGAGGGTTTAAAGTCCGGACTTTTAACCTCCAATTAATTACTTACACAGTTTATGAGATACTCCCAATAAAGCAGAAGTATGTACAAAAATGTACATACTTCTGCTTTATTTTTTATAAATGAGCTTCGATTAAATTAATGCTTAAATCCTTTTCTCCCCTTTGTGTACTGTATGTAGAATTTGTTAGGTGAGGTGTTTTTGAAAAACTTAACTTTTTCATCACCTTTCTCTCCGCAAAACTCATCATACTCCTTTCTAATAATCTCTTTTTCTGGGTAGTTTGTAACTTCTGTAACATAAAACTCATTCTCAAATCTTATAAGATTGCTAGAGTTCGCTAATGTATAAGTTAATCTATTGCTAAAAGTCAATGGGCTTTCATCTTTTGAATAATATAGTGTTTTAATGTTTTTCTTAGATGGATACCTTAGTAGCTCACAATCTCTAATTAAAGATTCTGTAATATTGTATTCATTAATTATTTTAGAAGTATTAGATGGAATGCAGACAACTTTTTGCTCATTATAAGAAACAGAAGTTCCTGAAGATCTAGCTATCCCCGCACTTCTACTAACAGCTGCTTTATTTGTTTGAAAGAGATTTAGATAATTCAATCCCATCATAGATTTTGAAGCAGATACTCCACTTGATTCTGATATACCTGAACTTACAGCACTTGTAAAGACTCTGTCTTTATAATAGTTATATGATATACCGTTTAAAATGAAATAACTTTGTTCTAAGTTTAAATAGATAGGACTGTCTGTTTTGTTGGTAAATATGAATCCCATATTTCCACCATCTTTCCATAAATTATAGGATACTATGCTGTTTTCGTCTTCGTAGACTATTCTGTTATCTTTGTGAGTCATTCCCTGTGAGGGATCAGCTTTGTAAACTTGATAATAAACTGAAGATTTGCACGATGTTAAAACAATTGCAGCGAGGGCAATAAGTAGTAAATTCTTTTTTTTCATAGCTTAATGATTTAGTGTTTTTAATAATTAGTTTTCTGAATATAATTGTTCTTAGTAGTTATCATCTTGTATAGATTTAAAGTAACAACAAAGATAGTTATATTAATTTAGCATTACAAGTATTCAGTTAAAAGGTGTTTTGTGTTGTGTGTGAAAAAATTGAGGCTTAAAATTGTGTTTGTTTGATGAGATAGAGTTATAACCTTAGCCACCTATTGGCCTACTAGCACATTATATTACAACTTCATACATAATCCTTTAATATATCAAAAAATATATTTATATTTGTGGATTATGTTTACGAATCTAGAACTGTTTGAAAACAGACAAGTAATACAATCTTAAATTATAGAATACTAGGATATGATAAGAAGAGAAATTGGTGAAAATGAAATTGCAAAAGTGAAATTAGACCTTGCAAAATATAGTAATGTGTTAACAAGAGATGATAGTGATTTTGAAGATTTTTTAAAGTCGTTTGGAATAGAAAAACACATTGATTTAAGCTATGTGAACTTAGTTTTATTTAAACGAATAGACAGTATAAACTATAGGTTATTTATAATTATGACTAATGAAGTAGTTGTTGATCAATTTGAAGTTGTGAACGCTGATGCATTTGATAAAACCTGGCATACTGTTACAGATTTAGGAAAAGCTTTTTTAACTGGTGCAACATTAGGACTAATAGGAGGTCGTGATACTTTTGAGGATTATGGCTTTGACTCTATTTATTTTGAACTTCCTGAAATTGAAAGAGTTTATTGCAATAGTAAACGATTTTTATTTAGTTTTAATAACGGTAAAGTTGATCTTGAATTGAACTTTAAACATATTAGAGAAAGTGACAGTGATGATAAATTGTTTAAGACTATTGCTTCTCTTATAAAAAATATTTCTGTATCGTTAAATAAAATAAGTGAAGAGTATCAGGCTGTATATAAAGATATTGAAGATTTTGTTGACAATGAAGAATACGAAAAAGCATTGTTGCTTATTGATAAATATATAAAACATGATGATAAGGATTTTGTTTTATGCTATTATAAAACTATTATTTTATTTGAAGAAAAAGAGTTTTTAGCTGCACAAAAACAGATTGAGTTATCGTTCAATTTATTTAATGATCGTATAAATAGTTTAGAAAATATGGAGGAGTGGGATGATGAAACATATTCATTATATGCTGAATTGAAGTGGATGAACTCTAAGGTAAATTTCGAATTAAAAAAGTATGATAAGGCTCTTTGGGATATTAATGATGCATATTTTCTTACTAGAGACACCTCTGATAAGGCAGACTACAAAGAAAGTAGAGAAGAGATATTGAATAGTTTTATGGGTGACATCTCTAATTTAGAGTTTCATAAACGAAGAATAATTTATATTGAAAAAGATTTACCTTCATTTAAACCAGAAACAATCTTGCCTTTAAGAATAGATAGTTTGGAATGCTTTGTGTTTCCACCATCACATCCTCTAAAGGGAGAATTGTATGTAGGGCATCCTCTACAACCAAATTATTACTATCCTCTTGATGAGTATGAACAGTTGTTGTTTGAGTCTCAGTTTGTTGAGTTGAACCATTTGTTGCAGTGTCTTGGCGCTTCTGAAATCAGAAGTGAACGTATTAAAGGGTCATTGGAATTTAACGAGTCTGAAATGAAGAGTTCTAATAAATCTAATGCTCATTTTAATCAAAAAGGTGAAGGCGGCAATAAATTACAATCGGGTAATGTAGAGCGTAATCTTGAAAGGAAGAGTTCTGAAGAAGATGAACAATACTACAAAAACAGGAGTGAAAAAGGAAAGAGAATGGTCTCTTTACAAAGGCTTACACCTCAAAAAGCCCCTTATATTCCTATGGGTTTAGTTTGGTATAATCATAATGAAACTTGGCAGAAACTTGCTGAGCAACGCTTACTTGGTGGATTGAATTACTATGAAATGATAATATCGTCTAACAGTGTTAGGGTAATAAACGAAAGAGAAAAAAGCAAAATAAATAATGACTACAAACATTTAATTACGGCTGGGTATAAAAACCCTGTAGTTAATGCAAAAGGGTCGAAAGAGAGTGAAAAAAAGACCGAGTCTGAAAAAGATATTATGTCTGCATTAAATAAAGAAGATACTAATGAGTGGAGATTGATTGTTACTTTTGCCCCTATAGAAGATCTGGCTGAAGAAACTATTTCACTTGATACTGATATTCACAATACTCCTGTATTAGAGGTTGCTGAATATAATGAAAATGAACTGAAATATATTGATGACATCAAATTCGCTATAGAAGATGATGGTAAAATTGATGACGATGAGCGAAGAATGCTTGAACGAAACCAGGCTAGGTATAATATCAGCGTTGAAAAAGCAAAAGAGTTGGAAGATGAAGTGCTAAAGCAAAATGAATATACAGCTGAAGAGCTAGAATTTATTGAAGAGGTCAACTTTATACTAGATCATGATGGCGATATAGATGATGGAGACCGTAGGATATTGTTGCGTTTGGCTTCTAGATTGGGTATTGCAGAGCAACGTGCAAAAGAGTTGGAAGAGGGTGTGTTGATGAGTAGAGAGGCATCACCAGAATTTACAGAACAAGAGCAACAGTATATCGAAGAGTTGAACTTTTGCTTGGAGGACGGTCCCAATATATCGCGCGGTGGTAGAAGGCTATTGGATAAAACAATGAAAAGCTTAGGTATTAGCGAAGAGAGGGCAAGAGAGATTGAGGGGATAGTGCAAGATAAACTCTGCGACTCTGAAAATGATTAAAAGAATATTTGTGGTTGTCCAAAGTTGGCTTATCCCGTCTAAGGGAAGAAATATCAATAGTGTGGTGTGTGTGTGATATAATAATATAGTGCACAATAGAAAAATAAAGTTTTATTTTTAATATAATGATACTGAATAATGGGAGAAACAGTAATTAAAATTAATAAATAACTAACGCTTATATAAAATGAACGAATTACCTTTTAAAAACTTCAGCTGTCATGACGGCTGCCTAGCAGCTTTGGTTGGCAGAAAACATCGCAATGGGCAATGGGCTTTGTATAGCAAGTCTAAAGTAATGGGCATGGGTAGGGCAGAATATGAGAATCATATATTTGATGCCTATTATGATGAAGTTGTAGGGCTTAACAGCTTCTCAGGATTATCGTATATTGCCACAAAACAACACGGTAAGTGGGGTTTAATAGAAATACGCGACAATGGCAAAATAGAGTGTGAATGGAAAATTTTTGCTGGAAATGAATATGACGATTTGGATGAGATGTTGGAAAAGTTTGGGATAAAGAGTGATGAGTTTACACAGAAAGGTTGACTAATAGAGTAATTAAAAATAAAATTGTGTGGGAGTAAGAGAGACAAATAATAATTTGAAAGATTTTGAATTATGGATAAGTACATGTCAAAAACAAAATGAGAAAATCTATATTGATGATTTTGCAAATTATAGTCAGTTTTCAGCACAAGAAATTACTACTTTACTCAGCAGATAGAGTGTTAATTGTGTGAATAAAATTAATACTGGTTTGAAAATAAATCAACCATACCCCAACAACAACTCAAATGAAATATGTCGTACAGTTGCAAAGAACTTGCATTGCAAGAATTTAGGCTCAAAGTTATATCTATCTTTAAGCGTTCAACCCCAAGCAAGTAACAAGATTAGATATATTTCTATCAGAATTATTATCATAGAAATAGATATATTAAAACTATCAAAGACACACAATGGCACACCCATCCTCTATATTGCACCCAAACAATAAAACAAGCTATACTACTAAATTATATATATAACCATCAACACAAAACACAACAAAATTATGGGTGATATTACAAATCGAGTAAGCATTAAAAGAACAATTGAGAAGGAAAGCACGATTAAAAAATCAAAAGCAAGAAGACTTGGCATAATCTTTACTGGAGAATATGAAGGGTTGGATGAGCATCATGTTGAAGCAGAAGTTAGAAAACACTTTGACATCGACTCCATCAAAGAAATTACCACAGTTGGCAAACGAGAAAAAACACATAAATATGCAAACCGGTTTGCTAAAAAGATTGAAGTGCCTGTTACCGCTATGCCCTTAGAGAACTACACTTGGGATGATATTGATCTTCCTATAAAACGAAACTCAAATATTGTTTACAATTCGGATAGTGTAATAATTTTTCATGGGGAGAAACAGCAAAATACTGTTGCCTGGTTTGCATTGAGTACTGCCGTGCGTGTTATTGGTAGATATGGAAAAGTTATCTTTGTTAATACTGCTCCGTCTCGTGTATTATCTGGTTTTGAAAAAGAGATATTTGATGTTATTCAGATTGAAGATACTAATTTTATAAGGGAAGAAGACGTCTTAATGGAAAAATATTATTTTGAGTTAAGAAACAGTAAGCTGACTTCTTTTTCAAAGTATGTTCAACTTGGTGAGAAAATGGACTTTAAAGATGTGTTATTTAAAATAACAGAACTAAATATAAAAGGGAAAAGTAGTGGAGTTTATGATGGAACTTCTTTTATATGTGATACTCTCCTTAATTATTTGATTCCTATAATAGACAAAGATTTTGAAGAAAACTATGAGGACGATTTTTTAGAGGGGATTACTAATTTTATACGAACAAACATCGATCCAAACTATCAATCTTGGGGAGACGAACCTGAAGACGAGATTTGTTTCGTTCTATTGGGGAATATGTGGTATCAACTGGAGTATCAAATGGATTATATAGAAAATAATTATCGACACGTGGATGAGGATGAAGAGGTTTATGCTGCTTTGTGTTTCGCTAGATGGTTGTTAATTATGAATTCGAGATGTATTGGAATTGAAGAAATTGCTGAGAAATATAAAAGTGTAAAGGATTTTATTTCAACTATGAAATAATGGGGATGTGCACCTATTTGCTTTATCTATTTATATCCAACTGGTGGTTTGAATTGTAGCGTGGGATGAAGCTTAGATATTTATACCTTTGTCTCTAATGCGGATGATAATAGATAGAGGTTTAGAGCGATCATGCTATAGTGGTGGGGCATTTTAAAAAGATGTAGATTAAAAAAACGGCATAAGTTATGAAAAACAAAGAGTTTTATCTGCAACAACTGAAGTATTACAAGGGTGAGGAGAAGTCTCCCTTTGATGATAATGATAGGGCGATGCTTTGGTTTTATGAGAGTGTGTGGTTCACTTATATGACAAGTGATAACAAGGGCATGTTGGACGAGTATATCTCGGATTTTAAGTATGCAAAACTATCTGATTTGCCTGGCAATATGCCACTTGGCTATAAAGCCCTTTTGTTTAACAGATATAGGAAGGGTAGTATGACTTCTATTTTTGATACAGCAAAAGGATTTAGAGAGTTTTATGCGAAGTATTATTAATCTGTTTGTAGTTGACAATTAAAGAAATAAAAACAAATAAATTCGTTTGATATGAAAAATCTAACTCTTTTTCAAAACCCCACAACTTACAAATTCGGCTTTAAAGACGAGGAGGGGAATGTTGTGATTGATGCTGTGTATGATAGTTGTATGGAGTTTTCCGAGGGCTTGGCTGCATGTAGTGTGGATGCAAAGTGGGGTTTTATAGATGAGAGTGGAAAGAGGGTTATTGCGTTTGACTATTTTCGTGTGGGGAGCTTTAGGCATGGCGTGGCTGCTATCAATAGAAACAATAGTTGGGGATATATCGATAGGGATGGGAAGTATGTGATAAAGCCGGTGTACTCTTTGGCTAATGATTTTAGAAGGGATGGTGATGGTAATGTAAATGCTATTGTTGCTAAACCTGATGGGTGTGAAATGAGGGAGTATGTGATTGATGGGGATGGGAAGGTAATAGATAAATTGTAATGTAAATTCTAATAAAATGACACTTAACACAACACACGTTTTATTACTAATATTAAGTGGATTGGTTATAACAGTCTTGATTTTGTGCCAATTGAGACAAGTTTATAGGAGTACAAAATCAAAATCTATAATGTCAAAATATCCATTAACTGTAGCAGCAATATTATACAGAGGGTTGATGGAAGGCTCTAATGAGACGATTTTTGATAAACGTAAAAAGGAATATATTCAAGAAGAAAAAGAGAGAGCATTTGTGTCAAGTGTTTTAAAAGAGTATCCACACGCCATAGGCTATTTAATAGGTAACCATCTTTCTAATACAGAGACTCTTAGCAAAGATGAAGTTCACACAATATATTCAAACAGGGATAGTATTGAGTCGATTGAGTCTTCTGAAGCTGACAAAGCATTTTACGAGCAGAGGTATAAGCGATTGGGGTGGGAATACCCAAATGGGGTAGAGGTATATAAGAAGCTATATGAAAATGAAAACCATATTGTTCCCTTTAAAGATTATGATGAAGAGGAGTTAAAGGAGCTTGAGTATAAGTACGAGGAGACTCTACTGTTTGAGGTGTGGGAAGATGAGCAAAATGAGTTTATTGAGTTTTGTAAAGGTGTAAATTTTGATGGTTTTAACTGTTATTACCATGATATTGATTTCACTATACCTGGATATGCTGGTATGAATTCAGATATATATTATCGTGTATGTCAGCACTATAAATATCTTTATTGCAATGATGATGAGTTGGATCAGACTCGTTGCTCTGATATAATAGAAAACAGAGATGCGTTGGAAAAATATAAGAATAATACAATCGACTACTCTAAGGTATCTTTCAATAAAACATTGGCTTTAATAGATGCAATAGAAGAAAAATATGGGGGTGTGTTTGTTATTTTCGGAGACTGTGGTGTTTCTAAAGATGGGGGTATTGAGTTTGATTATAAGAAACTGCAACAGGTGTTGGATGATAAAAATATACGCTATTATGAAATGAAAGGGAAACTTCCAACTTATCTACCAACGCATCATGTTGTTGTAATTGAACTGTGTACATCTAATAAGCATTTAATAAGATTTTGCAAAAGCATAATAGAAAGCTATAGACGAATGCCGTGCTTTACTTATATATCTCTCTTTAAAGAGTTGGATAATGATGAAGGGATGAAAGAAGAGAGAATAAGCCTTTTGAAAGGAGGAAAACATGCTTAAATACACATTTATGTAAAAATAGTGTGTTTTGAAAGTGCTTATTATTACATTTATGTGAAAATTAAAGCTACAATGAGTTTTAAAATGAATATAAATAAAAACCACACACCCCAAATGAGAAGAAAAGACCGAGAAATGCCTATAGAATTTGCTCATGAAGTAATAGATAAAGCCGAGTACGGCGTGGTGAGCATGATGGATGGGGAGAAACCTTATGGTGTGCCGCTATCGATTGTGAGGAGGGGCGATGTATTGTATTTTCACTCTGCTAAGCAGGGCAGAAAGGTGGAGGTGTTGGCACACAACGCCCATGTGAGTATTGTGTTTGTGGGGGATAAGAGAATACCCGAGAATTATAGCCACGACGAACTGGAGGAGATGAACAAGGATGCTACCAAGGCTGTGAAGTTGATAAGTAGTGTGTTTACTACCGAGTTTGAGTCGGCTATTGTGACGGGCATGGTGGAGCTGGTGGAGGATGAGCAGGAGAAGATTGGGGCTATGCGATTGATTTGTGAGAAGTATACTCCTAGTAAGATGAACTATTTTGATACGGCTATTGGTGCGGGACTGAAAAGGACGAATGTGTATAGGGTGGGGATGGAGTGTGTGACGGCTAAGAGGAAGAAGTATGATAGTAAAGGGGTGGAGATGAAGTATGGGAGATGCTGAATTGACAATGGACAGTTGACAATTGACAATTGATTTAATTGACCCTTCGACAGATTTAAAGGCTTTGGTTGACAATGATTTTGGCTTTACTCTACATGAAGCCCACACGATACAATCGTGCGGGAGCGGTTGCTGTTCACTAATTTCTATAACCAATGGTCAATGCGGACTCTAGCCGCAATGCCCTCTCACTTTGTTCAGAATGACAATGGCTATACCCCAGCTCAATAATATCTACAATAGCACCAAAACCACCTCATTAATAATTAACCAATTAACCATTAATCATTATCCTTTGCTCCCATGTTTTTATGATAATACTTACACCACTCCTTCAATCCACACTCATGGCACTTTGGAGTACGAGCAACGCAAACGTACCTGCCATGAAGGATGAGCCAGTGATGGGCTACGGACAATAGTTCGTGTGGTATGTGTTTTACTAGTTCTCGTTCGCTTTGTAGGGCGTTTTTGGAGTTGGTTGTGAGTCCTATTCTATTTGCAACTCTAAATACGTGTGTGTCAACAGCCATTGCGGGTGTGTCGAAGGCTACAGAGAGCATCACGTTGGCTGTTTTGCGTCCTACTCCGGGTATGGTGATGAGCGAGTCGAAATCTGATGGCACTTGGCTATCGTAGTCGCTTACTAGTTTTTGTGCCATTCCTAATAGGCTTTTTGCTTTGTTGTTGGGGTAGGAGCACGATTTGATGTATTCGAAAATCTCGTCTTGTGATGATGCAGCCATTACCTCGGGTGTGGGAAAGGCTTCGAATAGTGCAGGGGTGATAAGGTTGACACGCTTGTCGGTGCACTGTGCCGATAGTATTACAGCTATCAGCAGTTGATAGTTGTTTTGGTAATCTAGCTCTGTTTCAGAGGATTGGGCGTTTTCTTTAAACCAATTGATTACGTGGGTGTAGCGTTCTTTTTTTGTCATTATTTTAATGGGTAAAGGGTGAGGGGTGAAGGGTAAGGGGTAAGGGGTGAAGGGTGAAGGGTAAGGGTGAAGGGTAAGGGGTGAAGGGTAAGGGGTAAAGGGTAAGAAGTGAAGGGTCTGTTTAGCGGTTTTACAACTGTTAAACAGACTTCTTCATTCTTATCTCTTCATTCTTAGTTCTTATCTCTTAGTTCTTATCTCTTAGTTCTTCATTCTTAATTCTTCATTCTTAATTCTTCATTATCAACGTAATATCTCATCAGACACAGGAATAAACCTTGCACTAAGGTCTGGGTCTTCCATATCTCTATCTAATGGATACATGGGGCGATTGATGCGTTCGTAACCCAAGCGTAGTAGGTCTTGATCTACACCTCCTGGTGTTAGTGCCATTACCCAATCGGCACGCATATCGTAGAGTTCTGGAACTAAGTATCCAATTTTTACGATAAGGATATCTGTCTCTCTAGGGTTGAGCCCCAGGCGTGTGAATGCATTTTCGTAGTGATAAGCCATGCGGTTTTTGGTAACAATTACCGATACATTGCCAACTTTTACTACTACTTCTGTTTGATCGCTATTGTCGCTATGTTCGATAGCTGTAATGGTGCCATTGATACGAACGGGTGGGGCAAAACGATCGTCAACCTCTGCTCCAGCAGTGCCATCAATTTGTGCGCCTACACCTAGTTCTACTGCTTTTGCTACAAAATCTTTTCCGGGGATAGAGGCGTAGATAACCGATTTGCTATCGGCTTTTTTAAATGCGGGGTGGTTTAGAACTTCTGTAACTGTCCATGTAACATCTCCAGCACCACCAGCTGTGGGATTGTCGCCCATATCGCTTATGATAAATGGCTGTACGTTGCTTGCTAGGGCTTGCTCTAGGGCTCTGTCCCATGTGGTGGTGGGGGCTACAAAATCGAACTCTTCTCTAACGTTCCAAAAGTGTGCTGCTAGTTGTTCTGCTGCTTTGCCTACTGCTTCTTTATCGTCGCCATAAGCCACTACTACACCATGGTTGCGTGGTTCGTCAGCCCATGGATACGACATCCAGATGGAGGCGTCTATCATATTGTCTTTGTCGATGAGTGAGGGAATGGCTCCGTAGAGGCTTTTTGCTGGTTCGATGCGTGTACTGGTTTGTTCTCCTGGCAAGAGGATGGGTACAGGTATCCAAGCTTTGTATTTGGGTTTTCCTTTTCCGCTTTTGAGGCGCGATAGTAGGTTGCTAACGGCTCTTCGTTTCGATTCGATAGCATCTTCGTGGGGTGCTAAACGATAACAGGTGATGAGGTCGGTGTTTTGTGCCAATCGGGGCGACACGCTTCCGTGTAGGTCCATGCAGGTAGATATAACTACGTCTGTGCCAATTACTTCTCTAATGCGAACGATGAAGTCTCCCTCAGGGTCGTCCAATCCTTGTACGCTCATAGCTCCATGGATATCGAAATACAAGCCGTCGAGGGGCAACACTGCTTCTAGTCGCTCTAGTGTCTCTTGCACCAATGTTTCGTAGGCTTCGCGTGTTACAATTCCGCCTGGCATGGCATGTCCACGCAGGGTGGGTAGCCATTGGGCTTCGTGTATGAGGGTCGAATCTTCTGAAAAGAATGGGTAGTAGCCAAAAATATCTTCTCCACGGCGTGTACGAAATGCTTCGGCATGGGTTACTGCTGGGGAGAAGGTGCTCGACTCGATTGCTAAGCCTGCAATGGCAACACGTGGAAGGTCGCTGTCGGCTTTTTTGTTGCTTTTGCAACTGATGAATGCTGTTGCAGCAACTAGTAGTAGTGTTAAACTAACTAATGATTTTCTCATAACTAATCTGTTTTTTTATATCTGAGTAATTTGTTTGTATGTTCTGTATTGTGTGCTGATTGTTGTCTGTTGTATGCTGATAACTGTTGGTTTACAGCTGATTGAGGAGCTGCACTGTGTGGCATGCTACTAGTGCTGCTGTCTCTGTTCTTAGTCGGCTCTCTCCAAGTGATATGGGTTTGAAGCCATGTTTGATGCTTTTTGCTACTTCTTCTTCGCTAAAATCTCCCTCGGGACCTATTAGTATAAGTGTGTTGGTGTTTTTTTCGCAAATTTGTGTGAGGGGTAGTTTGGGTGTGTCGTAGCAGTGGGCTATAAATTTTTGTCCTTTAAAGGGTTGTTTTATAAAATCGTCAAACTTGATCATCTCGTTAAACTGGGGGAGTATGCTTTTTTGCGATTGCTTCATGGCAGATACCATTATTTTGTCGAGGCGTGTTGTTTTGATGTTTCTTCGTTCGGAGTATCTACAGTTGAGTGGGGTGAAGCTATCGATGCCTATCTCGGTAGATTTTTCTACAAACCACTCTATTCTGTCGATCTTTTTGGTGGGTGCAAAGGCTATGTGCAAGTCGAAATCCCACTCTTTGGGTTGTGCTATCTCTTCTTCGATAGCAACTATGCAGCTTTTGGGGTCGGCTTGCAGGAGTTGTGCTCTATAGAAATAGCCTTTTCCATCGGTAATGAATAGGGTAGCGCCCTCTTTCATGCGTAATACCCTGGCACAATGTTGCGACTCTGCCTCGGGCATAGCTGGATTGGTGCGAATATCGGGGCAGTAAAATAGTATATCCATAGGTTATTGATAAGTTGGCTAGATGGGCTATTGTTCTTTTCGTTTGTTCAGCTCATCACGCAAGCGTATTGCCGATTCGAAGTCTTCTTTGCTTAATGCCTCTTCCAGGAGTGTGTTTATTTGGGTGACGCTCAATTGAGAGAGGTCTTTATCATCTGTCGATAAAAATTCATTTATTTCATTGCCTTCATCACTTTCACTATCGAAGATAACGGACATAGTGCGCATAATCTCTTCTGTGGTGTGTATAGATGCTCCTGTGCGGATGGCTAGTGCCACTCCGTCGGATGTTCTGGAGTCTATCTTATACTGATTTTCGCCTTGTTGTAGGGTGAGTTCTGCATGAAATGCACCATCTTCAAACTTATGTATATATACATCTAGCAAATCGATGTGTAGTGCTTTGAAGGTTGATACCATCAAATCGTGTGATAGTGGGCGTGGCGCCTCTATCTTTTCCAATACAATGGCGATGGATTGTGCCTCTGGCGTTCCTATTACTATGGGAAGCCGGCGTGGTCCGTTGGTTTCGGCAAATATTAGGGCATAAGCTCCGGCTTGCACTTGGCTGAAGGAGATGCCTAATATGTATAGTTGTACTTTTTTATTCATTTTGTTTGGTTTTTCTACCTCAAATGTACCACTTTAAATCTTTATTTTCAAAAATATCACTATTTGTCTCAAATTTATTCTGTTTTCTTGCGGATATATGAAAAGTTTTATATCTTTGCACCCGTTAAAACAAGACAACGTTAAACGGTGGTTGTAGCTCAGTTGGTTAGAGCGCTTGATTGTGGTTCAAGAGGCCGCGGGTTCGAATCCCGTCTTCCACCCAAAATTGGTTAAGATAAGAAACACACAACTTTTTTTAGTTGTGTGTTTTTTTTATGCAAACACTTTAGGAGTTAAAAGTTAATAGTGAAAAATTAAAAGTTGTGTCATTCTTCACTTCGTTACCAATGACATAATTTATAATATGCTGTTATTTATACAATTACATTTTTTATGCCAGGCCTTCAGCCCTCGCATCATATTATTGCCTGTCTCTAGCCTAAAGGCTAGACTGAATTATGCCGGTCTTTCAGACCTTAAAATACAAGATGAAATCTCAATGTCATTTTCTTCTTTTTGCCCAATAAAAAAAATGGGTGAAGCCTCAGAATGACAAAGGATATTAGCACATCGTTGATGCGGCCTGTAAAATAGATGCGTAATCTGTATAAGGCATAAAAAAGGCGCTCTGTGAAAAAGCGCCTTCTTTATTAATATTATTTGCAGAGTTGTTTTCTCTACTTTTGATATTTTATTTTGTGCTAAATGTAATAAAACGAACCTCGCCTTGTATATCTCCGTTGGCATCTTTATCTGCAGCGATAGCAAAATATTTGGTTCCTGGCATCACATCAATTGGAATTTCTGCCCATGAAGGTTGTTCTCCGTCAACACAATCTATAACCATAACACCCTGTCCTTCGAATGGGTAGAGATAGTAGAGCATAGTTGAAAGACTCTCTTGGTCTGTTTCATCAAAACCAGGAAGTATATATGCCAAAGCCGCATATTCTCCACTGCTGAAATAGAAGCCTGTTTCGGAAGTAGAATTTACTGTGAATGAATAAGAATTGGAGGTTGCAGAGTTAAACACAAGGTATTCTTTCTCTGGTTCGGGTTCATTACCACCATCACCTTTAGGAATTACAAAAGTTTGACCATCATATATAATAGTAATGGAGTTTTCGTCTTCTGTTATCTCTAGGTCTATTTGAGCACCGCCACCAATAGCATTAACAGGGTTTCCGTTTTCGTCTAGTATGGCTTGCCAAGTTTTACCGCCGTCTAGGCTCACTTCCCACTCTCCGTCGGTGTTTACTCTAATTTTTGGAGTTTGACCCGTTGCTCCATCTTGCCCTTCGGCTTTAACTGGGTTTCCGTCAGCATCACGCATTACTTCTCCATTGATCGTCCAATAGAGTATACCATCTACCACTTTAACTCCTACTGATGGAGAATCGCCATCGGATCCGTTTTTTAAGGTAATATCAGTGCCATCGCTCATTTTTAATACATAGCCTGAACCATCTGCTAGCATTTCGTAAGATACTACACTTACTTTATTGCCTTGAGCATCAACTAGTTTTTGAAGATAGCTAATTGTTGTGTTGGCATTGGTTACTAGGGTTTCAAGAGCATTTAAGCGTTTTTCATGTTCATCTAGTCGCTCATTAACGTCATCCAAGCTAGTGCAAGAAAAGAGTAGCACTAGTGGAAGAAATAAAATAAATACAAGATTTTTTTTTCATGCTAAATAAATTTTAAATTAGTAATTATTTAATAGAAGTAGAAAATGCAATAGAATTGGAAAGCTGTTTTGAGTAATGCAATCACTTTAGAATCTATTAGCAAAACTGCTTATAATGATTGCGATAAGGCTTGGTTGCACACATTAATTGTGGTGTGGTAACAATCAAACAAAGCAGTTTTCTACAAAGTAAATATAATTTATTTTTACTTTAATTGCAAATATAATATAATAGTTTAGAAAGCGCCTTTTAATTTGCAGTAATTATGAAAAAATATTTTGGATAATAGTAATTTGAGAAGTGTAGAATCTGTATTAAGTACTACTAAAGCGATCTCGATCGATGTGTTTTTTTATATATAGCCCCCTCTAGTTGCTCGTTAGTAGCAACTTGCAACTAATACATCAGAGCTAATCGCTGACAGCTGAATGCTGAAATCTGATAGATCTTCAACTAGATAGTTTCCCAAGCTCCCAGTGTATTCCACGCCCATATAAATCCTTTCACCATAAAGTATACAAATACTATTAATAGTAGTATATAGAGGATGGTGTTGAAAGGGGAGGAGATGTAAAATCTTCTTGGCTTCTTGCTTCTCTTTTCTTTTGGAGTCATAAATTCAATCATTGGTCTCATAGCTGTAGTTTTTAAAAGGGTTTGACTCTATATATTAAACAGTTATGAGTAGCAGAATGTTTAAAAATCACTCTATTTCCAATCCATATTTGTATAGCAGTCCCTCTAACTGAAAGCTGTGGAGCTTTGCACCTTTCATTTTGTTGTACTGGGGGTCGATGGAGAGGTTGGTTGCTCCTCTAAAGTCGGTTTTCTCTAAATTGGTATTGGAGAAGATGGTTCCCAATAGATCGGATTCTGGGAATTGAGCCATGGATAGGTTTGCCTCGGTGAAATCTGTCTCTCTTAATGAGCATTTTTTGAATACTGTTTTGTTGAGTTTGGTGCCAAAGAAGGTGCAATAGTCCATAATGCAGTTGTTGAAACTGAAGGTGAACATTAATTTGTTGCATTGTGAAAAATCGATTCCCAACAATTTGCAGTTTTTAAACACTACATCTCTAAAACTAACGCCATGAACTGTTGTCATCGAGAAGTTGCACTCGTCGAAGGTGCACTCTTCGAAACTGTTTCCAATAAGATCGCTTTGGGTGAAGTTGCATGCTGTGAAGTTGCATTTGTAAAACTGTCTGTCTCGCAGTGATTTGTTTGAGTAGTCGATGTTTTCGAACTCTTTTGATTCGTGAAATACTATATTAGTTGACATATATGTTGTATGGTTTTATTATTTATATATGAAATAATTGCCTCTTATTTGCTGAAGAGCTAAGGGGCTTTTCTATTTGAATAAAGTGATTGTTGTTTTACCTTCTTCTAAATTCTGAGCAAACTATTGCAGTGGCTACAGCAACATTTAGCGATTCTGAAGTGGTGTTGTTGGTAGAAAAACTAGGTATATAGAGACGGTGCGAAATAAGTTTTTCTACATCGGGTCGTATCCCTTTTCCCTCATTTCCCATCACTATAAAGCCTTCGGGCTGGAGTGTTTTGGTGTAGATGTTTTCTCCATCTAGAAATGTACCGTAGATAGGCGAATTGCTATATTGGGCAATTAGGTCGACTATATTCGCATAGTGAATATTTACTCTAGAAAGAGCCCCCATAGTGGCTTGCACTGTTTTTGTATTGTAAACATCTACTGTATCGGTGCTACACACTATGTTTTCGATTCCAAACCAATCGGCAATGCGAATAATAGTACCCAAATTGCCTGGATCTTGCACACCGTCGAGCATCAAGTTTAACTTATGTGTAAAGTCAATATGAGATAAATCTTGCTGAGATTGATAAAACACAGCAATAGCATCGGGTGGAGTGGCTAGATGCGATGCTCTCTTTATTTCGGCACGTGTAGCAATAATTATTTCTTCGGCTTTATGATGTTTGTTTGAAGCATGAGCCTTTGTCTCTTCATCAATTACCAAAAGTTGGCACGATAGATGGGGCATTAAATCGAATATTAGTTTAGAGCCCTCTGCAACAAAGGTGTTGTGCTGACTGCGATACTTTTTTTGCTTGAGCGACTGTATATATTTAATCTTGTTTTTGCTTAACGACATAGTGCTTATTATTGCTGCTTAATTTAATAAAAACAAAGTTATAAAATTTGATGGGTCTTTTCATAAATAGTTTTCGTTCTTTTTGCTATAAAACACTATCTTTGTAAAAGTTGTAATTTTAAAGAGACAAAACATATTAATTGAAAAATAATTTAGAAAGTAAATCTCAAAAAAACATATCAAATATTATGAATGATATCAATTTAATGAACAAAGCCGCTGACAATATACGCATACTGTCGGCATCTATGGTAGAAAAAGCTAAATCGGGTCATCCGGGTGGTGCAATGGGCGCTGCTGATTTTATTAATGTTCTGTTTTCAGAATTTATAGAGTACGACCCCGATAATGCTACATGGGAGTCGCGTGATAGGTTCTTTTTAGATCCCGGTCATATGTCACCAATGCTCTATTCAGTATTGTGTTTGGCTGGCAAGTTCTCGATTGATGACTTAAAAGAATTTCGTCAGTGGGACAGCGTAACGCCTGGACATCCAGAGGTGGATGTGATGCGTGGTATAGAAAACACATCTGGTCCGCTAGGACAGGGACACACTTTTGGTGTGGGAGCTGCTATAGCTGCTAAGTTTTTGAAGCACCGCTTGGGTGGAAGCATGACTCAAACTATCTATACGTTTATTTCTGATGGTGGTATTCAAGAGGAGATATCGCAAGGAGCAGGTAGAATTGCGGGTCATTTGGGATTGAACAATCTGATTATGTTTTACGACTCGAACGATGTGCAGTTGTCAACCATGGTTGACGCTGTGACGAGCGAGGATGTAGCTAAGAAATATGAGGCGTGGAACTGGCGCGTGCTTACAATAGATGGTAATGATGCTAGTGCTATTAGAGAAGCATTGAAAGCTGCTAAGGCTGAGAAAGAGAAGCCAACGCTTATTATTGGAAAAACGGTGATGGGCAAAGGTGCTCTTACTAAAACCAATGAGTCGTTTGAAGGACAAGTATCTACTCACGGACAGCCATTGACTAGTGCTGGTGGTTGTTTGGAGAATACTATTGTGGGAATGGGTGGAAACTTTGCTGAGCCTTTCACAATTTTCCCAGAAGTAGCAGAACTATATAAGAAGAGAACCGAAGAGCTAAGAAAGATTGTAGCAGAAAAGAAAAAAGCCACAGCCAAATGGGCAGAGACTAATCCTGAAATGGCTGAGAAGAAGAAAAAATGGTTCAACCGTGAGCTACCTGCTATCAATTGGGATGAGATAGAGCAAAAATCTAATCAAGCAACACGTGCAGCTTCTGCTAATGTGCTTTCTGTATTGGCACAGAATGTGGAGAATATGATTGTAGGCTCTGCTGACTTGTCAAACTCTGATAAAACAGATGGTTTTCTTAAAAAAACAACAGCATTTCAACACAATGATTTCTCGGGTGCATTTCTTCAAGCGGGTGTGTCAGAATTGACGCTAGCTGCACTATGTGTGGGAATGAGTTTGCATGGTGGGGTGATTCCAGCTTGTGGTACATTCTTTGTGTTTTCGGATTACATGAAGCCTGTTATTCGTGTTGCAGCTTTGATGGAGCAGCCTGTAATCTTTATCTGGACGCACGATGCTTTTAGAGTGGGAGAGGACGGACCCACACATCAACCTGTAGAGCATGAGGCTCAAATAAGATTGATGGAGAAATTGCAAAACCATAGTGGCAACAACTCGATGCTTGTTTTGCGTCCTGCTGATGTGAACGAAACTACAGTGGCGTGGAAACTGGCTATGGAGAATGATAAGACACCAACGGGTTTGATTTTATCGCGACAAAATATAACTGATCTTCCAGTAGAAGGAGATCGTTACAAGGAGGCACTGCAAGTAGAAAAGGGTGCATATATTGTTAAAGACGATGCCGATTATGATGTTATTCTATTGGCTTCTGGCTCTGAGGTGTCAACTTTGGTTGAAGGTGCTAAGCTATTGAACGATGATGGTATTAAAACACGTATTTTGTCGGTTCCATCCGAAGGATTGTTTAGAACACAAAGCAAAGAGTATCAAGAAACTGTGTTGCCAAGAGGCAAAAAGGTGTTTGGTCTAACGGCTGGTTTGCCCGTTACGCTTCAAGGTCTTGTAGGTAGCGAGGGTGCTGTGTGGGGAATGAATTCGTTCGGCTTTTCGGCACCATACACTGTGCTTGACGAGAAGATGGGTTTTACTGGTAAAAATGTATACGAACAAGTAAAAAAGTATTTAAAATGAAAATAGATAATATGTCTCTCTTTGGTGAGTCGGAAAAACCAATAGGATTGGCTTCAGACCATGCAGGATGGGAAGCTAAGCAACTTATCATAGCTATGCTAGATGAGAAGGCTATACCTTATATCGACTTTGGCACCTATAGTGAGGAGTCGACTGACTATCCTGACTTTGCTCACAAACTAGGAAAAGCTGTATCGGAGGATGAGTGCTACCCCGGAATTGCTATATGTGGTTCTGGCAATGGCATTAATATGAGTGTAAACAAACATCAAAAAGTGAGAGCTGCCCTTTGTTGGAACAAAGAGATTGCCAAATTGGCACGACAGCACAATGATGCTAATATACTCTCTTTGCCAGGAAGGTTTTTGGAAGAGGAGGAGATTTATGAAATTTTGGTTACCTTCTTAAATACTCCGTTTGAGGGGGGAAGGCATCAGAGGAGGATTGAGAAAATACCTTTTAATAATGATTAATGGTTAATTGGTGGTGCAGAGGGCATTGCGGCTAGAGCCCGCATTGAGCACTACTAAACCGACCTCGACCGATGAGCCGAAAAACAAGCAAGAAAGGCGGTTAAAAATCGTCTCTGTTTGAGCGTCGTTAAGTGCTGATGCAATCAGTCTAGTCTTTAGGCTAGAAGTTTTGACGATTTCAGCCTTTAATGTGCAAGTTTTTCGAGTGAGACGGGCGTAGTCTTGACCTTTTTTGCTTACTTTTTTGCGTCAAGGCAAAAAGAGTAAGTGGGGTTTAAGGGGCAAAGCCCTCTTATTTAATTATTAAAGAGATCTTTCACTGCGTTCAAGATGACACCGCTCCCGCACGATTGTATCGTGTGGGGATGATGAAGCAGCGACTTCAAGATGACAATAATAAATAGTCATAATAATATAAACCGACGAACAAAAGTATCAACCATTGCGAAAAAACAAAAGATTTAAGAAACAAACTACACTTATCTTGCTTGTTTCGTTGATACTAGTTTCGTCGGTTTTTCTTATTCTAGTCGACAGTATCAGGAAAAGTAGAGAAGATAGGTTTCACTCTTTTCATGATAATAGGTATAGCCACAAGTACCCAATAAGAGGTGTGGATATATCTCATCACAATGGTGATGTAAAATGGGCACAACTAAAAAATGAGGGAATTGCCTTTGCTTATATTAAAGCAACTGAGGGTGTTTCTCATAAAGATAGAAGCTATAAAGATAATTATCCCGCAGCTAAACTAGCTGATATAAAGGTGGGTACATATCATTTCTATACGTTTGGTTTAGATGGAGAGAAACAAGCAAATCATTTTATTAAGCAGGCAAATGTAGCTGCTGAAGATTTGATTCCTATGATAGATGTAGAACATTCGTCATACAACAGGCATAGTTGGGATGATAATTATCGAAAGCTTGTGATAGATGAGTTGAAGAAGATGGAGCAGGTGATGTTCGACTATTATGGTGTACATCCAATTATTTATACCAATAGAGATTGCTATAAGCTTTATATAAAAGGGCATCTAACTGAGAATCTTATTTGGATGAGCGACTTGCACAACGAGCCAAATATTGAAGATAATGAGTGGGTTATTTGGCAGTTTTCGCATACTGGTAGGTTAAATGGGGTGAAGGGGGATGTGGATTTGAATTATTTTCGGTACTCTTATAGACGGTTTATGGAGTTAAAAATTAAAAGGGAAAAGTTATAGGGAAAGCAGTGAATAGTAAACAGAGGGCATTGCGGCTAGAGTCCGCATTGACCATTGGTTATAGAAATTAGTAAACAGTGAACAGTGAGCAGTAACGCGTAATGCTTGATCAGTAATCTGTAAGGGGTGAGAGGTAATTATTAATGGTTAATTGTTAATTATTAATGGTCGGTTGATGAAGGTTAGTAGTAATCAGTGACTAACACCTGTTATTCCTTAAAACTTTGCGCCCTCTGCGCCTTCTTAAGGATCTTTGCGGTTAAAAACAACTATGCAGCTGAATGCTGAGAGCTGATTGCTGACCGCTGAGAGCTATAGGCTGATTGCTGACCGCTGAGAGCTGTAGGCTGAATGCTGAATGCTGATAGCTGACCGCTGAAAGCTCAAAAATCAAATATAAATGAAACAAAGAACAGTATTTCTATCATACACACTTATCGTGCTGCTGTCTATAGGCTTTATAGGCACCAGCTGCGAGAGCTATAGCTTCGACTTTGACGATACTCCACAAGGTAATATTGATGCACTGTGGACTATATTGGACGAGAACTACTGTTACTTCGACTATAAAGAGATTAATTGGGATAGCATTGGTACTAGCTACAGAGCACGTGTTACACCCAACATGAGCAAAGATGCCCTGTTTAACTTAATGGCGCAAATGCTCTCTGAATTGAGGGATGGACATGTAAACCTTATTGCCACACACGACATTAGTCGCTATTGGAGCTGGAAAGAGGACTTTCCACCCAATTTCAACATCAATATTATAGACGAATACCTGTCTACTGATTATGCCACGGCAAGTAGCATGAAGTATAAAATATTGGAAGACAATGTGGGCTATATTTACTATAGTAGTTTCTCAAATGCTGTGTCGAATAGCGGATTGAGTCAGATATTAAATAGAATGGCTATTTGCAATGGTATTATTATTGATGTGAGAGACAATGGGGGTGGTAGTTTGGTAAATGTGGAGCGACTGGCTAGTCGTTTTTTCAACGAAAGAAAGCTTGTGGGCTATATATCGCACAAGGTGGGTCCGGGGCACAACGATTTTTCCGATCTATTTCCAAAATATGTAGATAGCTCTAATAGTATACGTTATCAGAAACCTGTTGTTGTGCTCACCAATAGAGCTTGCTACAGCGCCACTAACGAATTTGCAAGCACTATGAAACATGCACACAATGCAACTATTATAGGCGATAAAACGGGTGGAGGAGGGGGCTTCCCTTTTTCATCGGAATTGCCCAATGGATGGTCGTTGCGCTTTTCTACATCACCCACATACGATGCAGACAAAAATCATATCGAGTTTGGTGTAGAACCAGATATCAAGTTGGAAATGCTGCCAGCCGATTTAAATAAAATGAAGGATACATACATAGAGTATGCACGCAGAATGATAAATGGCACAATATCGATGAATGATGAAATGCACATTCAGCCCTAACGAAAGGGATATAATTAACCAAAACAGTATCATGAGTATAAATGTAAAATTCATCCCCTGGGTGGGTAGTCAATATGCAGAAGGCATAAAAGGTAAAAGAGTGATGGTGCTAGGCGAGAGTCACTATTGTGCCCATGAAAGCGACGCTGTGCCACAGTTGACCATTAATATTATTCACCACATATTGAATCCTGACAGCGAGCATGAGGGTTTTATGAACACCTACACCAAGTTTGGACGAGCATTGGCAGGCAAAGGACAATACAATAAGGATAGAGCGGAAGTGTGGAACAGTGTTCTCTTCTACAACTATGTGCAAGTGCCGATATCTGAAGCACGAAAAGCACCCGAGAAACAAGATTTTGTTGATGCTGAGTCCCCCTTTTTTACTGTAATGGAGCAGTACAGACCCGATTGTGTGATAGTGTGGGGAAAGAGGCTCTACAACAATTTGCCTCGCAAGGGATATCAAACCGATGATTTGAAACTGAGTGATGGTAAAACTATCGAAACTTGGGCTTATGAGCTTGACAGTGGACACAAGGTGCATCTATTGCCAATAACACATCCATCTGCTGCATTTACACCAGATTATTGGCACGAGGCTATTATCAGTTTTGTTGAAAGATAAAAAAAAGGGAGCATGCATCTATAAAGATACTCACTCCCTTTTTTGTAATGCTAGATAGACCATATATCTAGCTATCTTATACTTAAATGCTATATCCTATACTCCACTCAATATAATTGGCTGTATTAAAGCTTCTGGCTTTGATGGCAATGCCTGCAAAAGCATTTTTGTGCAGATAGAATCGAAGTCCCAGTCGCTGATAAATATCATTGCTAAAGTAGAGCTTGTTGTTGTTAAACAACTCATAGCCAATGCCTGCTTGCACAGCAAGGCGGTTTGCCCTAAACTGACCAATAACTGAAACAGCAGAAAAAACCTGATTTCTGGTTGATGCCAACTCTACATCATTTCCATCAACTATAATATTTCTGTTTTCATCGATACCTATATCTAGCCCCACACCATATTTAAACTTCTGTCCTGCAGGCTTTAGGTACTCAAAAGAGAGATTAACGAGCGACACCATATGCTCGTTCATAGTATCGGTATGTTTTACCGATCTTTTACCAGAGGCAAGTATGATGTTGAACTCCTCTTTTGGTTCTATTTGTTGTGTCCTTAAATGCTCTCTTGGAGTTGGTTCTCGTGCAATTACATTATAGCGCAAACCCACAAATGGTGCAAAAAGATTGATACCAGCATTGGGAAATTTCATTGCTCCATTTGAAAAATGGGTAACCCTTATACCTGCATCTAAACTAACGCGTTTGCTAAGATACCGCACATACTTTATTTTTGCATCAATATATGCATTTCTATACGAACCTATAGCTACATTAAAAGGGTTGTCTGTATCGTCATAGGGTTCCCAGTTGTGGCTCAAACCAAAACTAAACTCATAGTCGAATGATGACCGTCCTTTGCGAGAAAAGGGTGCCCCAAAAAAGAAATAGAGTGCTGCAGGATATCCAATCTCATCGGCGTTTGAAAACACAATATTGTGAATTCCTATACCATAATAGGGCAAACTGTGTACATGATGCCATGCTTTATCTCCTGTTGTTTGCCATCCAATACGCAAATCGGTTGCAGAAAAATCGTTTATAGGTATTTCATCTCTATTGTCGCCTCTCACAAAATCGTTCGATTTTATAACTATGCCTTGTGTGGCGTGAGTTTCGATGTAAAGACCCGACTTACGATGCCTCTGGGCAAAGCCAGGCATAGCAACCAAAAGTAGAACGATTATAGCTATAAAGTTTCTCATCAGTTTAATCTTATAAATCTTAGTAACATTAAAAAAAAAGAGTTCGACTAATATTTAGGTTAATATCAATCGAACTCAATTTGTAAAATGATTACTTCCTAAATGCTTTTCTCTACATTCCACACAAAGGCTCGAAGTCCGAGTTCGGGAGTTTTCTCATCTAATCTTTTCAAAAACTCAAGCAGTCCGTCCACTTGATGATCTTCTACCACAGTAATAATAGCATTGTTAAGTGCTGGCCATGCTTTCGACCCATAGTGTGGATCGCCCGTTTTGCTGCCCCTACCTGTGAGCGACTTCCACGATGTGAAACCACGAATGTTAAGGTGAGTCATCTCTTCGGTAATCCTATAATAGTGTGCTTGATTGCACGTAATAAATACTGATTTCATAATTTTTACTTTTAATCAATTATATTTGTCTGTTTCTACACTCTCTCCTTAGCGTACTTAGGATAGATTCTTTTGTATCTTCTTCTGTTGTTTACAACACCCCTCATTGCAAATATTGCATACAAGGTGGGTACAATTACAAGCGTAAGAACCGTTGAAAGAACTAAACCTCCAATAACACTAATACCCATCGTTTGCCAAAACTCTGAACCCTGACCTAGGGCTAATGCCATTGGCAACATACCCAAACCGGTAGTGGCTGCTGTCATCAATACAGGACGTAGTCTTGAGCGACCTGCATCTACAACAGAGTAGGTAATAGACAAACCTCTATCTCTGTTTATATTGATATACTCGATAAGAATAATACCATTCTTAACAACAATACCAATCAACATAATTCCCCCAATAATACCCATCACATTAAGCGGGTGTCCAAACATCAACAAACTTAATATAGAACCTGTAAACGAGAATGGAATAGAAATCATAATAATCATGGGGTATGTAAACGACTCAAACTGACTAGCCATTACAATATATACCAGAATTACCGAAATCATAAGCAGTATAAACAGGTCGGCAAATGCCTCTTGCTGATCTTCGTAAGTACCTGCTAGCTCTATATCAACACCCGATGGCAGTGATATATTTTTAAGCTCTCTATTTACATCGTCCACAATTTCACTTAGTGCACGTTGGTAAATACTTCCAGTAACGGTTACAACCCTCTGTCTGTTTTGTCTCTCAATTTCGGGTAGCGACGATGTTGAGTGTACAGTTCCTATCTCTTTCACACGCAGCGGCTCTCCTGATGGTGTGTAGAGAAGAATGTTTTCTATATCTTCTACAGACTGACGATACTCTTCGGCATATCTCACACGAATGTCATACTCATAGCCTCTCTCACGGAATTGTGACACAACCGTTCCATTAATTCTGTTTCTAATAAAGCTTGAAGCTGTAGCAACATTTAAGCCATTACGTGCTAGTTTTTCTCTATCAAATTGCACTCTGTACTCTTGACGGAAATCGGGGCGACTAATTTTAACGTCTCTCAATCCTTCAATTCCTGCCAATTTGCCACTTATCTCATTTGCTACTTCGTCGGTATCTAGAAGATCATATCCAAATATATTTAACTCTATATTCGATCCTCCACTCATACCTCCTCCAAGCATGCCTCCAGGATTTACCTGAAACTCATGCAGCTCGGGTATTTTTGCCAATTCAACACGTATCTCATCCGCAATTTGGAAAATATCCTTCGAACGGGTCTCTGGCTTTCCTGTGTTGATATTGAAACTCATAAGGTTGTCGGCATTTTCGCTCAATCCTGCAAATGATGATCCACTAGCAGTACCCACATCAAATGACATTATTTCAAGTTCAGGGAACTTTTCTTGCAACATTTCAGTAATCTTCAGCCCCATCTCTCGTGAAACTTCCATGCGTGTTCCTGCAGGCATTCTAACGCTCATTGCAATCATATCATTGTCTGACGCAGGGAAAAACTCAGTTTTAATGAATTGGAAAGAGAGAATAATGGTTAATAATAAAATTCCGAACGAACCAATCACTGTAAGTGTACGATGACCAACAGCCCATTCTAAAATTCTGGCATAAAAGTTGTCTAGCTTTCCTAACCATCCTAAAACTGGTTTGTGTAGCTTGTCGAACCATGAGTCTTGACCTCCACCATGACCAGTTTTCAACATCTTAGATGCTAACATTGGGGTAAGCGTTAAGGCTGATATTGTTGATACAACAATAATAATTGAAATCATCCAACCCAACTGACTAAAGAGTACTCCTGCCAAACCTGTAATAAGGGTCATGGGTAAAAATACAGCTAAAATAGTAAGTGATGATGCAATAACAGATAGAGAAACCTCACCTGTAGCGTGAATAGCTGCTTGCTTTGGTTCACTTCCTTGCTCTAAGTGCGATGTAATGTTCTCTAATACCACAATAGCGTCGTCCACAACTAATCCAATAGCAATAGAAAGTGCTGATAGGGATATAATGTTTAACGTGTTGTTAGTAGCCATTAAGTAAAAGAACGATGCAATAAGCGATATCGGAATAGTGAGCAGAATAATAAATGTTGCTCGCCATTTACCTAAGAAAAAGAGAACTACAAATGCTACAATTATCAACGCCAAACCAATGGTTTGAACCAAACTGTTAATTGAGCTCTCAATCCACTCGGATGTGTCAATAATAACATCCATCTTAATGTCATCGGGTAGGGTTTCTTGTATTTTAAGCATCTCTGCCCTTACAGTATTGGCAATGCGCACAGTGTTGGCTCCCGATTGCTTTTGAACAGCAATCATAGCACCTTTTTTACCATTTACCCACGACTCTTGAACGTTGGTCTCGATAGTATCGCTTAATGTGGCTACATCGCTCAAATAGACGTTTTGTCCGTTGAATGACGACACCACAATATTTCTCATGTCATCACTCTCATCAAACTCACCATCAAGGCGAAGCGAGAAAGTTTGACTTCCCACATTCATAGTACCACCCGGTATGTTTACGTTTTCTTGTTGTATTGCAGCAGCTATCTGCTCAATAGTCAACATGTAACTCTCTAGTTTTTCTGGAATAGCATTTACCTGTATTTCTCTTTTAGGAGCACCTGCAATAATTACAGTACCCACTCCATCAATTCGTTGCAAGGGGTTTGCTACCTCTTCGTCAAGAATTTTCTCTAGTGCATTCAAACTCTCGTCGGCTGTAATAGAGTAAAAAATAACAGGTATCATATCGGTGCTAAACTTAAATATGATAGGATTGTCGGCTCCGTCTGGTAGAGAGCCTTTCACAAGTTCTAGTTTGTCGCGAATATCACTAGCCGACTCGTCGATGTTGCCTCCATACTCAAATTCTAGCGTAATGATCGACATATTGTCTTGCGATTTAGAGGTCAGTTTCTTTAACCCCTCCACAGCATTTAACGCATTTTCTAGAGGCTCAGTTATATTTGTTTCAATATCGTCAGAACTTGCCCCCACATATGTTGTCATTACTGTCAACTGGGTTGTCTCAATCTCTGGTAGCAAGTCTATTGCCAATCGTGAATAGGCAAAAAGACCCATCAACACAATAGCCACAAAGACTAATATTGTAGTAATTGGTTTCTTTACCGCTGATTCATATATTTTCATATTATCTTTTTATTTTTTATAGTTGTGTTATTAGCTTTCAAGCGATAGAGCATTACTCTACTACTTCTACTTCTTGATTATCAGATAATCTTGATGCACCAGCTACAACTAT
>RRZU010716026.1_pt1 | contig 27724 bp, 31 predicted proteins | sample 2165561 | NCBI WGS metagenome assembly RRZU01 (sample SAMN10456909, study PRJNA506462) | wastewater metagenome | isolation source: wastewater sludge | place: USA: Moscow, Idaho | reverse complement strand
TTTTTAAGAATAACAAATATTCTGTTTTTTGGATTGGTTTATTTTCGCCAAAAACTCTTACATTCCTTTTTATCTTCTAGGTTAAATTCGATCATCCTTTGAATTAAATCGTAGGGAATCTCTTCTTTCCATTTGATTTTTACAATCATCATTCCATAACTATATCCTCTTTCCTTTATTTCTTCTTCAAATACTTTCAGGGCTTTATTTTCTGGACAGAAGGAAATATGCTGTTTGGCAATGTTAAAGGAAATAATAAAGGTGCCGTGGTCTGTATAACATGGTTCGTTCCATTTCATTTCTTTTTTTAGATGGGGATAGTGTGTATCAACCCACCCAATGACTTCCAGAAATCTTTCTCGATGTTTTGTGTCTTCTATACCCTCTATAAAATCTTTGAATTCTTCCATAATTCCTCCTAAATCCGAAATCGTTTTTTTATTTCTTTTAGAAACAAATCCCCATATTGTGCAAGCATAAAAACCAGCAAGGATATTCCTAAAAATGTAGATAGGTAAGCAGGAACTCTACTGTTAGCAATTCCTAATACTAATAAAATTCCTGGAATAATACTTAAAAGGGCAGCAAGCATAATATATAAAAGTCCATCCGTTATCGATAATCTGACAAATCGCAGAGAAAGGATCAAAGCGAAAAGGACAACCATGCAGGAAAAAGGAAGGGCGAAGCTGAGGGACCATCCTTTCCAGCCATATATAATATCGCTATAGATTGCGAGGAGGTTCAATGTAATAAGAAGATACAGCAGACTTTTGGCGATGTTCCTTCTCTTTCGCAGAATTATTGTAATACTCATCCATAAAGTCGCTATTCCTAAGATGATTGCTCGGAAAACTTCCCGTTGTTCATTTATAAAGAAATAGTTGATTGTTAAGAGGCCTACCACAAGAAAAAATGAAAGTAAGAGAAGAGCATTTGTCAGCTTATAGCGGTTAAATTTTAAGGGAATATTTGGATAAGGGTTTGTTTCTTTATCGATTTCTTCCATCCATTCATCACATAAAGGACAGTATTCTTGATCTCCCTGAATTTCCACATCACATTTTTTACAGTAGCTCATGACAACCTCCTAATCATATAGTTCATTAGAACGTATCCTTACAGGAATATTCAGTCCGCGAAGTTTTTGTGCAAAATCTCTTTCGATTTGTCTTTCTGTATAAGGGGAAGTAAAGGAGAGACTGAGCTGGTCTTCGTAACTTATCATACAGAACTGAGGGCGGACCGTCGCGGTTAAAAAACTGGCATCTTGTATTTCTTCGCTGATTTCTTGCGGGATTTCCAGTTTACCCAGATTTGACATAGAAAGAGTCAATTCTCGATTATTCAGACGGTTAATTTGTCGAAGAAAAAAGTCTTTTATCGGTCTTAACAAGACTCTCCCTATCGGAATATTTTCGGATTGGACTAGCTTATTTACTTTCTTTTCTATATATTCTATCCTCGTTTGTTCGATCAGCTGTTCTTTTAAAGATTTGCATAGGTCTTTAAAATTATAATCCTTTGTAAAGGGATAAGAAATCTTAGCCGTATAGAAAAAATTCCTTGCTGAATTGGATGGATAAAACTGCCGAAGATTTACAGGTACCGAAATCCGTACACAATAATTCTTCTGGCTGCCGTAGAGACTATAAGCTGATTCCATAAAAAGAGCAGTTAGAAAGATTGTCATTGAAACACGATGCTCTCTTGAAATTTTTAGAATATCCTGAACAGGAAGAATCATCTCTACAATATTCATCCTGTGGTCTGGTGTGTATTTTCCTTTTATCTGAAGAATTCTCTGCTTTGTTTTCGGGGTTTCTTCAAAAAAAGGTTTGGCAATTTTTTTCGCTCCCAGTGAAAAGTGATGAAGGGCAGAGCGGGCCGCTTTGATATAATCTGAATTCTTTTTATAATCAAAATGATCGTGAAAGCTGTCTTCATAATACTGCTTTTTCTTAAAAGGATCTCCGCTTCTGATAGCTCTTTCGTGTTCTGGGTGGAGTATCAGAAGATAGTTTATCACAAGATCTCGGAAAAACCAGAGAGCTCCTGTCCCATCAGAGAGTGCGTGGAAGAACTCGCAGTGAATTCTGTTTTTGTAATAGAGAACTCGATAGAGAAGCTCCCTTCTGTCATAGTGATAGATCTGAGCGCAGGGAATCTCCTTTTCCTCTTCTACAACAGCCTTTAGATCGCTCATCTGAAGATAATACCAAAAGAAACCGCGACGTAGAACACTGCGGTATAGGATAAACTTTTTTAATGTCTGGTCAAGAGCTTTTTGTAATACATAAGAATCGATATCTTTTTTTAAAGTAGCTGTCAAGCGGAAGACTTTTGTATCCAGATCGCTTCTTGCAGCTAGAAAAATATTGGAGGCATTATCGAGTTTTACCCACTCTTTCATGACGAACTCCTTTAATTGTTTAAAAATCGGTTTAAATGATCATAAAACGTTCTTACAAAGGGACTGACACTTGGAAGTGTAAAAAAGCCGTGGGCAGCATTTTCCATGCGATAAAGTTTTGTAGGAACTCCGGCATCATGAAGGGCTTTTGCATAAGCTTCTCCCTCGTCCCGCAGGGGATCGTATTGCGCTGTAAAGAGAAATGTTTCAGGCTGATGAGAAAGATCCTCTGCTAAGAGAGGTGCTATAGTCGGGCTTTTTCTCTTTTTTACGTCAGGACAATAGAGCTCCATATAATCCTGAACATTTTTAGAGGTCAAACCATAATCGTATCCGTTGATTGTAATCGAAGGAAAGGGTGAACTTGTGGAATGATCCCACCATGTTACAGGATAGAGAAGAACCTGTTTCAAAGGTCTCTTCTCGCCGTATTGTCCTAAAATAAGAGAGACAATTGCAGCCAGATTTCCTCCTGCCGAATCCCCCATTAAAATTATTTTTTCATAAGGAATGTTTAAGAAAACTTCAGAATAATTGCACAAGACTTCTGTCACTCTCAAACAATCCTCGAGGCCTGCAGGGTAAGGGTTTTCCGGAGCCAGACGGTAATCTACTGATAAGACCTTTCTGCCTGTTTCATTGGCCATATTCATACAAACAAAAGAATAGCTGTCGATATTTCCAATGACCCAGCCGCCTCCATGAAAAAACAAGATAACCTCATCGCTTGTCTGCTCTTTGGGTTTAAAGATCCGTACAGGAATCTGGTGGTCTTCGTCTTTAGACAAAATGACTCTTTCCATTACCTGATAGGGGTCTATAGGAATACTGTTAACAACATTTTGGACCTTTCGGATCCATTTATAATCGTGTTTGATATTTATGAGTGGGGATGCCATTACTTTAAGTAGAGCTTTATAAAATATATTCATATATTATTTTCCTTTATGTATTTTAGTCTAGTATCAGAGATTTTAAAGGATAAGTCAAGCTTTAGAAAACAAGAAGTCCTCTTTTCTATATTTACCCGAATAGCATAGAGTATAAAGAATAGAATCCTCTATGGCAAAGTTTAGCCCTATTAAAGGAAAATCCCAATCGAAGAGAGGGTGGTCTTCTTGCTTTCAGAAAGGCAAAGCCCTTTTAGCTGGACGAATTGCTGATGTATATAAAGAAAGACCAGCTTATCCAGGCAATTTGAGAAAGGGTCATATACCCGGTGGTGTAAAGGTTTTAGCGGCTAAAGTAATGGATAAGGATGGATTTTTTTAGAAACTGAAAATATAGCAAAATATAGGAAGAGGCGAACATTACAAAAAAACATCATTACCTGCTGTTAAATGAAGAATATAGGAGCACTGACTTGGCATTCTCTCACTAGACTTTTAGGCTATAAAAATGTAGGCAGCTATTGCAAATCACTGGGGGAAAGGGCAAATGATGCCAGTTTTCTGCTCCTTAAATCATAAATAAAAGCCGGGAAGATGATTTTAAATCTTTTCCGGCTTTAAATGCCATATTAGCAGGGTTCACAGGGAAAGAGATTGTTCCTGTCTTTATTCAACTTTTGCATATATATTATAGGTATAGCGTTTTTTACCCTTGGTCTTTTCGCCATAATCAATAGCGGATGAAGGGCAATTATGAAGGCATCTTAAACAATTCTGGCATTTTTTCTCTATCCAAACTGGAGTTCCCTGGTCAAGGCGGATAGCTTTATCAGGGCAGTTTTCTTCGCAGAGTCCGCAGGAAATACAAGATGCCGATACTTGGAAAGGCTTGGTGTTTCGATAATATTCGTAAAAATGAAGTCCTTGGATTAATGTGTCAAGAAGAGAATAGACCAATGTAGAGTGATAGGTTTTTTTGTGTAAAGTAAAATCATCAGCAATTTCTTTGATTTTCTGATCGGCCTGAACAAGCTTTTCGGAAATGATTGCTTTTGTAGAAATAGTGTGGAGTATAATATAGTTTGTTTCCATAATAACATCATAGACCTGGGCTGTGGCTGGATAGACCATTTTTTTGATCTGCCGATCAACACTACCGGCAAATCCGCCGCAGGTGATTACAAAGGTCGGTTTTTCTTTTTCACTCCATTGGGTTTTTTCCAGGAGTTCTGAAGGGATCTTAGGTAAACCCCAGAAATAAAGGGGCGTTACAATGGTTATATCCTTTTCTTTATCAAGAACAGTATCATGAGTGATTCTTCTTGTTTTGTCATTGAGTAATGAAGATAAGTAGCTTGCAGCATGTTCTGAATTGCCTGTAGCAGAAAAATAATAAATCATATTCCCTCCTGAATTGTGGGGTGATCCTTATAATACTTATTTGCCTTTTTAATAGTATACAGGATCCGTTTTAGCCTTTTTATATCTTTTTGTTAAATCTAGAAGATAGAGAAAGACTTGTGAATACTAGGGAAAATGTAGGGTTGGGCAAATGAATAATTGACCCTTAAGGCTCTAATAATGTGAAGCGAATCGGGTATGAATGTATTAGAAATAGTCAAGCTTATCGATAAAGGATCAAGACAGATTAAACAGGCCATATAGGACCAGCAATTTTTTTGGGAGGAATTTATGAAGTCAGGACTAATACTCTATCAATCTAAATACGGTTCTACAAAGAAGTATGCGGATTGGTTAAGAGAAGAGACAGGTTTCGACATACAGAAACAAAACAGGCACAGTTAAAAAAGGTGATGGAATACGATAAATTAATCTTTGGCGGCGGAATCTATGCAACAGGGATAGGGGGTTTATCTTTTTTAAAGAAGAATTTTAAGGCCTTGAAGGATAAGAAAATTGCAGTTTTTTGTGTAGGTGCTTCTCCCTATGATGAAGAAGCCCTTAAACTGATTGCAGACCATAATTTAAAAAATGAATTGAAAGGAATTCCTTGCTTTTACTGTAGAGGGGCATGGGATGAAGATGCAATGACCTTTGTGGACAGAACACTTTGTAAAATGCTCTAAAAATCGGTATCGAAAAAACCACCAGAAAACTACCAGATTTGGGAAAAGGCCCTTATGTCTGCTGTTGGTCAAAAGCGTGACTGGACGGATAAAAAATATCTAGACCCTGTTCTTGACTTTATAATGAAGTAGACTTATGAATTATGGCGGGCAGAAACCACTCGAATAGGCCTGTTGAGGGATAAGGGTTTGTAGTAATAATCAAAGAGATGGAGAGAGAATGAAAACAATAGGTTTAATTGGCGGTATGAGCTGGGAAAGCACGGTTACTTATTATTAAATTATAAATAAAACAATAAAGAATAAAATGGGCGGTCTTCATTCCGGAAAAATCATTTTAATAAGTGTAGACTTTGCAGAAATAGAAAACTATCAAACAAAGAGACAATGGGATAAGAGTGCTGAGCTTTTAACGGAAGCCGCATTAAAATTACAAGGAGCAGGTGCGGATTTTATTGTAATTTGTACTAATACCATGCATAAGGTGGCACCGGAAATTCAAGATAACATTCAGATACCTCTTCTACATATTGCGGATGCAACCCTTGAAGGATTGAAAGGCAATAATATTAAAAAGGCTGCATTACTGGGAACAAAATTTACAATGAAAGAAGATTTTTATAAGGATAAAATCACTGAACAAGGAATCAATGTTTTGATACCCAGTGAAGAGGAGATGGCCTATGTTAATAAAACGATCTATGAAGAGCTTTGTTTGGGGAAGATTCGTGAAGAATCAAAGGAAGAGTTTATTCGTATTGTAGACCGGCTTCAAGAGGAAGGGGCAGAGGGGGTTATACTCGGCTGTACGGAAATTGGACTTTTAATCCAACAAAAGGATACTAGGCTGCCGGTATTTGATACAACAAAGATTCATGCTTATAAGGCGGCAGTAGAGGCGATGGAAGATTGAGGATAAAAAACTATGTAGAAGCTAGAATTCTATCTAAAAAAATTATAACCATACTATAAAATAATAGAGAATAAATTCACAAATAGGGTATTTAAAATAAAAGAAAACAGTGATAGGAGGAAGCTAGGATGAAAGTATTAAAAGCTTTCGGGAAAATAGTCCTTGTTCTAATTGTCTTTATATTGTTGTTTGCCGGCGTAATTTTTGGATTAAGAATGTATAATGTCAGTAAGTATAAGCCTAAAGAGGCAGCTGAGGAAAATGCAATTTATCTAGATCCGACAAATCTTGAGGCTTACGATAGGAATGTAGAGGGTGTTAAGATAGACCGTATCAACAGCGGCTATCTGCAGGGATTTCATTTAAAACCCGACAATAAAAGCCGGCAAGGTGTTGTCGTAACCTTTGGCGGATCGGAAGGAAGTCCAAATTATGAAAAGGCGGTTCAGTTTTCCAAAGAAGGTTATGAAGTCTTGTCTCTTTTCTTCTTTGGAATGGAAAATCAGCCCAAGGAATTAGTTCAAGTACCCTTGGAATTTTTTGAGGAAGTCTTAAAATATATTGATGAGAATACACCTGACGGAAAACCCATTACTCTTTATGGGGCTTCTAAGGGTGCGGAACTCAGTTTGAATTTAGCAGTGCGTTATCCTGAGATTGATAATGTTGTATTGGTAGCGCCGATGGACTATTCCTATATGGGACTTTCCTACTCTTCAAGAGAACTAAAATCTTCTTGGACTTGGAAGGGGGAAGATCTTCCCATAATTGATATGAAAAAAGGAAATCCTTCTGAGTTTTTTCATATGTTCAAAGGAATGACAATAATGACTCCCCTTTCCTATAGAGGATCCTATGAGTCCGCCTATGAAAAGGACCCAAATAAAGAAAGGGCGAGAATAAGGGTGGAAGATACAAAGGCCAGAATTCTAATGATTGCTGGAACCGATGATAGAATGTGGCAAAGTGAAATAGCAGCGAAAAATATTCTGGAAAAACGTCCGGAAAATACAGAAGCCCTTATTTATGAAGGGGCAGGACATATCTTTTACGCAGACCGGTTTGTCTATTCAGATTTTGCAGTGCTGGATGTTGGGGGAGACTTGGAAACAAATACAAAAGCCGGAATAGAAAGTGATAAAATTTTATTAGAAAGACTTAATGAATGGCATAAATAAGCTTTTTAGACCAGGTAAAATAATTGGAATTAAAAAGCAAACCCATACAAAAAGGTATCGGATTAGTACAAACCGATACCTTTTTTATTAGGATAAAAACATTTTGACTTTTATAATTATTCTGCTATTTCCTTGTAATTGATTTTGTAAACAAATTCATCTGGCTGATAGCAGTCGACTGGCTTATCATCTACTTCTGCATAAGGATAGCCAAAGTTGTTTAAAGGATCTCCTGCTTGTTTTGGATTTAGAGTAATATCTCGGCCTTGTGCCAATCCAACTCGAATATTATCTAGATTACCCCAGAAATAGTCTTGAAGTTCTTTCGTTTCATTTTGCTCTTTATCCCATTTGTTAGTAAGAACAGCCTTAAGAACATCAGCGGGATCAGCTGCAACCCAGCCAGTTCCTTCTAGATAAAATTCTGTCCAGCAGTGCTGGCTCTTTGTCACATCGGCTTCTTTGTCTTTGCTCATGCGGATACCGAAGATTTCTCTTGTTGGAATTCCGGCAGCTCGATTCAGAGCAGTATAGACAGAATGAATATCAGTACACTTGCCTTTGGATACTTCTAAAAGCTCCGGAACATTGCCTAATCCGCATCCTATTACACTGTCGTCTCTTTCCATATTTGCAACAGTCCAGTCATAAATAGCTTTCGCCTTATCGATCTGGGTTGTTTTTCCTTCTGTAATTTTATCTGCAAGTTCCTTGACTTCTCCATCGATGGGCATCATAGAAGATGCAGATAAATATGGACTTAGATCTTCCTTAGCTTCCCCTTGTTTTTCTACAAGTTCAGGGCGGAGTCTTTCGGACCTGCCGGCATCATATGTAATAGTAACTTTACGATCTGCGGCTTCCTTATCCCACTCAACATAAAGTGCCTCGTTGCCATTTTCATCCTTAGCCACTTCTGCTTTAGCATGTGTATCATCTAAATCATAGTTGAAGTTTTCGATGGTTTGATATCCGTTTGTTTGTGGAATTGGAACCCATAGACGAACGACTTTTCCCTTATCGTATTTCGACATGTCCACATCTGTTGTGAAGGTTCCTTTCTTGATTTCCCCTACCGTTCCTTCCAAAGCATCTTTTTCAATAGTTTGTTCTTGAGCCTCAGCAGTTGCTGGCTTTTCCTCTGTTGCAGTATTGCCGCAAGCCGTTAAGCCTACTCCGGCTAGGACAAGACTCCATAATAAAAGCTTTCTTAGTTTCATATAAATCTCCTCCATTTCGTGATGTCTATATTATTCATCATTGTGCAAATATTAACAAGATAAGGATTTTTGCAACTTGCTTGAAAGAAAGGAGTGATGGAAATAATTCTAATTTTTATATTTTTAGAAAAATAGCATATAATAGTTGTAATATAAAAGGAAGAAGGAAGAAAAATGATTCTTGAAATTATAGATACTACTATTGAAGGACAAGGGATTGGAAGGAATGAGGGCAGGGTTTACTTTGTAGAAGGCGCTGTTCCAGGAGACCGAGTGACTTTAAAAAATGTTTATGAAAAGAAAAAAATCCTTTATGGGGAAGTAGAAGAATTCATCAATGAAAACCCAAATCGATCAGTGCCTTTTTGTCCTTATTTCGAAGAATGCGACGGTTGTACCCTTCAAAATCTAAAATATGAAAGTCAACTAGATTTAAAAAAGAATGCAGTACTGAATGCAGTTAAGAGAATAGGCGATGAGAACTTGGAAAGCATTGATATCATCGCTATGGAAGCCCCGAAATCTTATCGAAATAAAATTGAACTGAAAATGGAAGAGGGAAGAGTCGGATATTATTCTAGAAAAAGCCATAAGCTGGTAGATATCGAATCCTGTCCCATCGCTCTTCCTGTAATCGATAAAACCATAACAGCACTTCAAAATGCAATCGATAATGTCAACAAAGGAAACCCTTTAAAAGAGGGGGTCATAAGAAATATTACGATTCGAAGCAATGGAGAAGATCTTCAGCTTACCATTACAACATCCACACAGGATTTTCCGAAGAAAGAGGATCTCTTTAAAGCCTGTGAAAAAATAGAGAATATAGTAGAGATCTATCACAGCGTAAACAAAAACCCTAGAAAACCGGGTATCCTAAATCCCAAGCTTTTGTATCAAAAGAAGGAATTTATTGAGAGAATAGGAAATTTAAAATTCCGACTTTCACCGGAATCTTTCTTTCAAGTCAATCATTACAACACCATTAAACTCTATGGAGAAGCAAGAGACCAGATGGAACTCAAGGGTGATGAAAAAATCCTTGACTTATATTGTGGAATCGGAACAACTTCCCTATACTATGCTGAAAAAGCAGGTCATGTAACAGGGGTAGAAGTAGTTTTAAAAGCCATCGAAAACGCGAAAGAGAATGCAAGGCTGAATAATATCACCAATGCAGATTTTATCTGCGGGAAAAGCGAAGAAGTGATAGAGAAGCTAATGAAGGAAAGAGAATTTGACTTGATCGCTGTAGATCCTCCTAGAAAAGGCCTTGATGAAAAAGTAGTGGATGTCATCGGCAAGTCTAATGTAAACAAGATCCAGTATATTTCCTGCAACCCATCCACAATGGCGAGAGATATCAAAAGATTAAAAAGATACGGCTTTGCATTAAAGAAGCTAAAAGCATGTGATATGTTTTCTCAGACCACACATATAGAAAGTGTGGGATTCCTAGAGAGATAGGGCCAATGGATCCAATCTCTTATGGGGGGAGAAGAAGTGTCGTTTAGAAGCATTATGAAGATTTTATGACGGCTATGGACAGATAGTTCAGATCTTGAAATATTAAGACCTATTAATAGGAGGGAGTATGAAATATATACTGTTATTAAGGGGAATCAATGTAGGCGGAAAGAATAAAGTAAGTATGTCAGCGTTAAAGGAACAATTGTCCCAATTAGACTATACTCAAATAGCAACTTATATTAACAGCGGAAATATCGTCTTTGCAACAGATAAGACCGCATCAGAAATCAAGAATGAGTTAGATGAGATATTCAAATCTCATTATGAATTTAAAATTTTGTACAAGCTTCTTTCTAAAGATGACTATATGAAAGACTATGAAAATCTTCCTTCTTGGTGGTTTGAAGATTTGGATCGAAAAGATGTTTTATTTTATACAGATGAATGCGACAAAGAGGAGATAGAAAAGAATCTTCGAGGGGTTGCCCTTCGCAATGAGGTTATTCATTTTGGGAAAAGTGCAGTATTCTGGGGTAAATATGATGAGAAAGAATTTTCAAAAACAGTTTATCATAAATATTTAATAAAGCAGAGCTTTTATAAACAAATAACCATTCGTAATGGAAAAACATATAATAAACTTTATTCCATGCTTGAAGATAAGTGAATGAGAAAGATTTCTTATGTTTATTAGATTCTGTGGAAAAAATATTTGGTCGGCCCTTATTCTGAAAGGTGGCTCAAAAATAGGGGATGAATTTAATAAAAAGGTGGAAGCAAATGTTAGAAAAAAGAGTGTTGGCTTTCATCGAATAATGGAAAATGGAATATAAAAACGATTCTGAACATTTATAATAAATTTTATAGGACTTCAGCTTATGTGTTATGGAGGAGATCGATTTGTTCTTCGATTATGGGGAAAAAGAGTTAGAATATTTAAAAGCAAAAGATAAAAGATTGGGAGAGCTTATAGACGAGGTAGGATATTTGGAGATTCCAGTAGATAAGGATATATTCTCCTCTGTTGTAAGGCATATTATCGGCCAGCAGATTTCGATGGCTGCTCAAAATACAATATGGAAAAGGCTGAAGGAGAAACTAGGAAGGGTCAGTGCAGAGAGGATCTTAGAATTAACACGAGAGGAACTTCAGTCTATTGGAATCACCTTTAAGAAAGCGGACTATATATTAAATTTTGCACAGAAAGTTTCTAAAAGAGCATTTTCTATAGAAGCACTCTATGAAATGGCGGATGAGGAAGTAATAGAAGAGTTGTGCAAAATCGATGGAATCGGACCTTGGACTGCGGAAATGATTATGACCTTTAGTATGGGGCGTTCTGATATTGTTAGTTTCGGGGACTTGGCAATTCTTCGGGGAATGCGTAAGCTCTATCGCCATCGGAAAATAGACAAGGAAAAGTTTGGCAAGTATAGAAGGCGTTATTCCCCTTATGGATCTATCGCCAGTTTTTATTTGTGGGAATTAGCAGAAGGGGATTTTCCCCATATAACAGATCCAGGGGAAAGGAAGAGGAAAAATAAAAAGAAAGATTAGAATAGTTTGAGAAAAGGGAAGGGATTATATGTATTAATCCTATTCAATTAAGGAAAAAGAAGCAGTGTGTCAGAAAATTTTATTTTATGGCAGCCTGCTTTTTTCAATAGAAGGACCTCTGAACTTACCACTGATGTTGTAATTTTATTAAGGAAGGAGAGGATACGACAAACAACAAAGCAGTATCTATTATAAATATGATAAAAAAAATGGGTATATAGAGTATAAATTAAATATTTAAGATAAATATAAATCCTTGAAGAGGCAAGACGGTATGGGGTGATTTTCTTTTCTACCTTTATCAAGCAAATTACCTTTTATCTTATAGATAGAATGTCCATAGGAAGCAGGTCGGGGCAGACTATTTAGGTTATGGCCTTTGTTTTCAAGGGAGAATTTCCTTGAAAGGGAGTATATGATTTGGACTGGTCCTTTTATTTCTCTATGGGCCCAGCCTTTTTTTGGAAAAGGGTTAAAGTTTTGAAAGAGGGCTGGATAAACTATGACCTTATTACAGATTTAGTATGGGTTAGAATTGAACGAATATATTCTTATGGAGTGTTTAGTGGGCTAGATTTTAAAACATCAAGTTTGAAGTTTCTTTCTAGTTTATTTAAAAGGACATAAGAGGCGGCTGCATTTTTTAGTAAGATTACAAACAGCAAAAGGGATGAGATTGGATACATTGATGTGAACAGACCTTGTTTGATAAATATATGTAAGGAGGAGAGTATGAAAAAGAGGTTTCTTCTAGTTGTCATGGTATTTTTTACAATACTATTTGCTAGCTCCTGTGCTGTCATTCACCAAGCCTATGAAGATACTTTCAGCACCTTTCAAGATCAGGAAAATTACCGGGAGCTTATAGTGGAAGATATTTGCAGCCGATTGCGTTCTCGAAAGGAAGGATCTCTAGAGTCTTTGTTATTCAGCAGATCTTCTTATATAAAGGAAAAAGTAATCCATGAAGACCGATACAATAAGCTTCTAACAGAAGAGGAGCTGGATGAGCTTATAAAGGAAATCGAAGCCTATGAAAAAGAGAACAATATATTATGGCAGTCAGATAGATTAGAAAAAGCGCAAAGGCAGCTCACAGATCTATTTCCGAATCAAAGACTTGAAGTATATGGTCTTGTTCTTTTTAGTCCCAACGGAATTATCGCAGAACTTTACAATCCGGAAGCTCCGAAAGAAGTTGATCGGTATATCTATAGACTGCCGGAAAATATATGGAGGAAGGAGGGGCCTGTAGATATCAATGATGCTCTCGTAGAATGGTTTCATGCAGAATTATCGGATCTTGATTTTACGAATGCCTCTAAGATTTATTTGCATGGAATGAAATATATCGATGAAGAAAAATTATACGAAAAGAATTATGATGGGATAAATCAAATACAATTGTTGCCGAATCGTGGCGAAGAGTTCCATTATCGTGTTTATCATACGGATGGAAGAGGGACTCATGAATTGTTGTATGATGGGCATGGTGAATTTTTAAAGGATGAGGTGGACTGATATGGGGAGTTTATTTTGGAAAATATTTGTCGGGTTTTTTTATGTATATCTTTCCGGTGATTTTTTCTTATACGGGTCCTTTCTTTATCGGTCCTAAAACAGCTACTATAAGTTTGGCGGCAGGAATAATCGGCTGGCTATTGTTTAATATGTCTATAATCTGGACCTATATAATAGGCCCGACAAAGATGAAAAGGCAGCTGGAAGAGGTGGAGGAAAGAGGTCTGCCGGTGAAAGCTTCTGTTGTATCAAAATCTTTGATTCATAAGAACAGAAAGGGCAGCGAAAGTATTGAGGTGGAGATTTCTTTTCCGAATTTTTCTGGTACGATAATTAAATCTTCCCTTAGTCTAATCGACAGCAGACCCCATGAAAATCGTTTTGAAAAAGGAAAAACAATAAATATTCGTTTGAATCGGGATACAAGTGCTCTGCCCCTGGTGTTGGAAGGGTCTCAATATCAAAGAAACTATTTTTTACCTCTATTGTGGACCTTGTTTAACACAGCCTTTGCTGTTGTTTACTTTTTAATTTCTTATCGTGTTTTTAGTAATGGAATGGGGTGGCGGTTTTTAACTCCTTGGTATCCTTGGGTTTTTATGCCTTATCTAGGTTTGTTTCTTCATAGAATCCTAGGGGCTATGTTGGCTGGAGGATTTAGTATCGAAACAAAAGGGATCAGCAGCAAAATGTCAGTGGAAGTAGGGAATGCTTTGATTCTTTATGGTATCCAGGGCATAGCTGAGATAACAAAAGCAAAGCAAACGGGGCTGTTCATTAATGAACAGCCGGAAATTCTCTATAGTATTCACTATGTAGACAAAAAAGGAGAGACCCACTATAACAATTTAAAAAAAGTTACCTCTCTCTTGGAAGTCCATCGTTATGCAGAGGGAGATTTGAAGCCTATTTTATATCTGGAAAAGAATCCGGATGTATTCATACTGCTTCCGTCAGAATAAATATAAAATCAATAATTAGAAAAATCAGCGGAAAAATTCTAGAGGAGTTGTTTTATAAAATTTTTATTCGAATAAAGTAGGGAAGAGCAGATTACGGATCGATAGGGCTTGTACTTGAATCCTCCTTGCCTTTATGGTAAAGTCATTGGTAGCGTAATTTATATGAAATTTCGAAAGAAGTCTTATGGAAATTGTGCTACTCATTAAAAACACAATCAAATAATCACTAGGAGTGCTGGGGGACCCAGCTGAGAAAAAGATTCTTTTATCTTTTAATCCTTTAACCTGATCTGGATAATACCAGCGTAGGAAAGTGCAATACTGCTTATATTTTTATATGTATAAAAACACAAATTCTTGATCGGGGTTTGTGTTTTTTTATTTGGACTTTTACGGATTAAGATTGGAAATTTAATGAATGGTTTTGAGAAATTATTAAAAAAAGGAGGCGGGATGATGATATCATCTACAGTATTGGTTTTTCTAATACTTATTACAGTAATTTTCTTTACAGTTGTCGGTGTTGTTTACAGCAAGGGAAAGATTGAAACCATCGACGATTATTTAACGGCACGAGGCAGCACAGGTTCCCAAACATTAGCTGCAACCTTTTTAGCGTCTTTTATAGGGGTGTTTATACTTTTTACACCTCCAGAAGCAGGCGCTATCGGCGGAATAACAACAATTATAGGGTATGCTTTTGGAGCAGTAAGCCTGTATTTTGCCTTTTCTATTTTAAGTCCTAAGGTTCGGGCTTATCTTCCAGAGGGAAGTACGATCAGCGATTTTGCGTTGAAGCGATATGGAACAAAAATGTACACTCTGACGGTACTGCTATCGATTTTTTATATGCTGGTCCATTTAATTGCGGAGCTGTCTGCGATTGCGCAGGTAGCTTTTCAAATGGCAGAGGTGCCTTTAATCTACACTGCATTATTAGTCGGGGTATCGACGATGATTTATACGACATATGGTGGGTTGAAGGCTTCTATGTTTACAGACACTATTCAGATGGTTTTGATTCTTATCCTAACCGTGATTGTGGCTGCTGGCGTTCTGCATTACAGTGGAGGACTCGGAGAAATTATCAGCCAGACACAAACAAATAAGCCTGAGCTTCTCGATATGAGAAATATTGGCGGAATCGAATACGGTTTGACTCTTTGTATCGCTGTCTTTGCAGCGAATCTTTTTCATCAAGGATACTGGCAGAGAATCTACTCTGGAAAGAACGACAAAGCCATTAAGAAATCTCTGATTCTTTGCATGGTAATTGTTCTTCCGATTATGATTATTACAGGGTTTATTGGAATTGCATCTGTAGGGATGGGGATTGGAGACAATCCGTCGGTTTCTTTGTTTGCATTAGTATATGACTTGTTTCCCTTAGGTTTTATTATTGTTGTTTTTGTTTTAGCACTCCTTCTTGTAATGAGTGCAGTCGATACTTTGTTAAATGCAATGGTAGCAACCCTTGCAATGAAAACGAAGAAAGAAAACAAATCGGCTCTATCCTTGAAGAAGGCAAGATGGATTACAGTTCTATTAATCTTAATATCTATATTTATCGCATCAAAAGGATACAGTGTCCTAACCTTATTTCTTGTGGCAGATTTGGTTTGTGCAGGAGTCTTTATTCCTCTTTTCTTTGGTTTATATAATCTGAAGTTGAGAGAGAACACAGCCATATTAGGAGCGGTATTAGGTGTTGCATCTGGGGTTCCGTTCTTTATCCAAAACAAATTATTTATCGCCTTTCTACTCCCGATTCTTGTTTCAGCAGGGATCTGTATTATTGGAAGCAGGTTTGCATCTTCCGAGAATATGGAGGAGATAGAAGCCCTATAGAATTAAAACTTAGAATAAATATTATCAGCTGCGGTTTGAAAGAGCCGCAGTTTTTTTGTTCCTGATTTTTTAGTGTTAAGCGTCTTTCCGAGTCTCTTATCTAGAAAGCTTGCCACCATACTAAACAACTATGAAAATTATATTATTTAATTCTATTAAAGTTTGAATTGTAGTCTTTATAAGTTGAAATACAAACAAATTTCTTCTAAATACACGAAATTATTCTCTCTCAAGATACTAAAACTCTTTGTTCTAAAAATCTTTCCTGTTTTTTCCAAACCTTCTATAAAATAAATAGAATCCGCCAACACAAGCGATTAAGCCAATAGTTGCTGGGAATAGAATGGCCATTCCAGTCTCTCCACCAAACAATAGGCTCCAAATAAGCTTAAGGACTGCTGACCCGATAATAACAGCGATAAGCCATTTCCAGTTTCTGTTCCAGGCAGATAGGATCAACATTATAAAAAATATTGGGACAGCCAAGCTCATAAATATTTTAGGACCAGTCCAAACTCCCTTTAAATAATCCATTTCAAATGCTAAAAATTCAGAGACTTGAGGATTTATTGTCTCTGGTACTGGGAACCAAAACATACTGGTAAATAAAGCAAATATTGAAATAGAGATACCTGCATAACTTTTTTTAAAGGCGAAAAATATAATTGGAAGTATAAACAAGGGTCTAATATACCAGCTTAGGGTATTACGATGTCTTCCAAAAGCCCAATTAAAAAAATTGTCATTAGCGAAAAAAAGAATGATCAGTATTATGGTTGCGGCTGCAAAAAATACTCCTACTTTAAAATCAGTCTTTTTATCCATAATTATCCTCCTCATTTAAAGACTTACAAGATAATAATTCTTTCCTACTATTCCTCTAGATACCCTAAAATTTGTTTTTTTATATATTTGAACAAAACATGAATTAAAACGGTTTGTTCTAGATACAGAGAAAAGGGTATGTTAATGGAGAAGGATAAAGGATTATTTGATATTTATTTTAGAAAAACAAGACCAGGGGAAGGAAAGCTGGTAAGATTCAAGGCAAGAAGGAGAAAATGAAATGACAGATTATGAAAAAATTATAGAAGAAATTAAGGCTAATGCAGTGGAAAGCTCGATCAAGAGATATGAACGGCAAAATGAACCCAAACCTTATTACGGAGTTGCCATGGGGGTCCTAACGAAAATAGCCAAACCCTATCTGAAACAGAATAATTTAGCCGTAAAGCTTTGGAAATCCGGTATTTTAGAAGGGCAGCTCTTGGCGGTACAGATTGTGGATCCCAAAAGCCTAGATGCCGATACTTTGTGGACCTGGTGCGACCAGAAGGTTTCATTACTGGTTTTAGACAAGCTGGTGACAAGGGTTATCTCAGTAAGAAAGGATGCTGGTGAATTCGAAAAGAGACTTCTAGAAGAGGAAAGTCCTGTTCTTCAAAGAATGGGATGGGGATTAACGACTCGCCGTGTTATAAAGGGGAAGCTTAAAGATGAGGAGTTAGAGGAGATTTTTGCTAAAATTAAAAAAGAACTTCCAAAGGCAGAGGAGCCTTTAAAATGGGGTATTAATCACTGTTTATGCGAGATCGGCGTTTATTATGATGATTGGACAGAAAGATGTATTGATTTCGGAAGGGAAAATGGGGCTTACAAAGAGATGAAGGTGGCAAAAGGCTGTACTTCAGCATATGCCCCAGAATGGATCGCCGTTGCAAAAAGAAATCGGGAAAAGCGAATGAAAAAATAAAAATTTTATCAAGGATAGGTAATGGATTGAACGATTCCTACATTTACCACCTATGGCTGGTCCATGCTAAGGTCGTATAAAGAGGTGTACTTTTTAATTTATAGAGGCATAGAACCAGCAGAAAATTCAAGGATGGATAAAATGAAAAAAGATTTAAAGGTAAAATTCATCAGATTAAAAGGGGATAGGGAGTCTATAAGAAAAATGAGAGATCTCAATGCTTTATTTGCCGAGGTCTTTGAAGATGAGGAAAGCTATTTGGAACATAGTCCGTCTGATTCTTATCTTCAGCGATTTTTAAACAACAAGAATCACATCATTTGTGTAGGGGAGACAGAAAATCAAATTGTTGGAGGGCTTGCAGCCTATGTCTTGGAAAAATTTGAAAAGGAAGGCAGCGAAGTTTATATTTACGATCTTGGGGTGAAAGAAGAATTTCGACGAAGAAAAATTGCCACAGAATTAATTCAATTCCTCCAGGAAGAAATTGCAGAGACCAGTGCAGGACTTGTATTTGTACAAGCTGACAAAGCAGACCAGCCTGCAATTCGGCTTTATGAGTCCTTAGGAGAAAAAGAAGAGGTCCTTCATTTTGATCTTCGTAAGGATTAAAAAGATAGGTAGAAAGAGGAATAAAAGTGGCTTTAATTTTTATGTGGGCCAAAAAGCTGGATTGATTGGTCCGGCTTTTTGGCCCACATTATTTTGTCTAGGTCTTTTTTTGCTGGAATAGAACAGAAAGGGCCTTCTGGTCTAAATTTCTCCCAATAATAACTATTTTAGATTCTTCAAGGGGTTCCCAGGTTTCTAGGCTGAAGATTTTATTTACAATGTCTAGTTTTCCCCATTGGCCATTGATAGGCAGAAATCCTTTTACTCGATAGATCTGTCCGAAACTGCCTCGCATTAAGGCCCCCGTATCAGACTGGAAATCTTCGAAATGATCATAGGAAATTCCTTTAAAGCTTAAGGAGGACATATCCATAGATTCTGTGTCGATGGAGTAGATTCCTTTTTCTTCATTCCAAGCCGTCGTTAATAAACTGTTCCACCATTCATCTGGTTGACCTTCATAATGATCCGTCAAAATTTCTGCCTTTGGATTTAATTCTCTCAGGGATTTTCCTATATTATCCAAGTCTGAGGATTCTGCTTCTTCTCCTTTGGAAAGAAGAATATGTCCTGCATTTATAATCTGATCTTTAAAGTAGGCGTCAAAGGTTGTTAAATACTCATGGAAACTATGGTAGTCTACAAGAGTTATGGGAGCTAAAAGCTCAATTCTTTCGTATTCTACTTTTTTCATATTTTTAAAGATATTGGAAAGCATTCCCACACCGGAGGGTTCGACAATCAAATAATCAGGGTCTAAAGTATTGGCTATGGTTAAAATAGACAGTCCAAAATCAGCCTTGACAGAACAGCAGATACAGCCTTCTGTCAGTTCCCAAATATTCATGTTTTCATTTTTTAATACAGTGGAGTCTACATCTACTTCCCCATATTCATTTTCCAATATAACAAATTCTTTTTTTGTGTGCTTTGCCAAGGCTTGAATAAATGTTGTTTTACCAGCACCCAGAAAGCCGGATATAATTAGTATTTTCATAGTTCTTCAAATTGGAAGAAGGACGAACCATGTCCGCCCTCTTCATGATTTTTTATTTATTTTATTCTTCGATTACGACTACAGGTTTAATCAAGTCCCGTGGTTTATCTTTCATTAAGTATAGAGCTTCTTCTACATGTTCAAAACCAGTAAAATGATGAGTCAAAAGGATAGAAACATCCAGCTTGCCATATTGTACAAGTTTTGACAACTTTTCTAATCTCAAACGTCCTCCTGGTGTTAAACCAGCGTGAATCTGCTTGTGACCCATACCGACAGCCCATTCAACTCTTGGGATTTTTATATAGTCCCCTTTTCCTAAATAATTCACATTACCAATTTTGCCACCTGGTTTCATGGCCTTTACCGCTTCTTCAAAGGTATCTACAGTACCACCAGCTATGATTACTTTATCCACACCCTTGCCGCCGGTCATTTCTAAGGCTTGTTGGCTGATGGATCCATTTTTGTAATTAATAAATTCTGTAGCACCATATTTTTTAGCTGCATCTATACAAACTTCACGAGTGCCTACAGCTATGATGCGTGCAGCTCCCTTTAAATTGGCTCCTGCAACAGCCATAAGACCAACAGGACCGATTCCGATAACAAGAACCGTATCGCCGTATTGTACATCTGCCAATTCTGCCCCATGGAATCCTGTGGGTACCATATCAGAAAGCATAGTGGCTTCAGCAGGACTGATACCATCCGGTATTAGGGCTAAGTTTCCGTCTGCATCATTTACATGGAATAAAGAACCGAAAACCCCATCTTTAAAGTTTGAGAATTTCCATCCCCCAAGGGCTCCTCCAGAGTGCATTGGATAGCCGTCTTGTGAAGCGAGGGAATTCCAATCCGGTGTAATGGCAGGGATTAATACACGGTCTCCAGGTTTAAAGTCCTTTACAAGTTCTCCAACCTCTACGATTTCTCCAGCAGCTTCGTGGCCTAAGATCATATCCGTTCTTTCACCGATGGCTCCTTCCCAGACAGTATGTATATCTGATGTGCAGGGAGCAAGGGCTATGGGTTTACAAATTGCATCTAGAGGGCCGCATTTCGGATCCTCTTTTTCAATCCATCCTGTTTTACCAATTCCCAACATTGCGAAACCTTTCATAATACCACCTCACAGAAATTGTTTGATAGGCATGTGCTTATCGTAGATTTAGTGTATTACCATTTTTATAAGCTGTAAAGTTGGAAATACAACAACTTAATTCATTTAATTATTAATAAAAGCAAGATAATGATCGATACTATATAAGTAGGATTTTTGTAGTAAATTTTTAGAAATTCCTTTGATTATTCTATGGAAATTTGAATAGGTTTTGGGTATCTAATAGGAAAATAGACAAAGGGATGGTTGAATCTGAAATGAAGATTTTAAGGTTTTAAGAAGTCTTATGCTTTGTCAAAACTGGTGCTCTTTTAAGGGAGTGAATACTGGAGCAGTGAAATCAAAATCCTGCTGGGGAAACTTCTTATGGATAAAAACATGGATGTCTAGTAAAGATGACTTGGGAAATGAGGAGATATATGTCGAATATTATAAGAACAGGACAATGCGAGAATTCACCGAAGAATAAATTTGTGGAAGATATTACAATTGCAATTCTTGAAAAGGATCAAGACTTTATTGAGGCTAACACTAGTGAGGGATTTGAATTACCTCCTTCAGCTAAGAATATGGGCTATGATAAAATATTATTTATTTTTTTTATTAGCCACGGAAAATATGGAAGCTTATTGACTCAAGCATATTATGGGGAAGAAGAATATCTGATAGGTTTTCGTTATATTTTCGAAAATACAAAAGGAAAGAAAATGGAGAAGGTTATTGTGACAGAAAGCAAGTCAGATGGAGATTCATTTAGAGAAAGAACTAGGAGAAAGGAGACAATATGAGGAAAAATTTTGGTGCAAAACCCTGGACCTATCCTCAACCTGTTTATATTATCGCTACATATGACAAAAAACAAATACCCAATGCGATGAATGCTGCATGGGGTGGAATAAGTGGATTTAGAGAAATAAGTATGTGTTTGAGTCCAGCCCATAAAACGGTGAAAAATATTCTGGAAAGAAAAGCCTTTACTGTAAGTATAGGCGATGCAGACCATATGGTAGAGTGTGATTATGTGGGAATCGTTTCTGGAAATGCTGTTAGCGATAAATTTTCTAAGTGCGGTTTTACTCAAATAAAATCCGAATTTGTAGATGCACCCATAATCAAGGAACTGCCAATGGCCTTGGAATGCAGATTAAAAAGTTATAATGACAACACTCATATTCTGATCGGTGAAGTCCTTAATGTAAATGCTGATGAAAGAATACTGGATGATAGAGGAAATATCGATCCATTGAAATTTCAACCCATTATTTTTGATCCTGTCAATAATCATTATTATGCTATCGGGGAAAAGATTGGAAACGCCTTTCAAGATGGAAACAAAATAAAGGATAAGTCCTAGTTTGAACGAGGATAGGAAAATAGATTTATCAGGGGTAAAAAGAAATTGCCCTATAGATAATAAGCACCCTATAGTCATGGATATTTTCTAGGAAGAATCGAATGATGAAAAAATCATAAGGAGACCCTTCTGAAACCTTGGAATATCCATTGCACCACTATAAGGTTGAAAAATAGGGTATTAGTAATAAACGATTACCGTAATAGCTGAGGTGAGAACATGGCAAAAATGATAGAAACAGACGCAAGCGTCGACGCCTTTATCCAAACAATCGAGAAAGAAAGCAAACGAAAGGACAGTGTGGCTCTTCTAGAAATTTTTCAAGAAGCTACAGGATATGAGCCGAAAATTTGGGGTGACCGTATTATTGGATATGGCAAGTATAAGTATGAATATGCATCCGGTCATAGGGGGGAAGCGCCATATGCAGCCTTTGCCCCAGGAAAGTCTAATCATATTTCCTTATATATTATGATGTATGAAGATGAAAAACTAAATAAGATTTTAGATCGTTTAGGAAAGCATAGACGGTCCAAGGGCTGTGTCTATATTAATAAATTAGCAGATGTGGATGTGGGAGTTTTAAAGGAAGCAATCCACTATATTATGAACGACTTAGAAGACAAGTATGATTGAGTTGTTTTATCACTCTAGAATATGTTTTTATGTTCGAAGAATTTAGAGGAGACCTATGAACTGCTTCCTATGTTTTTAAATATATGCAGTATCTAAAAAGAGTCAAGTTTGCTTAAACAGCTTGAAGACTTCTTGATTTCCTGTGTGATAATTTTGTGTATCGGATTTCCTAAACTGGAAAATTCCGATACACTTTTTATTTAGATGGTATTGGCTTATTTAATGTGGAGAAGAATCAAAGTTCATCCTTCCTATTGCAAGGGATACCCCGTAGGGTTTAATGAAAAAATGCTTTACCAGTTAATAGGCATCCTAGCAGAATATCAGGTCTCTTATTTCTTGTTTTTTATTGTGACTTTATCACGGACAAATAATCCGAAACCCCTTATGCTAGATAAAGTGTTAAGAAAGGGGTGTTTTTATGAATACAAAAGTTCGAAAAAGGAAGAAGGCTTTTGTGGAACAGGAATTTTGCGTTGCTTGTGGGACTTGTGTGAAGGTTTGTCCTTTTGGAGCGATTGAAATCATTAACGGAATTACGGCTGAAGTTGATTTTGAAAAATGTGTGGGTTGTGGAAAATGTGCCAAGGAATGTCCTGCATCAGTAATTGAAATAGGGGTGGTAGAAGATTGAAAAAGAAATGGTATGATTATTTGTGGATTGTTTCCTTTGCTTACTTAGTTTTAGGGTTCGTTAATATATTATTTGCATGGTTGGGATTGGCATGTTTCTTTATTCCCCTAGTGATTGCGGGAGTAAAAGGGAACAAGGGATATTGCAATAAATATTGCGGTCGAGGTCAGCTTTTTAGTCTATTAGGCGGTAGGTTTGGCTTATCTCGCAAAAAAGATATTCCAAAATGGATGAAGACCAAGGAGTTTCGATATGGTTTTTTAATCTTTTTCTTTGTAATGTTTTTCATGATGTTATGGAACACATGGCTTGTCTTTTCAGGTGTTAGAGAATTAAGAGAGGTAGTTACTCTTTTATGGATTTTTAAGCTTCCGTGGCATTGGGCTTACTCTGGGAATGCAATTACACCTGGACTTGCTCAATTTGCTTTTGGGTTTTATAGCGTGATGTTAACATCAACGGTGTTGGGATTAGGAACAATGGTACTTTTCAAACCTAGATCCTGGTGTGTTTATTGCCCGATGGGCACCATGACTCAAATCATGTGTAAGGCTAAACATGCACCGAAAAATGTCAAGGAAGATCTCCCGGTTACGGAGAATATTTAAAAAATGCCTTTGATCGACTATAGGAAAGCTTGATCAAGGGCATTTTTATGATTTTTGAATCTCTTTCAGTTTTTCAATTTCAATAAGCTCAATGGTAGCTCTTGACAGCTTTACAAGTTCTTCTTTTTGAAAATAACGGAGCATCCGTGTAATGACTTCTCGTGCTGTACCCAGATGATAAGCAATTCTTTCGTGGGTGATTTTTAAAGTTTTACTATTTTCCAGTTTCATTTCTTCTAAAAGGAAGGAAGCGACTCGCTGATCCATGCTCTTCCATAAAACCTGTTCCATCACCCACATTACTTCGGAAAAGCGGCTGGCCATTATTTTATTGGTATAATTGGCAAGGGGAGCGGATTCTTCCATGATCTCTTTATAATCCATCGGTGAAAGTACAAGGATATCCGTATCTTTTTCTGCTTCAATGGTTACATGAAAGTTGATTCCCTCCATCATACAGGAAGCTGAGAAGAGACAGATATCACGATCAAAAAGACGGTATAATGAAATTTCCTTGCCAGCAGGTGAATAGATATAGGCCCGCAGTTGACCTTTTTGAATAAGGAATAGGCCTTTGCAATCGGATAGGTCATTTTGGAGGGTCTTGCCTCTTGGGATCCTTCTTGCAGTAATGGAACTCTTCAACTTATTTTTTTCTTTTTCTGATAATTCCTTCCAAACAGGAAAAAACTCTTCCAATTTCATAGCTGCTCCTTTTCTATAATCCTTCTCGGTGATCATTTTTAAAGTCAATATCATCGGCTTTTCTGCATTAGTCTAAAACTTTTATCACAGCCAAGGCAGCTGCCATTCAAGCCTTCACAATATTGCCATTGCCAATGATTCCTGCTTTCAATATAAGAAATTTTCCTTTGAATATTTTATGATTATTATATCAAAAGGAAAGGAATATGGTGATAGAAAAAGAAAAGTAAGGAGATTTATTTTAATTAATTTTAAGACTAGAATCGATGATAATGGGATTATGATGTTTAATGCTGCGTTTTTAGGAATCCCTAGACTCTGGTTACACCCTATTCAAAGATATTGTTAAAAGAACAGGCGCCATGAAAAATCCAAATTGCAAGGTCAATAACCCCTTAGGAGAGTGCTGTAGTTTGGAAATCAGAAAGCTGATAAAGAAAACTCTAATACATTCCTTTTAACATTAAAAATAGTCTTAGGATAAAATGTGGAATTTTGCCACCAGCACTATTTTACTATAGAGTCTTTTTTACAGAATTAGATATATTATAAAGACTTAATTACATTTACTGTATTGACAGTAAAGATTTAAAAGAGTATACTTCAAAATTATGTAAAGAAATAAAGCTTTGGGAGGAACTATGAATTATATTGATAGAATCAACCAATTAAAGAAAGAAAAAAATGCTGTCATTATGGCGCATTATTATGTAGATGGAGAAATCCAAAAAATAGCCGACGAAGTGGGGGATTCTTATTATCTCAGCAAAAAAGCTTCTGAAACAGATGCTGATAAAATCATACTCTGCGGCGTGTCCTTTATGGGAGAAAGCGCGAAGATTTTAAATCCAGACAAAGAGGTGTACTTGCCAGATAGAACTGCCGACTGCCCCATGGCCCATATGATTGAGAAAGATTTGATTGAGGAAATGAGACAGAACTATGAAGATTTGGCAGTAGTCTGTTATATCAACTCCACAGCAGAGACCAAGTCCTATTCTGATGTCTGCGTAACCTCATCAAATGCAGTAAAGATTGTAAAAGAGCTTCCAAATCATAATATTTTCTTCATCCCAGACGGAAATTTAGGAAGATATGTAGCAGACCAGGTTCCTGATAAAAACATTATTTTAAACAAGGGATACTGTCCTATTCATCAACAGATTACAGTTGAGAAGGTAAAAGACGCTAAGATAGCACATCAGGAAGCGGTCTTTGCAGCTCATCCGGAATGTACATATGATGTATTAAAAGAAGCGGATTATGTAGGAAGTACATCTGGAATTATCGAATATGTTACGGCTTCGGATAAGAAGGAATTTATTATCGGTACTGAGATCGGCATTTTTTATAAATTAAAAGAAAAAAATCCAGACAAGATTTTTTATCCTGTTATGGAAAATCAAATCTGCGAAGATATGAAAAAGGTAAGCCTTGAACAAATTCTTGAAATTCTTGAAGGTGGGGGAGAAGAAGTTCAAGTGGCAGAGGAAGTAAGGGAAAAATCCCTTATTCCTTTAGAAAGGATGCTTCATCTAGGCAGCTAGAAGGGAAAGGCAAATGAAAAAAGTAGATGTCTTCATTGCCGGAACGGGATGTTCCGGCTTATACTGTGCATTAAATCTTCCCAGAAACAAGAAAATACTAATGATTACGAAATCTGACTTGGAAAGCAGCGATTCTTTTTTAGCCCAAGGGGGAATCTCCATGCTTAAGGATGAAAAAGATTACGATTCCTATTTTGAAGATACAGTAAAAGCAGGTCATTATGAAAATGACCTAGAATCTGTAGAAATTATGATAAGATCTTCCAAGGATGTTGTGAAAGATCTCATTTTGTATGGGGTTGATTTCCAGAAAGACGAAAAGGGAGACCTGGACTTTACAAGAGAAGGAGCCCACTCAAAGGAACGTATTCTTTTCCATAAGGACATTACCGGAAAAGAGATTACAAGCAAACTTTTAGAAAGAGTAAAAGAACTTCCTAACGTTGAGCTTGTAGAAAACACCCTGCTAACAGATCTATTATGCAAGGACAATAGGTGTTATGGTGCAGTGATCCAAAACAAAGACCGAGAAGAAACAAAAGTAATAGCAGACCATATTGTTCTAGCAACAGGAGGAATCGGCGGGCTCTATCCTCATTCTACAAACTTCAAGCATATGACAGTGGATGCACTCCTTATTGCCATGAAATATGGAATTGAAAGGAAGGATATGGATTATGTGCAGTTCCACCCCACAACCTTTTATACAAAGAACAAAGAAGAAAGAAGCTTCCTGATTTCCGAATCTGTTCGAGGGGAAGGAGCGAAGCTTTACGACAAAGATAAGAAACGTTTTGTAGATGAGCTTTTGCCAAGAGACCTTTTGACGGAAGCCATCTACAAACAGATGGAAATGGATTGAACAGATTTTGTGTGGGAAGACCTAAGAGGAATTCCAGAAGAAGAGCTGGACTCTCACTTTCCAAATATTGTAGAATATTGTAGAAAAATGGGCTTTGATGTAAGGAAAGAATGTATCCCCGTTGTTCCGGCCCAGCATTATTTTATGGGTGGTATAAAAGTAGACCATCTTAGCAGAACAACGATGAAATATCTCTATGCCATCGGGGAAACGGCCTGCAACGGTGTTCACGGGAAAAATAGACTGGCCAGCAATTCTCTATTAGAAAGTCTTGTTTTTGCAAAAAGGGCTGCAAAAGATATGGAGAAACAAGTCCTTAAGGAAGAATGGAAAGAGAAAACTTCTTTTGGAAAAATGGATTATAGAAGGATCTCAAAGGAAGAATTGATTCGAGAATTTACATAAAATCCGGATCATAAAGTATATATGGAAAGCTGAGATAGGAAGAGGAGAAAGATGTTAGATCCAATTACATTAAAATTAAATGCCGATCCGTTGATTCTAAGTGCTTTGAAAGAGGATATATCGAGCGAAGATGTTTCGACTAACAGTGTCATGCCTTTAAAAAAAGAAGGCCAGGCCGATTTGATCTGCAAAGAAGATGGTATTATCTGCGGATTGCAGGTTTTTTCCAGGGTTTTTGCATTATTAGATGAAACGAGCAAGACGGAGTTTTTTGTTTCAGATGGAGACGAGGTTAAGGAAGGTCAGCTTATGGGGAAGGTTTATGGCGATATTCGAGCCCTTCTAAGCGGAGAAAGAACAGCCCTTAATTATCTTCAAAGAATGAGCGGTATCGCATCTTATACCAATAAAACGGCAAGGCTTTTAGAA
>RRZU011781275.1_pt1 | contig 27729 bp, 28 predicted proteins | sample 2165561 | NCBI WGS metagenome assembly RRZU01 (sample SAMN10456909, study PRJNA506462) | wastewater metagenome | isolation source: wastewater sludge | place: USA: Moscow, Idaho | reverse complement strand
TGCGCGCCGTGAGCGTCAGTCCGGCCAGCCGCACGCCGTCGGCCTGCAGCAGCAGCGCATGGTCGGCCGGATCGAGCGCCTGCAGCGTCGCGCCCGGCCCCCACAGCGTCAGGCCGGGGTGGTCGATCGCCACGCTGCCGGCCTGCAGATAGCGCCCTGGCGGAAAGACCAGCCAGTCGCCGGGGCGCAACGTGGCCTGCGCGCGACGCAGCGCCTCGTCATCGGGCAGATCGTCGTCGGGAACCGCGCCGAAGTCGCTGATGCGCCACACCTGCACGGCGACGGGCGGCTGCGCCGGCACCGCGGCGGGACAGAGGGACGGGGGAAGGGGGAGCGAGGCGGCCTGCGCATCGCAGGGCAGCAGGCTGCAGCACAGCAGCAGCGCAGCGACCAGGCCGGGAGAGGCCTCCCCACGCCGGGGCGGGCCGGTGCCGATCGGGTGATTCCGGGTCTGCGACACACTGCCGCGCATCAGGTCCCTTGCATCCATGATGACCGGAGGCTCACCGGATCGGCCCGCGCTGCCCGCGCCCGACGTGAGGATTCAGTGGCATCTTAGACACGGACGCGGTCGTTCCTGTGACTTGGATTAAACAAAGGTTCAAAAGGAATCAAGCTGTTAAAGCTGGCTTCAGCTTGTGCTGAAACGAGACAGTTTCAGGCCTGGGCCGGCGCCGAGGCTGCGGTGCGCGGCGCGGTGATCGATGCATCGAAATAGGCCCGGGTGTTCGGATGCACCGCGGGATCGGACCGCAGCTCGGCGGGCGTGAACCAGCGCAGCTCGCGGTGCTGGGCATCGGCGGCCTGCAGCTCGCCCGCGGGCAGGTCCAGCGTCCAGCCGAGCACGACATAGTGGGTCGTCAGCGCGTCGATGCCGGCGAAGTTGTCCGGATACAGATGCTGGTAGACGCCGAGCGGGCGGGCCTGCGCGGCCAGCGCCGCCGGCAGGCCGAGCTCGGCCGCGGCGATGCGCACGATTGCCTGCTCGATGCGTTCGTCCTTCAGGATGCGCCCGCCCGGCACGAACCAGCTCGCCTGCGCCGGGCGGTTGCTGCGCCAGCCCAGCAGCACCCGGCCCTGCGGATCGCGGCAGATCCGGTCGATCGAAACCAGGGGCGTGTGGCGAACCACCTCGACCAGCGTCTCGCGGGGCAGGTGGGTGCGGGGCTGTGGACAACTCATGATGACCTCTTCATTCAGGGTTCAGCGCAGCAGCGGGCGCGACATCACCCGCTGTTCGATCTCGGCCATCATGCGGCGGTAGGGCGCGGCGCCGATGCCGCCGTAGCGGGCCTGGAACTCGGCCTGGGGCATGAACTCGGGCAGGCCGTCGACCGGCGGCATGAAGTCGCTCTCCTTCAGGGCGGCGTCCGCAGCCTGCAGCGCCGCGGCGCGCAGCCGGCCGGGGTCCTGCACCGCGATCTGGCCGAAGCGGGTGCCGGCGCGGTCGGCGGCGATGTCGTTGAAGCTGAAGCCGCTGCCGTCGCGCGAGTCGATCACTTCCTTGTAGATGCCGATCGCATCGGCCAGGCGCCCGCCGCCCTCGGCGGCCAGCACCGCCGAGACCAGGAAATGCATCGCGAAGTCCGGCCGGCCGAGCAGCGTGACGGTGCGCGCCGGCGGCCGCGGCCAGTCGCGCGCCTGCGGCACGATGCGCGACAGCGGCTGGCCGGCCGCATGCAGCGCCAGCACCACCAGCGCGGCGCGGTGCTCGGCGGCCAGATCCTGCGGCGGGCAGTCCAGGCCGCAGCGGCCGGCGGCGAAGCCCAGCATCGGCTGCAGCAGCGTCGCCAGCGGGGCGGGCTCCGGCGCCTTGCGCGCCAGCCGCGCCAGCTCTCTCGCATGGGCCTGCAGACGCTGCTGCAGCGCCTGCGGCACCAGCGAGGCGCGCAGGCGGTCGGGCGTGTCCTCGCGCCACACATAGGCGATCTCGACCTCCTGGGGCTGCAGGCTGACGCGGCGCACCATGTCGATCAGCAGCTCGGCCTGCTCGATCAGGCCGCGGCGGGTCAGCTCATGGCGCAGCAGCGCCTCGGCCAGCGCCGGCGGCACCGGCACCCCGCCCAGGCGCAGCCGCTCCAGCACCGGCAGGCCGGCGGTCTCGCGCAGGTCGGCCTCGATGTTGAGCCAGCGGCCGAAGGGGCTGGCCGGCATCTCCAGACTGGCCTGCAGCCGTGCGCTGCCGGCGCCGGGCACCAGCCGGCTGGGCAGGCGCAGCAGCCGCTGCGTCGCGTCGTTGAGCAGCAGGTCGATGTCGCGGCTGTCGGCGCGCAGCACCCGCAGCGCCGTGCCGTCCGCACCGCGGCCGGCCGCCTGCGGCGCGGGGTGGCGCGGATCGGCCGCGCGCAGCAGCAGCTTGACCCGCAGCAGATCCTCGGCCGACATCGACGCGGCCTCGCGCCGCACCAGCGGCTGGTCGTGCAAGGCCAGCGCCAGCAGCACCAGCGCGGCGACGAGGCCCGACAGCAGCAGCACGCCCAGGCCTTGCAGCAGCCGGCGCAGCACCCGGGAGGAGGAGGGGGATGCGGTGTCTTTCATCTGCGGCGCATCTTAGGCGGGCCGCGCTCGCCCGATCCGGGAAAACCCCTCGTTTTTCCAGCCCGCCTCAGCGGGGCGGCGGCTCGTCGGGCGGGGGGCGCAGGTAGAGCCGGTCGGAATAGGTCGCCAGCCAGTGCGGCCGGAACGCGACGAAGATCGCCACCAGCATGCCGACCAGGAAGGCGTCGCCCCAGGCGGCCAGCCAGCGGCCGATCATCTGCTCGTCCGGATCCAGGCCGGGTGTGGCGCCATGCAGCGCCATCGACAGCGCGCCCGACAGCACGCAGCTCAGCGCGGTCGCGGCGAAGCCCCGTCCGAGGATGTAGACGAAGAGCTGGTTCGGCAGCCAGCGCCGCACCGCCGCGCCCAGCAGCAGCGCGATCGTCGCCGGCATCTGGCCGAGCCAGACCAGCCGGTGCAGCGCCTCGGCCGCATCCAGCCCGGCCATCGCCCAGGTCAGCAGCGTCACCGGCACCAGCGCGAGCATCGCCAGCGGCCAGCCCGTCATCATCAGCAGCATCACCGCGCCCGACAGCGGCTGCACCACCGACATGCCGACATAGCGGTCGGTGCCCCACAGCAGCGGCATCAGCGCGCACCAGGCCAGCCAGATCCACGGCGGCCCTTGCGGGCCGACCAGCCGCCACGGGCGCAGCCACAGCGCCACCGCCAGCGGCCCGGCCGCCAGGAGAAGATCGAGTTCCATGCGCGAATGCTAGAGGCCTTGCGGACCGGCTTTCCTGACCGATCTCCTGACCGGTCGCGCGCTCCTGAAAAACCCGCACTCCTGCCTGTTCCCGAGGGGGCTTGTCGCCTGATTGCGGTGATGGATCGGGAGTGGGGTCGCCATACCGGCTACAGTGCCGCCCAACGCAAAAGACTTCGCACACCGATCGGCCGGCTCTGCCGGCCCAGCCACCATGGCGTCTACCTCATCCCGCAAGACCTCCTCCCCCCGTGCCCGCACTGCGCGCGCCACTTCCACTCCGGCCACTGCGACCACTTCGGCCGTCCCGGTCGACGACACGCCGGCCCTGCCGGTGACGGCGTCCGAGCCGGTGGCGGTCGCCGCCGAGCCGACCGCCGAGGCTCCGGCCAAGCCGGCGCGCAAGCGCGCCGCGCCGCGCCGCAAGGCTGCCGCGTCCGAGCCGGCGGTGATCGAGCCGGTCGAGGCTCCTGTCGCCGAGCCGATCGCCGAGCCGGTCGCCGAAGCCGAACCGTCCGCACCTGAGCCGGCACCGACGCCCGCCAAGCCCGCCCGCAAGCGCGCCGCGCCCCGCGCCCGCAAGACCGCCGCCCAGGCGGAGGTGACGCCGGCCGTGGCCGCCGAACCGGCTGTGGCGCCAGCGCCCGAGCCGGTGCCCGAGCCTGTGGCTGCACCCGTCGAAGAGACGTCTGTCGAGGCGGTGGCCGCGGCTGCGCCGGAGCCGGCCGCGAAGACGCCCCGCAAGCGCGCCCCGCGCCGTCGCGCGGCGCCCGAGGCCGCGGTCGAAGGGGCTCCTCAGCCCACGGCCGAACCCGTCGTCGAATCTGTCGTCGAGGCGGCCGCCGAACCTGTCGCAGAACCTGCCGCTGAACCGGCTGTCGCACCGGTGGCCGAGGCCGATGCGCTGCCGCCGGCTGTGGACAACGCCTGTGGACAAGCTGTGGATAACATCGATGATCCGATGCTGCAGCCTGACCCGGAAAAGGAACCCGAGCCGGAACCGGAGCCCGAGCCGGAACCCCAGCCGCTGGCGCCGCCCTTCAGCCAGGTCGCGCTCGAGGCGCAGGGCCCGGTGCGTCGTCTGGCCTGGACCCCGGGCCGCGACTGCCCGGCCGAGCTGCTGGCGCTGGCCGCGCAGCTGGATCAGCCCACGGCCGCCGCCCCGCTGGTCAATGACCTGGCGCTGCTGGAGATGGTGCGCATCGCCCGCGAGCGCCGCCATGCACTGCGTGTCGACGAGGCGGTCTGGCTGTGGCTGGCGCCGGCGCGTGACATGCGCGAGCGTGTCCATCTGCTCGAGACCCGCATGCCGGAAGGCCCCGCCAGTCCGCTGCTGACCGCGCTGGTCACGCTGCCGCTGCGCACCTACCAGGGCGAGGGCGCGCTCTACGCCGCCTGCGCTGGCCGCAGCGTGCTGGCCGATGATGCCGGCCTGGGTCGCACGGTGCAGGCGGTGGCCGCGCTGCGCCTGCTGGCGGCCCAGTTCGGCGCCGAGCGTGCGCTGGTGCTGGCTCCGGCCGAGCGCCTGGCGCACTGGGCCGAGCAGTGGCAGACCCTGACCGGCCTGACCGCGCTGCAGGCCGGCTCGGTGGCGGAGATCGGTGCCGCGGCGCAGGCCGAGGCCTCGCCGCAGGCGCCGCTGCTGCTGCTGGCGGATGCCGCGCTGGCGGTGCAGGACGACACGCTGGCCGCGCTCCAGGCCTTTGCGCCCGACAGCGTGGTCGTCGACGAGAGCGACGACGCCAATCTCAGCCCCTGGCTGGACACCGCCTTCGCGGCGGCGCTCGCGACCCTGGACGGCCCGTTTGCGCTGGCGATCGCCCGCACGCCGGTCGAGGTGCGCCCGCGTGCGCTGCGCGCGATGCTGGAATGGATCGACGCGCCGCACCTGGGCGCGATCGGCCGGCTCGAGGCGCTGGCCGAGGCCCCGGTGGCCGAGCGCCTCGAGGCGCTCGGGCCGTGGCTGCTGCGTCGTACCAAGACCCTGGTGCTGCGCCAGCTGCCCGAGACGGTCGAGGCGATCTGCCCGGTCGAACTCGATGCGGCCGAGCGGCCGCTGCATGACGCCCGTCTGGCGCAGATCGTCCGTGCGGTGCAGCGCTGGCAGCGCAGCCGCTATCTGTCCGATGCCGACCAGCGCCGCCTGCTGTCGACGCTGCATGCGCTGCGCCTGGGCTGCAATGCCGGCAAGATCGGCACCACGATCGAGGGCATCGAGACGCTGCTGGCCGAGCCTGACATGCGCGTGGTGGTGTTCAGCCAGTGGACCGACAGCCTGGAGGCGCTGTCGGCGGCGCTGTCCGAACGGGGCATCGCTCACCTGGCGCTGCCGGTCGATGCGGCCGGCGAGGCGCGCCGTGCGCTGGTCAGCGCCTTCCAGCAGGACCCGCAGCAGCGGGTGCTGCTGTGCTGCGACGACAGCCCCGGCGGCCAGCTCGGCCTGCGTCATGCCGCCACCGCGATCCTGCATCTGGACCGGCCCTGGAATCCGGCGCTGCTGGCCCAGCGCTTCAGCCGCGTGCATCGCGCCGACCGGGTCCGCCAGGTGCCGGTCTGCCATCTGGTGGCCAGCCACACGCTGGAGGAGCGCCTGGTCCAGGCTCAGGACGATGCCGCCTCGCGCGAGCATTTTGTCGGGCTGATCGACGGCGCCCAGGCCGAGGCCTTCCTCGGCGGCGCCCGTCTGGAGCGTTTCATGACCGCGCTGGCGGTGCTGGCCGGCCTGCCGGCGTGAAGCGCCGCTGAAGGCCCGTGCCCGGGCCCACCGAAGGTCCGGGCGCACCCGCAGCCGGGCGCGCTAGGATGGATGGCATGTCTGTCTCCTTCGGTACGGCCGAGCTGATGTCGGTCGCCGCGACGCTCGGCTGGGCCAGCGGCCTGCGTCTGTATGCGGTGCTTTTCCTGACCGGGCTGGCCGGCCGCTGCGCCGGCATCGGCCTGCCCGAGGGGCTGCACTGGCTGATGCATCCGCTGGTGCTCGGTGCCAGCGGCCTGATGCTGCTGGTCGAGTTCCTGGCTGACAAGATCCCGGGGCTCGACTCCTTCTGGGACATGATCAGCACGCTGGTGCGCGTGCCGGCCGGCGCGGCACTGGCCGCGGCGGTCTTCGGCGGCGACGAGGCGGGCTGGGCGGCGGCGGCGGCCGTGCTGGGCGGCTCGCTGGCGGCCACCGCGCATGCGGCCAAGTCGGCCACCCGCGCGGCGGTCAATGCCTCGCCCGAGCCCTTCAGCAACTGGGGGCTGTCGCTGGCGGGTGATGCGCTGGTGCCGTCGATGCTGTGGCTGGTCTGGCGTGATCCGGTGCTGGCGGCCCTCGTGCTGGGTCTGCTGACGCTGGCGATGCTGCTGCTGCTGTGGCGGCTGGCCTGGCATCTGCGCGCGCTGGCGGCGCGGCTGCGCCGGGCGCTCAGCGGCGCAGCGAGCGATCCGGTGTCGCCGCCCTGAGCGGCGGGCGCAGCAGAGCCGCGAACTGGTCGGCCAGCAGCGCGAGCTCGGCATGGCCGCAGGCGCGGCACAGGCTGAGCACCGCGCGGGCATATTCCGGCGGACCGAGCATCAGCGCGGTGTCGATCTCCTGGCCGGTCTCGCGCCTGAGCAGATCGTGAATGCGGCTGGCGATCTGGTGGCGTGCGGCGGCGGGATCGTCGGTGTTCATCGGGGGCTCCTGAGTGCCCGATGGCCTTTGCACGCGGCGTGCCGGCGGAAATCCGGAAAAACCGCCCCGGCGGTGGGCGCCTGCACCAGTGCCACTCGGGGTCATCCCGGATTCATTTCACGCTGCGGCGGCCGGGCATGGCGGGGGTGCACCTTGGTGGTGCGCCAGCCCGCGCCCGAGCCCGGGCATCCCGGACGCGGTACCGGATCGCTCAGATCGCCTTGCGCAGGTTGGCCGGCGCGATCTTCAGCGCCTCGCGGTATTTCGCGACCGTGCGGCGCGCGACCTGGATGCCCTGCTCCTCCAGCATCGTGCTGAGCTGGCTGTCGGAGAGCGGCTTCTTCTGGTCCTCCGCGGCGACGAACTGCTTGATCAGCGCGCGCACCGCGGTGCTGGAGGCGTTGCCGCCGGCCTCGGTGTTCAGGCTCGAGCCGAAGAAGTACTTCAGCTCGAAGGTGCCGAAGGGCGTGGCCATGTACTTGGCGGTGGTCACGCGGCTGATGGTCGACTCGTGCAGGCCCAGCTCGTCGGCGATCTCGCGCAGCACCAGCGGCTTCATCGCGATCTCGCCGTGGGTGAAGAAGCCCTTCTGGCGCTCGACGATCGCCTGGCTGACCCGCTGGATGGTGTCGAAGCGCTGCAGGATGTTCTTGACGAACCAGCGCGCCTCCTGAAGCCGCGCCGAGAGCGTCGCGCCGCTGCCGGCCTCGTCGGCGCCGCGCTGGCCGCGGTGCTGGCGCAGCGCCTGTGCGTACATGTCGTTGATGCGCAGCCGGGGCATCACGTCCGGATTGAGCACGACCCGCCAGCCGCGGCCGGCCTTCTGCACGATGACGTCGGGCACGACGATGTTGGCCTCGGCGCGCGCGAAGCGCCGGCCCGGCTTGGGCTCGAGCGTGACGATCAGCGACTGCGCGTCGCGGATGTCGTCCTCGTCGGCGCCGGTGGCGGCCACCAACTTCTTCATGTCGCGCCGCGCCAGCAGCTCCAGATGGCCCTGGCAGATCAGGATCGCGACCCGGCGCGCTTCGGTGGCGTCATGCTCGCGCAGCTGCAGCACCAGGCATTCGCCCAGGTCGCGCGCGCCCACGCCGCAGGGCTCGAGGTTCTGCAGCCAGCCCAGCGCGCAGCGCAGCCGGCCGAGCAGCTCTTCGCGCAGCTCGGCGGCGGCCTGCGCCTCCTCCGGCGTCGGTTCCTCGGGCAGCTCGGCCTGCTCGAGGTCGACCGCGGTGACCTCGCCCGGCGCGACATCGCGCCCGAGCGCCTCGCCCAGCTCCAGGCCCACGGCCAGGCGCTCGGCGATCTCCTCGAGCGGGTCGGCCAGATAGCCGTCCTCGGTCAGCGAGTCGATCAGCGCCTCGACCAGCAGCTGGTCCTCGGGCGCCAGGCGCATGCCGCGCAGCTGGCTGCGCAGGTGGTCGGGCAGGCTCTCGGCGACGCTGGAGCGCTCGCTCCAGTCGCTGTCCTCGTCGTCGGGTGCGCCGTTGCGGGTGCCGCCGACGTCCGACAGGCTCTGGTAGTCGTCCTGGCCGCTGTCCCAGTCGCTGCCGGCGTCGCCGCCTTCGAAGTCGAGCTGGTCGACGCCGGCGCCCTCGCCGTCGCCGCTGCTGCCGGTGTCGGCCGGCACCTCGCCGGCGGAGTCCGTGCCGGGCGCGCTCCAGTCCTCGCGCTCGGCGGCCGTGCTGGAGCCGCCCTCGACGGTGACCGCCTCCGGGCCGCCGCCGCTCTCCTCGTCGGCCTCGAGGAAGGGGTTCTGCTCGAGCATCTGCTCGACTTCCTGATGCAGCTCCAGCGTCGAGAGCTGCAGCAGCCGGATCGACTGCTGGAGCTGCGGCGTGAGCGCCAGATGCTGCGACAGGCGGACCTGGAGGGAAGGTTTCATGGGGCGGTCACATCCGGAAGTGTTCGCCGAGGTAGACCTTGCGGACCTGCGGGTTCTCGACGATCGCCGCCGGCTCCCCTTCGGCCAGCACGCGGCCCTCGCTGATGATGTAGGCGCGGTCGCAGATGCCCAGCGTCTCGCGCACGTTGTGGTCGGTGATCAGCACGCCGATCTGCCGCGCCTTCAGGAAGCCGATGATGCGCTGGATCTCGATCACCGCGATCGGGTCGACGCCGGCAAACGGTTCGTCGAGCAGGATGAAGCGCGGCTGCGTGGCCAGCGCCCGCGCGATCTCGACACGCCGGCGCTCGCCGCCGGACAGCGCCGGCGCCGGGCTGTCGCGCAGCCGCTCGATCGACAGGTCGGCCAGCAGCGCGCCGAGCTGCTCGTCGATGGCCCGGCGGCCCAGCGGCCGGCCGTCGGCATCCTGCTGCAGCTCCAGCACCGCACGAATGTTCTCCTCGACCGTCAGGCGGCGGAAGATCGAGGCCTCCTGGGGCAGGTAGGACAGGCCGAGACGGGCGCGCTGGTGGATCGGCAGCTGCTCGACCCGTTCGCCGTCGATGCGGATCTGGCCGGCATCGGCCCGGACCAGGCCGACGAGCATGTAGAAGCTGGTGGTCTTGCCGGCGCCGTTCGGTCCGAGCAGGCCGACGACCTCGCCGCTGTGCACCGCCAGATGCACATCCTTGACGACCAGGCGCGCGCCGTAGCGCTTCTGCAGGCCCTCGGCCTCGAGGCGCTGGCGGGGCGGGGCGCTCAACGTGCGCCCTCCGCCGCAGCGTCGGCACCGGCCGGGCGCGAGGCCGCGCCGGCCGGCCGGGGCGTCAGCACGCCGCGCACCCGGCCGCTGGCGGCGCCGGGCGCCGCGGGCTGCGCGCTGGCCGACGTGCCGCCCTGCACCTCGAAGACATCGCGGCCGTGGTCGTAGACGATGGTCTGGCCGCTGACCTGGTCGGCCGGCGCGCCGGCGCGCAGCACCCGAACCTGGGCCTGGCCGATGAAGCGCACCGTCTCGCTGACGCTGTCGTACTCGATGCGGCGCGACTGGCCCTCGACCGTCTCGTCGACGCCCTCGCGCTTCTGGCGGAAGGTGACGAACTGGCCGTCGGCCGCGGTGGCAATCGCGAACTGGCCGCCCTGCGGGGTTTCCTTCAATTCGACCTGGGCCGCCTTCAGCAGCAGCGTGCCGCGGCTGATCTCGACCCCGCCGCTGAGCACCCGGACCTTGCGCTTGCCGTCGAGCACCATGCGACCGGCATCGAAGGCCAGCGGCTGCGAGCTGTCAGCGCGCTCGGCCCGGGCGGGCGCGATGCTGGCGATCATCAGCAGGGCCGCCGCCAGCAGGGCCGGGGCCGAACGCAGGCAGCGGTGTGAAAACCAGCACGGAACAGCGACAGCAGCCATCAGTGGCAATCGAAGGCATGAAAATTGCATTGTAGCCTTCGATCCGCCCGGTGTCACCGGGCGGGCGGCCGCAGCAGGCGGCCGGTTCCCGGTCCGCCGGGCCTCAGCCCTTGCGCAGGCTGGCGACGAGCTGGTCGGTCAGCGCCAGCGCGCGGGTCTGGCCCTGGATCTCGGAGGCACCTTCGCCGCCGGCCAGCGCCGGCGAGGTGTAGAAGCGGCCGTGAATGCCCAGGGCCGGCACGCCGTCGATCTTGTAGGCCTCGGAGAGCTGCTTGCCCTGGCGCACCTTGCTCTGCACGCCGAAGGAGTTGTACATCTCGGTGAACTTGGTGCGATCGACGCCGTTGGCGACGACGAAGTCGATGACCGCCTCGGGCTTGTCCAGCCGCGCGCCCTGCTGGTGGACCGCGTAGAAGACCTTGCGGTGCAGCGCCTCGACCAGGTTCATGTTCTCCAGCGTGGCATAGAGCCGCTGCAGCGGCTCGAAGCTCGGACGGAAGGCGACATGCACGCGGCGGAAGGCGACATCGGCCGGCAGCTTCTTGACCCAGGCCTCGAGCGTCGGCTCGAAGGCGTTGCAGTGCGGGCAGCCGTACCAGAAGAACTCGAGCACCTCGATCTTGCCGGCGGGAGCGGAGACCGGCACCGGCTGCTGCAGCCGCACATAGTGGCGGCCTTCCTGGAAACCGGCCTGGGCCGAGGCCGGTGCGCTGACCAGACCGCCCAGTGCCAGCGCGGCACTGCTTCCGGCGACGAACTCGCGACGCTTCATTCGATGGTTCCTTTCGATGGTTCTGTGCAGGTCGCTCAGACCCGATCCGGGGCCGAAGGTTCAGCGCGGCACGCGCACCAGCGCGGCATCGCCCTGGCCCGAGGCCGAGAGCTGGTCGCGCATGCGTTCCGCATCCTCCCGGCTGTCGTAGGGGCCCAGGCGGACACGGTGCATCACGCGGCCGTTCTGCTCGCGCTCGGTGATGCGGGCCTTGAGCCCGTTCATCGCCAGCCGCGCGCGCTGCTGCTCGGCCTCGTCGGCGCTGCCATACGCACCGACCTGCACGAAGTAGGTGAACGGATCAGCCCCGGTCTTGGCTGACGTCTCGCCACCTGCCGGGGCCGGTGCCGAGGCGCTGGCCTCGGCCCGTGCGGGCGGCTTCGAGGCCGGGCGGGCCGGCGGCGGGGCGCTGGCGGCCTCGGGCGGGCGGCTCTGGCGCTCGGCGATCGCGCCGATCGGGTCGGGGTCCTGGGCGGGCGGCGTGGCCGGCCGCGGCTCCGCGGGCCGGCCGGGCGGGCGGCCGTGCAGCGGCGCGTTCGGATCCCACTGGCGGTTCTTCTCCGCCTCGGCGGCATCCTGCTCCGCGGTGCGGCCCGGCACCTTGTCGACGAACGGCACCGGCGCCTTGGTGACGAAGACCGCCACCCCCAGCGCCAGCACCAGACCGCCCAGCAGGCCCACCACCACGCCGACGCCGAAGCCGCCGCGCTGAGTCTTCGCTTTCGATGCCATCACCGTTGTTCTCGTCATCGCGCCGCCGGGCGGCTCACATGCGCTCGGGCGCGCTCACGCCCAGCACCGCCAGCGCGTTGCGCAGCACCTGCGCGGTGGCCTGCAGCAGCGCCATGCGCGCGGCCATCGCGGCGGCCGAGCCGTCGAGGAAGCGCACCGCGGCGTAGTAGCTGTGGTAGGCCGAGGCCAGGTCGCGCAGGTAGAAGGCGACATCGTGCGGCGCCAGCCCTTCGGCGGCGCGCGCCAGCATCTCGGGGTACTCGGCCAGCCTGTTCATCAGCGCGAACTCGGTCGGCGCGTCCAGCACCGCCAGGTCGGCGGTGGCCAGAACGGCCGGGTCGCCGCCGTGCTCGGCCTTCCACTTCTCCAGCACCGAGCAGATGCGCGCATGCGCGTACTGCACGTAGAACACCGGGTTCTCGTCGTTGGCCTTCAGCGCCAGGTCGACGTCGAAGACGAACTCGGTGTCGGCCTTGCGGCTGATCAGGAAGAAGCGCACCGCGTCGCGGCTGGTCCACTCGATCAGGTCGCGCAGCGTCACGTACGAGCCGGCGCGCTTGGAGATCTTCACCTCCTCGCCGCCCTTCATGACGGTGACCATCTTGTGCAGCACATAGTCGGGCCAGCCGGTCGGGATGCCGACGCCGGCCGCCTGCAGGCCGGCGCGCACCCGCGCGATCGTGCCGTGGTGGTCCGAGCCCTGCACGTTGACGACCTTGTCGAAGCCGCGCTGCCACTTGTGGACGTGGTAGGCCACGTCGGGCACGAAGTAGGTGTAGCCGCCGTCGGACTTGCGCATCACGCGGTCCTTGTCGTCGCCGTAGTCGGTCGAGCGCAGCCAGAGGGCCCCGCCCTCCTCGAAGGTCTTGCCGGCGGCGACCAGCTTCGCCACCGCCTCCTCGACCCGGCCCGAGGTGTACAGGCTCGACTCGAGGTAGTAGTGGTCGAAGCGCACGCCGAAGGCGCGCAGGTCCAGATCCTGCTCGTGGCGCAGATAGGCCACCGCGAACTGGCGGATGCCGTCGAGGTCGTCCGGGTCGCCCGAGGCGGTGAACTCGCGGTCGTCGGCCTTGACGGTGGCCTTGGCCTTGAACGCCTCGGCGATGTCGGCGATGTAGTCGCCGTTGTAGGCCGACTCGGGCCAGGCGGCGTCGCCGGGCTTCAGGCCCTTCAGGCGGCACTGGGTCGAGTTGGCCAGCGTGGCGATCTGCACGCCCGCATCGTTGTAGTAGAACTCGCGGTGCACCTGCCAGCCCTGCGAGGCGAACAGATTGCACAGCGCGTCGCCCAGGGCGCCCTGGCGGCCGTGGCCGACATGCAGCGGCCCGGTCGGGTTGGCCGAGACGAACTCGACCATCACCTTGCGGCCGTTGGCCGCGGCCTGGCCGAAGCCGGCGCCTTCGGCCAGCACCTGCGCCACGACCTGCTGGCGCGCGGCGGGCTTGAGGCGGATGTTGATGAAGCCGGGGCCGGCGATCTCCAGCGCCTCGACCCATTGCTGCACCGCCGGGCGGGCCTGCAGCGCGGCGATCAGCGCGCCGGCCAGCTCGCGCGGGTTCTTCTTCTGCGGTCGGGCCAGCTGCATCGCGGCGGTGCAGGCGAGGTCGCCGTGGGCGGCCTGCTTCGGGCTTTCGAAGGCGGGCTCGATCGCCGCACCCGGCGCGATCTCGGCCAGCGCGTCGCCGAGGGCGGCGAGGAGTTGCTCTTTGGCTTGAATCATGGGGCGGATTCTACGGGGCGGGTCGGCCGAGCAATCCGCACTTGTGTCGGGCAGGGGCCGGTGAAAAGATCGCCCACCCTGTCCGAGCCCGCCGCCGATGATCGATCTTTCCGACCCGGACCTCTCCGACCCGCCGCAGCGCATCGGCAAGTACCGCGTGATCCGCCGTCTCGGCGAGGGCACGACCAGCGAGGTCTTCCTCTGTCACGACGAGTTCAACGATCGCCAGGTGGCGGTCAAGCGGGTGCGCGCCAGCGTGCTGGGCGATGCGGCCGATGCGCATGTCTTCGCGCGCTTCTTCGCCTCGGAGGCGGCGCTGGCCGGGCGGCTGCACCATCCGAACGTGGTCGACATCCTGGATGCGGTGCCCGACCCGCGTGCGCCCTGCGTGGTGATGGAGTACGTGCCCGGCACGACGCTGCGGGCCTTCTGCGCGCCCGACCACCTGCTGCCGCTCGACCAGATCGTCGAAATCGGCTTCAAGTGCGCGATGGCGCTGGGCTACTGCTACCGCCAGGGGCTGATCCACCGCGACGTCAAGCCGGCCAACATCCTGACCGTGGGCAGCGACCGCGAGGTGCGCGACATCAAGCTGACCGACTTCGGCAGCGCGCTGAACCTGCGCTCGGACGAGACGCAGGTCCACCGCGTCGGCTCGCTGGCCTACATGTCGCCGGAGCAGCTCGACGGCGCCGAGCTCGACGCGCGTGCCGACATCTACGGCCTGGGCGCGGTGCTCTATCACCTGATCGCCGGCCACGCGCCCTTCGAGGCCTCCAGCCAGGCCAGCCTGATGCACCAGATCTGCCATGTCGAGCCACCCTCGCTGGTGGGCGTGCGCACCGGGGTCTCGCCGGCGCTCGACCGGGTGGTGCGCCGCTGCCTGGCCAAGCGCGCCGACGACCGCCATCCCTCGTGGGAGGCGCTCGGCGAGGCGCTCTCCGGCCTGATCGCGATGCAGCACGTGCCGCGCGGGGCGGTGCAGGGCGTGCTCGATTCCGAGCGCTTCACGCTGCTGCGCACCCTCGACTTCTTCACCCACTTCGGCGACGTGGCGCTGTGGGAGGTGGTGCACCGCGCCCGCTGGGAGCGCCTGCCCGCCGGCCAGGCGCTGTACCGCCGCGGCGAGGAGGGCCGCACCTTCCACATCATCGCCACCGGCACGCTGGAGGTCTGGCGCGACGGCCGGCGCGTGGCGCTGCTGGGCTCGGGCACCTCGGTTGGCGAGATGGCCTATCTGGCGCCCAATCCGGAGCTGCGGGTGCACAGCACCGACGTGATCGTGACCGACAGCGCCACGACGATCTCGTTCACGCCCGACACCCTGGCCCGGCTGAGCCCGGCCACCCGGCATCTGTTCGACGAGGCCTTCATCCGGGTGCTGGTGCGCCGGCTGCATGCCGCGCACGAGGCGCTGGCCCACCCGCGCCGCATCCTGTAGCAGTGACCTGCCTCGGCCAGGGGCGCTGTCCCGGCCGTATCATCGCCCCATGGACACGCTCTACCTGGGGACCAAGACCCTGCACATCATCCTCGTGGCCAGTTGGTTCGCGGGGCTGTTCTACCTGCCGCGCATCCTGGTCAACCTGGCGATGGTCGCGCCCGACAGCCATGCCGAGCGCGAGCGCCTGCTGCTGATGGGGCGCAAGCTGCAGCGCTTCGCCACCGTGCTGATGGTGATCGCGCTGGTGACCGGCCTGGCGCTGTGGCTGGGCTGGCCCTTCTGGCGCGGCCCCGGCAACGGCTGGGTGCATGCCAAGCTGACGCTGGTGGTGGCGGTCATCGGCTTCCACCACATGAACGCGCGGCTGCTGCGCGGCTTCGAGCGCGCCGACAATCGCCGCAGCCATGTCTGGTTCCGTGTCTACAACGAGATTTCGGTGCTGCTGTTCGCCGCGATCGTCGCGCTGGTCGTCTTCAAGCCCTTCTGACCGTCCGGGGCGATGACGACCGCCGCGCTGCCGCCATCGCCTGCGCCGCCCCAGGCGCACCGTTCCTCCTCCTGGCCGCTGGCCTGGCTGTGGGCCGGGCTGATCGTCTATGCCAGCCTGCACCCCTTCGGGCCATGGCGCTGGCCGGTGCTGCTGCCGGGCCAGCTGCCGCACGAGCTGCTGTGGCTGCCGGTGCAGCGCCACAACCGCTTCGATCTCTGGGCCAACTTTGCCGGCTATCTGCCGCTCGGGCTGCTGCTGGCGCTGGCCTGGCTGCGTGCAGGACTGGGGCCACTGCGCACGCTGCTGCAGGCGCTGCTGTTCGGCTCGCTGCTGTCGCTGCTGATGGAGTGGACGCAGAACCTGCTGCCGCTGCGCGTGCCTTCGCGCCATGACTGGCTGCTCAACAGCGCCGGCACGCTGGTCGGCGCGCTGGTGGCGGTGCTGCTGCTGCGCCTGGGCGTGCTGGCGCACTGGCAGCGCCTGCGCGACGTGATCTTCGTGCCCCACGGCACGCTGGGGCTGGCGCTGCTGCTGTCCTGGCCGATCGGGCTGCTCTTTCCGCCACCGGTGCCGCTGGCCACCGGCCAGGCGCTGGAGCGGCTGCTGGTCGCGCTGGATGCCTGGCTGGCCGACACGCCGCTGCACCGCTGGATTCCGCTGCCCGATCCGGTCGGCGCACTCGAGCCCGGCACCGAGGTCTCGGTGATCGCGCTCGGGCTGCTGGCGCCCTGCGTGGTCAGCTTCGTGATGCTGCGGCGGGTGCGCCACCGCATCCTGACGCTGGCGCTGCTGCTGCTGGCCGGCGTCGGCGCGACCGCGCTGTCGACGCTGCTGAACTTCGGGCCGGAGCACGCGATGTCCTGGCTGACGCCGCCGGTGCTGCCGGGCCTGCTGGTCGGGCTGGGCCTGGGGCTGGGCCTGGCCTTCGTGCCGCGCCGGCTGGTCGCCGCGCTGGGTCTGGTGGCGCTGACGCTGCTGATCATGCTGGTGACGCAGGCCGGCACCGATCCCTATTTCTCGCTGAGCCTGACCGGCTGGGAGCGCGGGCGCTTCATCCGCTTCCACGGGCTGGCGCAGTGGATCGGCTGGCTCTGGCCCTTCGCGGCGCTGCTGTTTCTGCTGATCCAGGTGGCCGATCCCCACCGCATCCGAGCCCCCGCGAGTCCGTCGCGATCGGGGTGACTCCTACAATCCGTGCCATGAGCAGCTACTTCCAACGCCACATCTTCTTCTGCCTGAACCAGCGTGACAACGGCGAGTCCTGCTGCGCCGACCACGATGCCCAGGCAGCCTTCGACCACTGCAAGAAGCAGGTCAAGGCCGCCGGTCTGGCCGGGCCGGGCAAGGTGCGCGTCAACAAGGCGGGCTGCCTGGACCGCTGCGCCGGCGGCCCGGTCGCGGTGGTCTACCCGGACGCGACCTGGTACACCTTCGTCGACCGCAGCGACATCGACGAGATCGTCGAGTCGCACCTGAAGAACGGCCAGGTCGTCGAGCGTCTGGTCGTGCCTGCGGACGTCGGCCGATGAACGCGCAGACCGAACGCGCCCGGATCGCCGGTCCGGTCGGCACGATCGAGATCGCGATCGACCACCCGGCCGATCGCGAGGCCCCGGTCGGCGTGGTGGTGCTGTCCCATCCGCACCCGCTGTTCGGCGGCACGATGGACAACAAGGTGGTGCAGACCATGGTCCGCGCCTTCCTGCAGATGGGCTGGCGCACGGTGCGCCACAACTTCCGCGGCGTCGGTGCCAGCGAGGGCACGCACGACGAGGGCCGCGGCGAGAGCGAGGATCTGCTTGCGGTGATCGCTGCGCACCGCCTGCCCGGACGCCCGCTGGCGCTGGGCGGCTTCTCCTTCGGCGCCTATGTCACCACGCTGGCGGCGGCGCTGCTGGAAGGCGACGCGCGCGCCTCGCGCCTGCTGCTGGTCGGCCCGTCGACGCAGCGTGCGCTTCCCGCCGACGTGCCGCCCGACACCGTGGTGATCCACGGCGAGGCCGACGATGTGGTGCCGCTGTCGGCGACGATGGACTGGGCGCGGCCGCAGCAGCTGCCGGTCATCGTCATGCCCGGCACCGGCCATTTCTTCCACGGCCAGCTCACGCAGCTGCGTGACCTGATCGTGCGCAGCTGGCGCTGACCGGCCTGCGCCCCTCCGCCGCCGTGCCGGGGAACCGGCCGGCCGCCCGCGTGTTCCAACACGCCTGAACGAATTCCGACCGCTCCGATGAAACGACTCCTTGCCTCTCTCGCGCTGGCCGCGCTGCTGCCGCAGACCGTGTTCGCCCAGGCGCTGCCCCAGCCGCCCGAGATCGCCGCCCGCGCCTATGTGCTGCTCGACCTGAGCGCCAACCAGCCGCTGGCCTCGCGCGATGCCGACGTGACCGTCGAGCCCGCCTCGCTGACCAAGCTGATGACCGCCTACCTGGTCTTCCAGGCGCTGCGCGACAAGAAGCTCGCGCTCGACCAGGAGCTGACCGTGTCCGAGCGCGCCTGGCGCACCGGCATGACCGATGCGTCGCGCATGTACATCCAGGTCGGCAACAAGGTGAAGGTCGAGGACCTCATCAAGGGCATGATCGTGCAGAGCGGCAACGACGCCACCGTGCTGCTGGCCGAGGCGGTCGGCGGCTCGGTCGAGAACTTCGTCGCCATGATGAACCGCCAGGCCCAGGCCTTCGGCCTGAAGGTCTCGCAGTTCAGGAATCCCGAGGGTCTGCCGGCCCCGGGCCATGTCAGCACGGTGCGCGAGCTGGGCATCATCGCCACCCGGCTGCTGCAGGACTTCCCCGGCGAGGTCAAGTTCTACTCGATCAAGGAATTCACCTTCAACAAGATCACGCAGCAGAACCGCAATCTGCTGCTGTGGCGCGATCCGAGCGTCGACGGCCTGAAGACCGGCTACACCGATGCGGCCGGCTACTGCCTGATCGCCACCGCCAAGCGCGACCTGCCCAACGGGCCGCGCCGGCTGCTGAGCGTCGTCGTCGGGGCCTCGTCGAAGGAGTCGCGTGCGGTCGAGAGCCAGAAGCTGCTGAACTGGGGCTACAGCAGCTGGGATGCGGTCAAGGTCTACGATGCCCGCCAGGTCATCACCTCGGCCGAGGTCTGGAAGGGCGCGGCCGCCACTGCCAAGATCGGCACCCAGGTGCCGGTGAGCGTGGCCGTGCCGCGCGGGGAGGCTGCCCAGGTCAAGACCCAGCTGGTGCGCACCGATCCGCTGATCGCGCCGCTCAGCCAGGGCCAGCAGGTCGGCACGCTGAAGGTGCTGTCGGGCACGCGCGTGCTGGCCGAGGTGCCGGTCACCGTGCTCGAGCCGGTCGCTCAGGCCGGCATGTTCGGGCGCGCCTGGGACCAGCTGCGCCTGTGGCTGCGTTGAAGCAAGGAGAGCCAGAGATGCACACCCCGCCCGTCATTCCGCCCGAGCAGTCGCTGATCGAGTATCCCTGCGCCTTTCCGATCAAGGTCATGGGCCTGCATGTCGAGGGCTTCGCGGCCGCGATCGCGCAGGTGGCTCTGCAGTTCGATCCCGGCTTCGATCCGGCGACGATCGAGCACCGCCCCAGCGCCAAGGGCAACTACCTTGGCCTGACGATCACCATCAACGCCACCAGCCGCGAGCAGCTCGACGAGCTCTACCGCACGCTGACCACCCATCCGATGGTCAAGATGGTGATCTGAGTCGTGATCTGAGGGGGATCTGCGCTCAGATCCCCATCGCCCAGGCGATGATGTTCTTCGCCACGAAGCCCAGCATGCCGAAGGCCAGCACGACGAACAGGATGAAGGTTCCGAACTTGCCGGCTTTCGACTCGCGCGCGAGCTGCAGCACGATGAAGAGCATGTAGAGAATGAAGGCGCTGACACCGATGGTCAGACCGAACTGGGCGAGCTGTTCCTCGGTGTAGCCGAACATGGGCAGGCGGGCGGGGGGCGAAAGAGGGTGGGGCGCGTCGGGTGCGGCAAGGCGCCGGCATGATACGCGCTGGCGCCGGTCGGGCCGTCATGCCCTTTTGCAGCTCAGGCCTGCCGATTGATGGCGATCAAGTTCTTTCCCGGCGACCGTGACACGCGCCCCTGTGGCGTGTCGCCGGAGAGACACGCGGGTGTCTACGCTGCTGCGCTGGCGCGTCGGCTGGCCCGGGGTCAGGCGCTGCTTCGGCTCAGCCCTCGGCCGGCAGCAGGTCGCGGTAGGCATGCCAGCTGGCATGGCCCAGCATCGGCATCACGAAGATCAGGCCCAGCATCAGCGATCCCATGCCGAGCAGCGTGAATCCCATCACCAGCACCGCCCAGACGCCCATCGGCACCGGGTTCTCCAGCACGGTGCGCCAGCTCGCCAGCACCGCGTCGCTGACGCTGACCTGACGGTCGACCAGCATCGGGATCGCGGTCACGCTCGAGGCGAACACCGGCGCCGCCAGCAGTCCGCCCAGCGCCAGCCAGATCTCGAACAGCCAGGATTCCCGGTTGAGCACCACCTGGTGCACGAAGTCGACAGGCGTCAGGACAGGCTGCGGTGCCATCAGGGTGATCAGTGCGGCCGAGGTCATCACCCAGCCGGTGCCTGCGGCGGCCAGCAGCAGCCCGAAGCCGACCAGACGCCGATCCAGCGAGCGCCAGATCGTGAAGACCGTGGACCAGCCCGCGGTCTCGCCCCGCTCGAGTGCACGGCTGACCGCATACAGGCCGGTCGCCATGATCGGTGCGACCAGCAGGAATCCTGACATCGATCCGGCCAGCAGCCAGAACCTCTCGCGTGCGCCCAGCATGACCAGCACACCGAAGCAGGCCATGACGGCGCCATGCCCGAACCCGACCCCGGGCGTCAGCCGGATGTCGTGCCATGCACGTTCCAGCCAGGTCATCGGCTGCAGGGGCCGGAGGATGCGCACCGGCAGGGCGGCAACGGCGTGAGCGTTCATGCGGCCCATCCTAGGCCTGTCGACATCACCCTGATACCCGTGCTGTTCCTAGGTCGGGTGCGATTCGTGGGGGCATGGGGTTTCATCGAGGCAGCAGGCCTGGTCGATCCGAGGGTTTCTCCTTGATCCGGAACCTGAAAAATTACCGGGTATCCGACTGATACCCGATTCCATCTTTGGAGGGCTTTCCGGCTGCGGCGCGCATGGCCTAGCATGATCTCGACTGTCAAGACATTTCCGCCGGACATGTCGCAGTAATTCGGAAACTCTCGTGAATGCGATGAAACCCTCATCCACTGGCCCGTCGATTTGCCGAATGACCGTTCCGAGCCTCTCTCCTCCTCGCGATACCTGACCGTTTTTTCGAGCTTGCCACCGCCATGAACACCTCGCTCTCTCTGGCTGCCTCGTCGGCCCCCTCGACCCGCCCCGCCGCTGCGCCACGCTTTCACGCCCTGCGCTCCTGGCTGAGCCTGATGCGATCGCGTCGCGCCCGGCTCGTTGCGGACCTGGACCGTGACCGTGCGGCGCACGAGGCCTGTGCCAGCGAAGGTGTTGCGCTCGAGGTCCGCTCGATCGATCTCGATGGCCGGCGTTTCGAGGCGCTCTATCGCCATGGCGATCTGATCTGCCTGCTGCCGGATTCGCCGCGCAACTGAGGGCGGATTCCTGGACTGTCGGCTGAACGGCTGATCGTGGCCATTCTGTGCGCCTGATCGGGGGATTGGCGCCTCTGCAGTGCTCATAACATCGGCCAGGACATTCCTGTGCCGTCACATCCGCCTGCCGAGGAGCCGGACATGAGCCCGCAGTCCCCCCTTCCGACCGACCCCGATGCCTGGGGTGCCTTTCTCTGTGCCGTGCCGGCGCCGATCCTGGCCGATACCGCCGAGCAGCTGACCGAGCTGGCGCTGCTCGAGGAGCGTTGCGGCAATGTCGACGCGCACATGATCGCCGACGCGGTGCGAGGTGATCCGCTGATGACGATGCGGGTGCTGTCCCACGCCGGCCGGCATCGCGGCGAGCATCAGGTCACCGAGGTCCAGACCGTCACGGCGGCGGTCGTGCTGATGGGCATCGGTCCCTTCTTCCGCGCCTTTCCTCCCGCGGGCCTGCGGGTGCTGGAGGAGGAACTGCGTACCGGTGCCGACCCGCAGCGGCTCGACGAGGCGATGCGCCTGCTCGAGCGTGCCTGGCGCACCGCGCGGGTGGTCACCGAGTTCGAGCTGCAGCATGGCGATCCGCATGCCGAGGCGATGCAGGGCGCGGCGGTGATGCACAACCTCGCCGAGGTGCTGCTGTGGTGGCGGGCGCCGGAGGTGGCGCGTCGGCTCGGACGCGATCCCGACGAGGACCGCCAGCGCGAGCTGCTCGGCGGCACGCTGGTCGAGCTGCAGCAGGCCCTGATGAGCCACGCCCGGCTGTCGACGCTGCTGTGCCATCTGCTGCCGCGTCCGCATGAGGACGAGCACGATCCCGAGCGTGGCAGTCTGGCGCTGCTGCGCCCGCAGCGCCGGCTGCTGGCGCTGTCGGCCACGCTGGCGCGCCGAGCCGAGCTTGATCCACCGGCCGGGCTGACCCTCGAGGAGCTCGAGGAGCTGGCGCAATGGCTGGCGCTGTCGACGCCGGCGGCCGAGCGCCTGGCTGCCCAGGCCCTGCTCTGACCTCGGGCAAGGTCGTGGCCGGCGCCTGATCGGCGGATCACCCGGCCGCTGCAGGGGCTGATCCTCGCCACGGTGCTCGATCGGGCGTCGCTACAATGCGGTCCTCGTGTCCGAGGAGCGTTGCAAGGCCGGTCGATTCAGACGACCGCCCCAGGCTCGGACCCCTTCCCACAGGCAACGGCGCTCACCCGTCCGACCGCATCCGACGCGGCCGGGAATCCCGGGGTGAGCTGCGCGCATCGCACGTCAATCGTGCCTGGTGCCGCGCCCGCCGGCCTTCCTGCCGACGACGACCGCGCGGGCCGGACGGTTCCACTTCTGGAACTTCTGGAGCTTGCTGACATGAACGCTGCCGTCGAATCCGTCTTCCGCGACTTCCACATCGCCGATCTCTCGCTGGCCGACTGGGGCCGCAAGGAGCTGACCATCGCCGAGGGCGAGATGCCCGCGCTGATGGCGATCCGCCGCGAATTCGCCGAGAGCCAGCCGCTCAAGGGCGCGCGCATCACCGGCTCGCTGCACATGACCATCCAGACCGGCGTGCTGGTCGAGACGCTGCAGGCGCTGGGCGCGCAGGTCCGCTGGGCTTCGTGCAACATCTACTCGACCCAGGACCACGCCGCTGCCGCGCTGGTGGCCCGCGGCACGCCGGTCTTCGCCTACAAGGGCGAGACGCTGAAGGACTACTGGGACTACACCCACCGCATCTTCGACTTCGGTCCGGCCGGCACCGAGGGCGAAGGCCCGAACATGATCCTGGACGACGGCGGCGATGCGACGCTGCTGATGCACCTGGGCAAGAAGGCCGAGAAGGACGCCTCGGTCATCGCCAACCCGGGCAGCGAGGAAGAGCGCGAGCTGTTCGCCTCGATCAAGGCCAAGCTGGCGGTCGACCCGACCTGGTACAGCCGCAAGAGCGCGCAGATCCTCGGCGTGACCGAGGAGACCACCACCGGCGTGCACCGCCTGAACGAGATGTCGGCCAAGGGCCAGCTGATGTTCCGCGCGATCAACGTCAACGACTCGGTCACCAAGTCGAAGTTCGACAACCTCTATGGCTGCCGCGAGTCGCTGGTCGACGGCATCAAGCGCGCCACCGACGTGATGATCGCCGGCAAGATCGCCGTGGTCTGCGGCTACGGCGACGTGGGCAAGGGCTCGGCGCAGGCGCTGCGCGCGCTCTCCGCCCAGGTCTGGGTCACCGAGATCGACCCGATCAACGCGCTGCAGGCGGCGATGGAAGGCTACCGCGTCGTGACGATGGAATGGGCGGCCGCACAGGCCGACATCTTCGTGACGACCACCGGCAACCGCGACGTCATCACCTACGAGCACATGGCGGCGATGAAGAACAACGCCATCGTCTGCAACATCGGCCACTTCGACAACGAGATCCAGGTCGCCCGTCTGGAAGAGAAGTGCCGCTTCGAGGAGATCAAGCCGCAGGTCGACCATGTCGTCTTCGAGGACGGCAAGCGCATCATCCTGCTGGCGCGCGGCCGTCTGGTGAACCTGGGCTGCGGCACGGGCCATCCGAGCTACGTGATGTCGTCGAGCTTTGCCAACCAGACGCTGGCGCAGATCGAGCTGTACGCGCACAAGGACGCCTACGACATCGGCAAGGTCTACGTGCTGCCCAAGCACCTCGACGAGAAGGTCGCGCGCCTGCAGCTGACCACGCTGAACGCCCAGCTGACCGAGCTGACCGAGGAGCAGGCCGCCTACATCGGCGTGCCGGTGCAGGGCCCCTACAAGCCCGACACCTACCGCTACTGATCGGCCCGGAGCGCTTGCCGAGATGCGTGCCGACCAGATGCTGGTGAGCCGCGGCCTGGCGCCGACGCGCTCGGCCGCGCAGCGGCTGATCGCCCAGGGCGCCGTGCGCTGGCTCGGGGCCCGGGGCTGGAGCGTGCCGCGCAAGGCCGGCGACGAGCTGCCCGAGGGCTGCGAGATCGAGATCACCGACGACGCCGAGCTGCGCTGGGTGTCGCGCGGGGGCCTGAAGCTCGACGGCGCGCTGGCGGCGACCGGACTGGCGGTGGCCGGCCGGGTCGCGCTCGACGTCGGCCAGAGCACCGGCGGCTTCACCGACGTGCTGCTGGCGCGCGGCGCCGCGCGGGTGGTCGGCCTCGACGTCGGCCACGGCCAGCTGCACCCGCGGCTGCGCGCGGACGCCCGCGTCACCGCGCTGGAGGGCGTCAACGCGCGCCATCTGGTGGCGGCCGATCTGGGCGCGGCGTGCCCGGCCGAGGGCTTCGGCTTCATCACCGGCGACCTGTCCTTCATCTCGCTCGCGCTGGTGCTGCCGGCGCTGGCGCCGCTGCTGGCTCCGGCCGGCGATCTGCTGATGCTGGTCAAGCCGCAGTTCGAGCTGCAGCCCGGCGACATCGGCAAGGGCGGACTGGTGAAGGACACGGCCGCGCTGGCGCGGGTCGAGCCCAAGCTGCGCGAGGCCGCGGCCGGCTGCGGCCTGGCGGTGGCGGCCTGGCTCGACAGCCCGGTGACCGGCGGCGACGGCAACCGCGAATTCCTGATGCACGCGCGTCGCGCCGGCTGACCGGCCGGTGGCGTCGCGCCGACGACCTCTTCTCCCGCTGGAGACTTCTCCCATGACGACGACCCCCGCAGCCTCGCTGCCGCTGAGTCTCGAATTCTTCCCGCCGAAGACGCCCGAGGGCACGGCCAGGCTGGCGCAGGTGCGCCGCGAGCTCTATGTGCTGGAGCCGCAGTTCTGCTCGGTGACCTACGGCGCCGGCGGCAGCACGCAGGACGGCACGATCGGCGCCGTCCAGGCCATTCTCGACGAGGGCCGCGAGGCGGCTTCGCACTTCACCTGCGTCGGCGCGACGCGCGAGTCGGTGCGCGAGCGCCTGGCGCAGTTCAAGGCGATGGGCCTGAAGCGCATCGTCGCGCTGCGCGGCGACCTGCCCAGCGGCTTCGGCCCGATGGGCGAGTTCCGCCACGCCAGCGACTTGGTGAGCTTCATCCGCGCCGAGACCGGCGACCACTTCCACATCGAGGTGGCGGCCTATCCCGAGATGCATCCGCAGGCGAAGTCGCCGCAGGCCGACCTGCAGGCCTTCGCGGCCAAGGCCCGCGCCGGTGCCGACTCGGCGATCACGCAGTTCTTCTTCAACTCGGATGCCTATTTCCGCTTCGTCGAGGAGACGCAGGCGCTGGGCGCGGACATCCCGGTGGTGCCCGGCATCATGCCGATCACCAACTCCAGCGGCATCCTGCGCTTCGCCGACAGCTGCGGCGCGGAAGTGCCGCGCTGGATCCGCCTGCGCCTGCAGAGCTTCGGCGACGACAGCGCCTCGATCCGCGCCTTCGGCCTGGACGTGGTGACCGACCTGTGCGAGCAGCTGCGCTGCGCCGGCGTGCCGGCGCTGCACTTCTACACGATGAACGCGAGCGCGACGGTGCTGGAGATCTGCCGCCGGCTCGAGCTGCTGCCGAAGGCCTGAGGCGCCGGTGCGTGGCGTGTGATGCGCAAAAGCGACAGCTTGCAGGTGCACCTCTGACGCAGGTCAAGCCGGCTGCGCCCTGAGGCGCACGCAGGCAGCGACTTGAGCCGCCGCAAGTCGACAGGCGGCGCGTCAGGCTCCAATGGATTCATGCCCGGTGCCAAGAAGGTGCCGGAAACCGAATTCCCTCAGGAGCCCGCCATGAACAAGACCTGCCTCGCCCTCGCTGCCGTTGCCGCCCTCGTCGCCACGCCGCTCGCCTCGGCCCAGAACGCGGCTGGCGATCTGGTGATGCGTGCCCGCGTGGTCCACCTGGATCCGGCCAACAAGGACAGCATTCCCGGCCTCGACGTCGGCATCAACAGCAAGGTGCTGCCGGAAGTCGACTTCACCTACTTCATCTCGCCGAACCTGGCCGCCGAGCTGATCCTGACCTATCCGCAGAAGCAGGATGTCAAGGCGGGTGGCACCAAGGTTGGCACGCTCAAGCACCTGCCGCCGACCCTGACGCTGCAGTACCACTTCACCGACCTGGGCCTGGGCGCGATCAAGCCCTATGTCGGCGCCGGCCTGAACTACACCCGCTTCTCGAATGTCGATCTGCCGGCGGGCCTGTCGATCGACAAGAACAGCTTCGGCGGCGCGCTGCAGATCGGCACCGACTTCGCCATCGACAAGAACTGGTCGGTCAACCTGGACGTCAAGAAGGTCTGGATCCGCACCGACCTGAGCGCTGCCGGCACCACGCTGGGCAAGATCAAGGTCGATCCGGTGCTGGTCGGCGTGGGCGTCGGCTACAAGTTCTGATCCCGGACCCGGATCGGGATCCGATTGCGGGGTGACCGGGCGGCCTCAAGCGCCCGGGGGGAGAGCGTCGGGGAGAGAGACCGCGGCCGTGGCAGGCAACTGCCACGGCCGCTCCCCTTTCCGGGGCGCCTTTGTCCGTTCGGTGTCCGTTCGGTGCAGGCTCAGGCGTCGCGCTGCCAGACCGTGCCTTCCTCGGTCAGCATCGCGTCGAGCGGCACGTCGTGCGGCTCGGCCTCGAGCCAGGGAATGAAGCCGTGGCCGTAGCCGATGCCGGCGGTGTAGGGCATCGGGTCGAGCGAGGCCAGCGTGCGGTCGTAGAAGCCGCCGCCGTAGCCCAGGCGCACGCCCTTCGGCCCGAAGCCGACGCAGGGCACCAGCAGCAGCTCGGGGTGGAACTCCTCGGTGTCCTTGGGCTTGAGAATGCCGTAGGCATCCTCCTCCATCGGGCAGCCCGGGTACCAGACATGAAAGCGCAGCTGGCGTGTCTTCTTGTCGATGACCGGCAGGCCGATGCGGCGCGAGGGGTCGGATTCGCTCCAGCGGTAGAGCGCCGGCAGCGCGTCGAACTCGCCCTTGATCGACCAGAACGCGCCGATGGTGCGCTCGCGCCGGGTCAGCAGCCAGACCATCAGCACCTCCTGCAGATGCACCGAGCGCTGGTGGCGGTCGCTCATCGACATGCGCTCGGCCTGGAGCTGCTTGCGCAGCACGGCCTTGTCGCGGGGCGGATCGGGCAGCTTGAAGGTCGGCATGGTGCTTGAAGGCGGCAGGAGGATCGTCTGATTGTGCGTGGCTTTGACGCACCGCGGCAACCCGGCACGGGCCTCGTGTTTGGGGCCTGGCCTACACTGGATTTCCTTCCTGCCGACCCGGCCCCCATGACACGACCGACCCTTTCCCGCCGCGGCCCGGCGGGCGCGATCCTGGCGCTGCTGGCCGCGGTCAGCCTGCCGCTGCTGCCGCAATCCTGTTCTGCCCAGAGCGTCGACGCCGCCGGCATCGTCGAGACCTCCCTGTCGACCCGCACCGCGCCGATGCGCCAGCTCGACGAGCGCCTGGCGCAGGCGCGCGAGGCCTGGCGAAAGCGTGACCGTGCCCGGCTGCGTGCGCACCGCGACGTGCTGGTCGAGGCGAGCCATCCCTTGGCGATGTGGGCCGACTACTGGGATCTGAACCTGCGCCTGGCCGAGGCCGCGCAGCCCGAGCTGGAGGCCTTCTATGCCCGCTGGCCGGGCAGCTATGTGGAAGACCGGCTGCGCAACGACTGGCTGCTCGAGCTGGGCCGGCGGCGCGACTGGCGCAACTTCGCTGTCGATCATCCGCGTTTCCGGATGAACGACGACCGCGAGGTGAGCTGCTATGCGCTGCTGCTGCGCCACCAGGCCGGCGAGGATGTGCGCGCGGCGGCCCGCAGCGCCTGGTTCGCGCAGCGCGACGGTGGCGACGGCTGCACGCTGCTGGTGGCCGCGCTGCTGGAGGCTCGCCAGTTCAGCCCGGCCGACGTCTGGCTCAAGGCC
>RRZU013584975.1_pt1 | contig 27756 bp, 38 predicted proteins | sample 2165561 | NCBI WGS metagenome assembly RRZU01 (sample SAMN10456909, study PRJNA506462) | wastewater metagenome | isolation source: wastewater sludge | place: USA: Moscow, Idaho | reverse complement strand
GGTCGCTGAGTTGCGCGCAGCGAATCTTGAGCCACTCGAACCGTACGTCAACGTGGATAGGCCTTGGCGTTGCCGCTGTCTTGTATGCGGCGAGGAGGTTGGCCCCCGGTTGGGGTCGATTCGGATCGGCAAAGGCTGCCGCGTGTGTGGGCGGAAGCGAGCCGCAGCGCACCTCCGGGGGCGTACCGGAGGCTCAGGCAATGGCGGGAAGAAGGACGTCTCGGTCTACATCGAGAGGATGCGGGCGAAGAATCTCGAACCACTCGCCCCGTATCCAGGCGCCGCCAAGCCTTGGCGTTGCCGGTGCCTCGTATGCGGCCACGAGGTGACACCGCTCATGTCGAATGTGCGCAAGCCCGGTAGAGGGGGCTGCAAGTGGTGCGGCGCGGCAGCGTCGAAGGCGAAACGGCTCGACGCTGAATCTGCCGCGGTGAAAGCTCTCTTGGATGTCGGATTGGAGCCGCTGGAACCCTGTCCTGGGGCGAATCCCCGTTGGAGAGTTCGCTGCTTGACGTGTGGCGCGGAGACAGCGCCCCGACTTATGAACGTCCGCAACGGCAAGCAAGGAGCGTGTCAGCACTGCGTTGGCTTGGCACCGACGCCTGAGCCCGTTGTCCGGCAAGCTTTCGCAGAAGCGGACTTCACGCCCTTGGCCCCCTACCCGAGGGGCACACAAACCCTGGCGCTCCAACTGCGTACGTTGTGGCAGCGTTGTCGCCCCTCGGTATGCCGACATCACACGAGGACGGCGCCCTTGCAGCACGTGCAAGGTGCTTGCGGCGCAGCTGAGTGAAGGAGTCGCTGTGGCGGCGGCCCGGAAGGCTCATTTGGAGCCCTACGAACCGTATCCGGGAAACAACTAGGAGCCGTGGGCAGGCGAATGCACGAAATGTGGTGCCAGTATCGCCGCTTCCTACGTCACATTCTCCCGCTCGCGTACGGGATTCGCTTGCAGGTACTGCGCTTCAGCGGCGACCGACCATTACGGGTACAGCGCGGCGCTACCCGGCTACCTCTACCTGATCACTCGACACGGACAGCAGAAGGTGGGTATTACCAACTACCCGCAGAACAGATTGGCGCAGCACCGTTCGAATGGGTGGGTTCTGTTGGAACTCTCGGATGCAATGAATGGACGCGAAGCTATGCGCCTTGAGTCGGAGATCTTGAAGGCTTTGGCGTTGCTGGACGTTCCCTTGGGGGTACTGGCCTGGAGTCAGTCTTTCGATGGGTACACGGAGACGTGGCCTTCGGGGGAGTACATCGCCAGCAGCCTTCAAGACTTGGTAGATCTGGTCGGATGATGCTGGCCGATCCAGCTGTTTTGACTCACCCAAGATTCGCGACGACCACGAGCTTGTCTCCCGTTTCACTCGGCACGAGATCCTTTTCTCGCCCTCGAGACGCTGGGACGAAATTGTCCTCTCCTCGTCCCCATCGGGGTCGACCACTTCCCAGATGACCGCCGCTGCACCCGGCGTCTCACTTATGCGCAGCACGGCCCACCGCTGAGCGTCGACGCGACGTTCGAAATCGCGCCGCTCACACTCTTCGACACCTTGCACCTCAATTTCGCCTTCAAACACGATGCGGTCCTCCACGGTAAGCGTCCTCTCTCGCAACCTCGTATGCGAGCTTGGGTGGCGCGGCAGAATCGCCGCATGTAAATACTAGGCCACGATTTCGGCTGGAAACGCTGGCGGAATTCGGCTCCGAGGCACGCGAAGGCTCTTGGCCACCCTAGGGAAGCACGGACAGCAGGCGGAGGTCAGTCTCGGCAAATCGTTACGACGCTAGCGGACCCGAACGGCATCCAGGGCTACTTGGGTTTCTCCCTAAACGTGTGTTCACACTTACGCAGACCCGTCATCGGGGAATACCAGTAGCCCTCGCTCACACGTGAGGTTGGATTGCCTGTCGGTCGCATCCTCGTGACGCGACTGTTTTCGCGAGCAGGCGTTTTGGTCGAAATTCGAAATACCCCTGTTTCTCTTGACTTGGGACTCTTCGCCTGTGCCTAATCAGCACATGATCAGATTCAGAAGGTGCAAGGCGGTGCAGTCGCCGGAGCCGATCGACGTGGACCAAGAGTCCTTGGTCAAGATGGTGGAGGTGCTTGACGAGCGCGTACCCTTCGTGCAATTCGTGATCCTCGTCCTGCCCGACGGTCGCATCGTTCGAAACGCATCGCTGACGCAGTACCCGGCTGGGGTGAAGTGGTCAAGCCTGCAGCGTGGAGATCGGGTTTGGCTCGACGATGCGGCGAACGTCATCGTCATGGATGCCGACGAGACCTCCTTCATGTTCGTGGGCTCGCGGGCTAAAGCGAAGGCCCAACGTATGCACCCCGAGTGGTACCAGCTACTGGACATCCCTCGTGGAGACTCGCCTCGGGACGACCGAATCACCCCTGAGCAGCAGGGGTGCCTATGTCGCGAATGACCACCACGGTCCTCAACAACGGGGTAGTGGTGGAGGAGTGGCGCGAAGGGGGCGGCGCCCTGCATCGTGACGCGCTTCCCGCCTATATCGAGTTCAGAGGAGACGGTTCACTCCGCCTCATCCGCTGGTACAGGCATGGCGAACCGCATCGGGAAGGCCTCGCCGCGGCCCTCGTCTACTATCCGAGTGGGCGACTGCAGGGAGAGCAATGGTTCCTCGACGGGCAGGCGTACCGCCCTAACGGGCTACCCGTGCTCACCGAATACAGGGAGGACGGGTCGATCGAGCGGCGCCAGTGGAATGAACGCCGCACTGATGGCCAGTCGATTCCGGCTCATCAAGCGGCCTTTCGCTTCGACGGCACCCTTCGCGGCGAAAATTGGAGAGTTGACGGAAAGCTACACCGCGAAGACGGTCCCGCCATCCGGGAATACCGCCGGAATGGATCCCTCAAGGCTGAACACTGGTTTCGGGAGGGAAACAGGTTCCGCGTTAACGGGCCGGGCGCTGTGATGTACCGCGAAGACGGCAGTGTGAGCTGGGAATGCCATACCTTCCGTGATGGCGTCTGGCAGGACGGCCAGCCCAGCTTCATCAAGCGAGCCCGCGACGGCCATGTCACTCGACACGAGTGGAACGAAGGGAATCGTCACCGGGTGGACGGCCCTGCTGTCATCGACTACCACTCCGACGGAACGGTGAAACGTGAACGTTGGTTCATTGACGGTAAGCGACTGCCGCCCGAGTTGGAAGAAGCCGCCTCAGCGATGTTTCATTCGGCGAAGAAAACAGCAACCGACACGGATCTCGAGGAGCTAATCCGACTCCTCTAGCCATGGGTGCCAGCGGGAGACACTGCTACCGACGAGGATTCCGCCTCAGTCGCCCCTTAGCCCTTGGGCTATCGGCGGCATCCTCGCCCCATTCCCAGGCCCAGCTCGAATCGTCGCCACGATCACCCTTTCGTCGCGTTCGTTCGAAGCCCAAGCATGAGAACACCCTCAAGGAGAGTCATCCCGGTTGCCGCGCATATCCAGACCATTGCCCCGGGCGTCCGAGGGGGCTGCTCACGCTCACGCGGGTCCCGGTTGTGGCAGATAATGGGAAGGTATTTGCCGCGACGTATATGTGCGGCGACCGGGAATCCCGCCGATAACAAAGGTGACCAGCCGAAACGGAGGAAAACGCGATGGCCGCGAAAATCCACAAAATCACGCCCGACCCCGAGGCCCCCACCCTCGAAGACATGATCGAACGTTTCCTCGAACGGCGCCGCAGCAACCTCAGCTCCCAGACCATCGCGCTGTACCGCGAGTCACTGAACGGCGACAACGGATTGCGGTTCCACATGTACCTCACCACCGGCGACGCGTTCGTGACTGTCGACGCTGTCAGCAGTGAACACGTGTACGACTGGCTGCAGGCGAATTGGGCCGATGCGAGCGCCGCCACCTACAACCGTCATCGCACTGCCGCGCTCTCCTTCTTCACCTGGTGCGTGAAACAAGGGATCACATCTTCCAACCCCGCCGCCCTCACCGAAGCCCGCAGCCAGAAGGCCACCACCCTGCAAGCAAAGAAGGAACGGCCCCTCACCGAACGGGATGTCGAACGCCTCCTCTCCTACGAGGGGGTACTTTCTCGGGACAGGTCGCTGTGGAGCCTCATGTTGGGCACGTGGTGCCGCGCGGAGGAAGCGCTGTCCATCAACATCGAAGACCTCAACATCCCAGATCACTCCGTCTACGTGATCGGGAAAGGCGGCGGATCGGAACGGCTCGTCTGGGGTAGCGATTTTGCTCGACGCCTCCCCCACTTGCTGAAGACGAACCGGGTGCCGTCACGTGAACGCACTCGTGGCCCGTTGTTCGTCGCTTCGAAGTTGCCGTCGAATCACTCCACCCCGAAGTCCGATCTCGATGAGCACGGACATGCCCGCCTGTCGTATAGACAAGCTTCGGCCATCGCCTCCCTCGCCGGGAGAGCGCTCGGCTTCGATGCCCCCCTCACGCTGCACCGTCTCAGGCACACAGGGATCACCAGGGCCGCCGAGCGTGGTTGGACGACTGCCGAGCTGATGGCGAAAAGTCGGCACACCTCCCTGAAAAGCCTCGGCGTCTACGTGGCTCCCGGCGACAACACCGTCGACCAGATCACCGCCGACCTCGACAGAAACGCCAGGCGGGGCAAGCGGCGACGGTAGGCAACACACCGCCTCCAAATGTGATCATGAAAGGACGAAGGGTAAGGGGATCGCCTCATGTGGAAGCAACTCGCCTACAGCTGCGCCACGGCGATACTCCTTACCGCCGCCGTCTACACCCCAGCGAATGCCGACACCCCGTGGGACCAGCGATACCTTCGCGCGGCCTGCCCCGTGAACGCTGCAGGCAATCCGCCGTGGCGACACATTGATCGGATTGCCGACAAGTACCCACATCGAGTCATCCCTGAGGGCACGCCAACTACGCCTGCGCTTCGACGGGCATGGCGGAAGGAAGCCAACGTTGAGGCGAAAGCTGCCAGGGATCTGCGTCGATACACCTGGCCCGCCCCTGTCACGCGACCCATCGCGAAGGTCGCGGAAGCGTTCGAGCAGGACGCGAAGGTAGCCCGCAAACGCTCACGCCTGACCACCTTCCGTAGCCACGGCTGGGGGCACCCGGGTGCGGCCTACGAGCAAGCGGAAAGAATCCGCGAAGTACTTGGACTCCCGGAGGCAATCAGGGGTGTGGGCGCCTGCCCAGCAGGGCTCTACTAACCGGCCCGCCATCAGCGCAGAGCCGAATCCCGGCACTTTCAGGCGCATACTTGCCGGAAGCGTCCCAGCTTGCCTCTCCCCCGTGCAGGCCGGGGCGCTCGAGCATTGCCACTATCGACCATCGAGGATGGCAGCCACGAGTCCGCCTCTGATAACTTCCACGCCATGGCGCCCAATTACGGTCGAGATGATCTGAACGCTGCAGTGGCGAACTCGGACGCGCCACCAATGTTCTTGGTGAAGAAGGCAATGGCCGCTATCCCAGGTTACCTCTCAGATGAGGAGAGTATTGTCGCCGTCGGCTTCGGCGATTGCGTAGGTTCGGATGGTACCGGCGCGGGGCAAGGGGTCTGGACGCTTACCGATCAGCGACTACTTCACCTCGACCGAAAGGCTCACTTCCCAGAGAACTTCCCGCTTGCCGAGGTTGCCAATCTGATGGTCGCGGGGAATCAGGCCACATTCCAGTGCGACGCGGGTCGATATCAGATCCAGCCGCTTTCCGGCACAAATCTCGAGGGATTCCTTCAAGCACTAGTCGAACAGATGAGAGTTGCACAAGGCGGAGCGTCCTCTGGCCCGGCACCCGTTGTCGACAAGGAGGCCTCCAGCCAGTCTCCCCACGAATCCCATTTCACTTCACCTGATACGCCTCAAGCCCCCAGTAATGTGGACGGTGTGATGAAGTGGAATTACATGCACTTGGTGATCGACCAGCAGGGGATGGCCGGTGGTAAGACACCCGCGGATCTGAGCGAGCAACTAAGCCGACTCGGAAGCCAAGGCTGGGAGTGGGTCAGTGCGTTCCCAATTACGCAAGGAACCGGCGTTACCGTCAAGGCGGTCTACTTGTTCAAGCAGCCCTACCACTAGGAGCGGAGCCCCTGCCCTGAACCCATTGGCTTGTTGAACGGGCGCTGCCGAGCGTGCCCGAGGGGGCCCGTTTACCTAGAACTGATATTCTTTCGACGAATCTTCCCAATGGCTCGTTCCGCATTTCTGGTTCACAAACCGTGACACTGACCTGTATCCAATGAGTCTCCGTAAAGGCTTCTCCAGTAGGAGGTAATCGTTGACGGAGGCACCCTCGTCTGTTCCGGCCTTTCGCTCTAGGTCGCAGAACCTGGACTGATATTCGGGGGTGAGGGTATTCCACCAGACTTCTGCCGCTGGGAAGTCCGACTCCCCATACGCGTTGCTGCATCCAGCCAATACGAATACAGCAATGAGCATGGCAGCGGTCTTCACGTGCTCTCCTGCAATCGCCTCTTTCTGCTCGCAGTAGTGATCGTCATAGTGGGCGAACGCTGGTTGGCCAATTGGGATGGTCGCAAGCGCAGCGCCGATCCTCTTCTCTGCGTCGTCGAAAGCTTGCTGAAGCGAGGGCAACTGCTGTGCAAGTTGATCACTCTCGATGCTGTAACCCTTCGTGATGCTATTCCGTCGAGCAGTTCTATCGCCCGCGACGCACTTCCTGGTACCACGCTGCCAACACTAGTCGGCCACAGCCGCGACACCGACGCCGTCTCCGGGAACCTTTCGCCTTTCCTGCGAGCCAACATCGGCATGCGGTACCTCCCGGGCCGCAACGGACCCCGGTCGCGCCTACGCCACCTTCCGCCCGGCTGCGTTGCGCACCGCAAAAAGACGCATCCGCATATCCAGCGTTCTGCCAGCCGCCGCACTTGCGAGGACTGGCCGCGTCATACGCCTTCGAAAATGATCACCCGGGTACACGTTCGGCACCGGGTCCTCACTCGACGGCGCCGCCGCAGGCCCGAAAGCCACTGTTGACAAAACGACCCCACTGGCCGCACCAGCCGATCACCAGCCACGACCACGCATCGCAATCACCCCGCCCTGCCCCGCTTTCACCTTCGAACGCTACCCCCGCGCGACTCGCCCGAGTTCTGCCCGCCGCACCAGACTGTGGGATATTGGTGAGCATCATTCGCACTAGCGGTACAGTCCCGGTATGGCTATCGCGGAAATCAGGGTGAGCGATCTTTCCGGAGATGCCCCCGCGTTCCCCATCACGCTGGATTTCGGCGACGCGGGCGAGATTTCGATCGATGTGACGAAAGCTGAGGCGAGGCTCCTTCGCGCACAGCTCAAAGAATGGATCACCGCCAGAACCCGCGCAACAACACCCACCAAGAAGGCGACCGCAAAGCGGGGCACGAAGGCGTTTCCGACGGGCAAAGGTTCACCTAGACGCAACGGTCTCACTGCGCGGGAAGTTCGCGAATGGGCCCGAGCAAATGGCATTGAGGGCGTAGGCGTACGAGGAAAACTCCCCGAGTCCCTTTGGGAGCAGGCTTCTGTAGCTCTTGGCAAGTAGCCCTCTCAGGCGACCCGGCGTTCGACACTCCAGTACTCGCCGCCACGGGGGGCCACGACGACGACCTTCAGGAATCCGTGTGAGTGTTGATGCGCTCACATATGCCAGCGAACCAAAGCCGGAGTTGCCATTCCGGCTTCACGCCGAATCGCGGGTGCGGGTCTCGTCCAATGCGGTCTCGAGCGGGGCGACCTAGTCAGCTCTGCGAGAACTTCGTCCTGCACAGTCGGCAGGCCACCTCCACGTCGACACTCTCGCTTGGAGCCGTGACAGCCTTCCCTTCCCTTTCCCTTGCCAGGGCGCCCGAGGACTCACCGCGCCTGGCTCGGAGGACTTGGCACCGCCTTCGCGTGAGAGGCGGTCTGCCATTCTGCGTGGGACGTCACCGGAAGCCGTTGTTGACGGTGGATCCAACGGTGGCGATGTTCGCGACATTAGCGCCTTAGCCTTCGCCTTCTGTCCCTGGAAGTCGGGGACGGCGACAGCGGCGAAGGAAGTGAGGATAGCGGCGAGTAGCTCGAGCAGGGCTAATCCGTCGACGCTATTGCGATGAAGGTTCATTGGACCAGGCCTCCGTGTGCTTGACGTGTTTCGACATAACGGAGATGTCGGGTGGTGATAGGCGTGCGTCACGCCGAGACGAGGGGACCAAGCGACATGAAGGCCTGTGAGCGCCTCAATCGCTTCCCAGCATAAACAGACCTGCGTATTCGTGAAATGGGCTCACAGAGCGCGACAGCGGCCTCTAGAGGGTGTTTGGAAGGTCAGGGAGGATGGGGTGGAGGCGACGATCGAGAGGAAGTTCTCCTACCAGCTCCCTGCGACTCCGAAACGGCCATCAGCACGGCACGAGAGGCCTCGGTCTCATACCTCGACTTGTCTCAACTCTCCCGAGGCCCGAAATCGCAATGTTCCTGAGGGAGTTACGAATCGCCGAGGCTGTTATCGGCGCCTTCTCGAATCTGTTGCGATGAGATGAGAAGCGTATCGCTAGTTACGTCGAGGACCCACGGATTAGATCCGAGAGTCCTCGACGTGAGGGGCGGACGAGGCACTTCCCAATGCTCTTCCGCTCTCACTTCTGTTATCGGCTGTCCTGCCCTCCTCTTCACACCAGATCATTGGTTGAAGGAGTCTGTGGGGTGGGGGGCGGGGGAGGGGAAGCTGCGAAGGCCGTTCACGGCTTCGCACCCTCCCCTCTCCCGCGAAAATGAGCCTGATTCTCGTGTGGGAGTACGCCGTAAACGGACTAATACTCTTGTAGATTACTGTGAGATTACTGTATGCACGCTCATTCTACCTACATTCATTCCCGCTACTTCCAGCACCCATTCCCGCTACTTCCAGCACCCATTCCCGCTACTTATAGGATTCATTCCCACGACCCTTAGACCGCGATCTTCTTCACCAACTCATAGCAGTGATTCCCACTGCGACCGTCGTGCCGCATTGGCCGCCGATATCCCTCGGTACGGAGAGAAGGCTCTCTCCGTATATCCGAGAGGCACTTCCCAATGTCACAGACCACCCCCTCCAAGCAGGAGTCGCATTCGCACTGCCCGCACGATTCGTATGCACTCGTCCCGCCGCATCTTGCCGTACTGATGGAACAGGCATTGAGCGCCCGGTGCCGTAAGACTCGCTGCGCACGTCAATGCGGGTACCTTCACCGCGATGTGACTCGGACGTTGACGGCGTTCCATTTGGCACCAGCAGCGCATGGGGACTCGTGGCGGGAAGCCTCGGCGGAGTATCTCGCGGAGGCATGCAAGATGGATGTTCGCGAGGTACGTAAGGACCTGGTGGATGCCGAGCGCGCTGGCCTGATTCTGCTTGCTGTGAAGCCAAAGGGTGACGAGGCGCCGACTCCGAGTAGGAGCGTGCCTTCAGGCCGATTCTGGTTGCGCCTGAGTGAAGACTCTCTCGCGGCTCGTCCCGCCGACGCCTGGTGGGCCCAGGCGTGCCCGTGTGTTCTCTCAGACGCGGCGATGACGCCTGGCCGTCTCCGCCACTACCTGTGGCTGCAACGCACTTTCCAGTCTGGCGCGTTCCGGGTGAAGGGCGGGCGGCAGATGCGGGGAGCTTTGAGCGCGAGTTTGAATCAGACGTCTCGCGAGCTGGTGGCCGCGGTCACGGGTGTCCCGGCGAACGAGGTGTCCGGCAAGGCGGTCGCCACCGTGTTCACGAGCCTGATGCGCGCTGTTCCGGTGTTAGAAGAACGCGGCTTCGCTGTAGTAGAAACGGCGAAACCGGGGGCGAAACGGCAGGGCTCGCGGCTCGTCGTGTTTCTGCCTCACAGGAAGGACACCGGGAAGGTAGCGGAGAATCCGTTTGGAGTTCCGGCAGTCCCGGTAGACCAGCAGCAGGTTCCCACGGCTGCGCGTGGGCGTGGAGTTCGCACGAAACGTAAGGCCGCGAAGCTCCAGCGCATCGACGACGAAGCCGTGAAAGCAGCGGCCACGGTTTCCGGCACCCCTGATGGGGTGAATGCGGACTTGAAGTACTCCCCCACAGCTTTGTGTGTGGGCGGCGTGCTTGCAGAGGGCGAGTCTTTCGCGGTGGTCCCCGGGGCCACCTCTTGGCATCCGAAACTCGTGACCGGGGCAGGGTTCACCTATGAAGCCCTGCCGCTCGGCCCGATGGGAATCATCCTCTCGGTGATGGTCTTCCACGGCAAACGATGTGTCATCGAAGAAGAGGATTGGGTGGCGGCTCGACGCATGTGGGGAGACCATCGAATCACGCCCGTTGAGACAGCGCGGATGGCGAAAGAGACCTCCGAAGTGAAACCGGGCATCGAAGGCTATTTGTCATCTGAAAGTGTGCGAACCCCGGCGGGATGGTTGCGACGAATCCACGTACCCGACACCCAAGTCTTCAGAGATAGGACGCGATCGGCGGAAGAAGTCGCCGATAGTCGTAGTGAAACCCAGCAGCGCGAGGAGGCGATGCCATGAAGTCGATTCCCATCACTGATCTCCAGGCACTCGTGATGGTGCAAGCCCTGGAAAGCGGCTTCGATTTTGATGAGGCGAGACTGATCGTCGATGTCGGCTTTGGTGTCATGTACCCGTTAATCACGGGTAAGCACGAGTATGAGGACTGGGATCGGGCCATCGAACTTCGCACCCGTTTCCTGCGAGCTCGTGCTCTCGGGATTCTCTTTCTGGACGTGTCGATGAAGGTGCGGATCGCCGCGGGCGACCCGGCAGCCATCAAATGGCACCAAAAGTCTGGGCCATATATGCCTGATCGTGTCGCAAGCGCGCTTGAGGTTTTGACTCGCGAAACGGGCTTCTCTCCGCTGATCAAGGAGGGCGATCTGGCGGCGGTGCTTGTGGGCCCTGACTACGCGTTCCCAGATCCTGCTCTCGCCTGACTGTCCATCTTCGAACGATGCAATTCGTGTCGGACGTCTGGCCTATAACAGTCGTATGAGCGATGTGTCTGAGCGCAAGGCGGATACCCGTTTGATGACGGAGCGTCGATGGGATCATCACGGATTCAAAAGCGAGGGCAGGACGAATGAGAGGCCGGACGACGGTCAAGAGTGGCGGCCAAATGCAGCGCCTCAACCGATGCGTGACGGATCGGCACCGCACGTTTCGTTGAGGGCGATCCGTGCTGCTGCAGAAGACACGCGGCGTGCGTATCCCCACCTGGCGACCTTTCGCTGGTAGATGCGCAACAGGTCGTTGGGGCTCTGATTTGGATTGCTCCCGAGCCACACCTGACAGGCCACGGAGTGAGTCTCAGGCGCGAGATTCTCAAGGAAGCGTCCGAGCCGACTGGTCGCACGCTCGATTTGCCTGTCACGGTTCGCACCGTTCGGGCCTGTCACGGTAACGCTGTGGCTCTCAGCGGCCAACGTTGTGGCGGTTGGAGCTAGGAGCAGGGCCACTGCTGCGAGCGTCGCGGTAGCCGTTTACGCCAAGTTGTGGTGAGTCATGTGTGGTGACTCGACAATTCTACGAGCCATCTTGAATAGTCTCGCGCGTTGCCCGGGCAGCCATCACGCGTGTATGGCCGGAACCGAGATCCGCGCGGATCCCAACGTGAACGCACGAAGTCGACTTCCGGGCGAGTATCGGGATATGTGGACGTTGAGGAACGTCACTCGTTGGTTGGCCTCGTGTACCTGCAAAGCGCCCTGGTCACACGCGTTGGGTGCTTCACCACCGTTGCCACGATGAGTGGTGTCGTGGGCTGGGGAGTCACCCACGCTAGAACCTCGCTTACAGGTTTGGGTCCCTTGGTGTTGCAGAGCCTTCCTTGGCTGCCTCGAGCAATCCGTCCAGGCCGAGAGGGGGGTGGCAACACCACGGATCCAACGGGAGCGGTGCGCGAGCGAACGGCGAGTGGGTTAGCGGATGCCGCGAGCGTCTTCGTACGTGAACGACTTGTGTGCCGAGAAACTACTCAGGTTGGCGATAATCGTTGGAGCCACAAAGAAGATGAATGTACCTAGGGCAGCGCCGAGGGTTTGGAGTAGAAAGAGACCTTGGTAGTCGGCGCTCACCCCACCGGCGAGTCCGCGCGCAGCCATCATGCCCACCATGGGCATTGCCCACCCGATCGGGATGAGGAACAGGGTGATAGCAAAGAACGCTGCTGGCATGTCGTAGTCAAAGTCGCCGTAGTACTTGTCCAGGGTCCAGAAAGCTGCGGCAATCCCGATGCCCACGCCGATCAGGTACATCCACATGCTCACTCCCCGTTCGTTCTGGCAATGTCGTGGGTGATATCGACGCTTTCCGGCTTGTTCTTGATGAGCCATTCGGGTCCGCGAGTTGTTAAGCATCCTCGACCTGGAAAGCCCGATGACTCTCAGCGAGTTTGACTTGAACGAGGTGACGATCGGCCAGACACAAGAAGAGGCGGAGGCGCACCGACAGGAACGCCGGGACGCCGCTCGGGCCGCCTTCGACCGCCTCCCGCCTGAGGAGCGCGAACTTGTTGAACGGCGCTGGGTGTTCGATCAAGGATCGGCTGAGATTGCTCGGGCCTGGCGGTGGATCGGGCGACTGTGAAGCGTCGGTTGAAGGCTATTCGGGAGAAGCTGCTCGCGGAACTCGACGAGCAGTAATCGACGCTCACCAATTTTCCGCGAACGTATGTCCGTCATTTCTGCCGTCACGTAGTGACGGCTGTTTCGGCGCGTTTTGCGCTGTCCCCTAGCGCAGGGCTGCGGCCTCTTGGGATTACTTGGGCAGCTGGAGAACTGCGTCGGCGACGGTGCCTCCCCCACGGTCACTGGTGACCCGGATGGCGAGCCTTCCACCCGGCTTCCCTCCTTCAGCTACAGCCCCTGCAGTGATCTTTGCTTTCGCGAGGATGTCCACGGCGCCCACCCAGCCTCCCCCAGCCAGAGTCGCAGCACTCTGCTGCCCGTTGGGGGAGACATAGGACGTGGTGTAGGCCTTGAGATTTTGGCGGCTTGGATTCGTCAGCACCATCGTGACGCTGAGCTTCTTGTCCGGATCGACGTACTGATAGTCCACAGTCGCTTTGAGCGGACCCAACCGGAAGGTCTTGCGCTTCGCAACGATGCGTGGCTTCAGGGGGCCCCCGGGACTTGAGGTCCAGTCGGCGATCCGGCCTTCCGAGTCGATCTTGATGTTCTTGTAGACGGTTTCCGTGTCGCTGCGAGTGAGCGTCGCCTCCGTGTCTGTCGTGCTGGCGGTGCCGACGACTGGCTTCTCGATTTGTTGCACTTGCCCATTCATCATTGAGAAGTCGCGAGCGGGAGAACCAGGGCTAGACGCGGCAATCAGCGCTTTGGTGTCGTTGGCTGCGAGCGCTTCGAAGTATGTCTGAATGGCTTGGCCTGTATCGACTGTGGGGGTGGTCGCCTCGGAGGTCGATCCTCCCGTGCCACTGTCAGCACTACTACATGCTGAAAGCGCCAAAGCGCCTATTGCCATCAAGACTCCGGCTGTCCGAATCTTCACTGAGTCCCCGTCCTTCGCTTCTCTTCGCGCCTTCAGTCTGCCGACGGCTGCCCCAGGTTTCCTGTTGATGCTTCGAGCCGTCGATGTGTCCGGTGGGATACGTGTGGGCGGGGACGGCGTCGCCCGTGGTAGGACGGAGGACTGGAGGTGATCGCCGTGGGGCGCATGGACAGCCGGTTCGCCGGGAAGATGCGGCAGGTAGAGCTTCCGCACGGTTTCGTCGCGACTTGGGACTCGCTCGCCGGAGATGCGGGGCGTGGGTTCACGCTGCACCTTGATGACGACCTAGACGAAGAACGGGTCACCTTGATTCGCCCGTCTCATCGGGAGCTGCCGGATGGCGCCGTCACCGACGCTTGGCTGACCGCTCCGTCTGGAGCCCCGGGACACCTCTACGACGCGCTGTGGCATGCCCTGACGGCTGCTGCCGACCACGCGCTCCCCGGCTTGCCTGATACCCGCCCCCACGATTTCGCAGAGCTGGTGGCCGCAGTACTCGCATTGCCGGGCGTCGGACCCGACATGTCCGAGGCGACAATCGCCAAGTCGTTCCGCCGCAGCTTCGCCCCCGGCGTCTGGCCGGAGGTCGACGAAACTCCCGCGTTGGTGACTAAAGGTGATCTCGTGGATCTTTACCGCCTCGTCTGGGCTGTCGACCCGGACTTCGCGACCCGAGAGTTTCGTGTGAAGCCGCACCCCGTTGGCCTTCGGGTTGACTTCAAAGCTTCCACGCCGGACCGCCAGTCGCTATTGGACTCCGGGGCCGACGCCTGGCTCGATCGGATGGAGGCCCGTGCCCCCGGTGTGCCGGGGGCACAAGGATGAGCAACACCGCAGCCACCGCCACGATCCGCGAGGTACTACTTCGCTACCTCCCTCTCACCACCCGGCAGGAACTCATCGACGGCCTCGGCGGACCGGGCTGGAACTTCCGCGCGGCAGACTTCCTTCCCCTCGTGAACGACCCTGACCCGGATGTGCGCTACATCGCGCGGGCGCTCGCTTGGGATGACTTGCAGTGCGCGGTCGCTGACGCTGCTGGGGCGTAGAAGGCACCCCTTCCCGGTTTGTGCTGTCCCCCTGTCACATCGCCATCGCCTCCCACGATTCGCTAGGCTCCTGCTCGACCTCGAGGGGGACGCGATGCCTACGACTTTCGAAATCTGGGGAACCGGATATCCAAGCCAGGAAGTGGTGGGCGAATCGTTCTACGAGTCTGCACTGCAGAAGTTGGTGGCCGGATTCGAAGGCGACGACGAGATCATTCCTGTCACTCTCACTCACACCCCCCGCAACAAGCATGATTCGAACGCGATCGCAGTGATGTCGTCGGCGGGGCAAGTCGGCAGCATCCCGAGTGCTGATGCCGCCAGGTTCGCCCCCTACTTTCGCAAGCTCCAAAACGAAGGAATCTCGCTCACCACCACCGCAAGGGTGTGGGGCATCTTCTATACAGATCAGTGGAACGGCGACACATCCTTCCGCTCCAGCGTCAGAGTGGACCTTCCCGAACCCCACCTTCTTCACCCGGTGAACCAGCCTCCAACCGCGGCGTACCGGCTACTTCCTCGAGGCGGCGCGATCCAGGTGACAGGCGAAGAGGAGTTCACGGACACTCTCACCGCGTATCTCGTGCCGGAAGGCGAATGCTGGGCTTATGCGACGTTGCATCCGACCGAGACGGGAATCCGGGTGAAGAAGCGGGTTGTCGAGGTACGCCTGGATGGGCAACCGGTTGGCCTCCTGTCGCCGAAGATGAGCAGCGACCTCTTGCCTGCGGTCGACTATTTGGATGAGCACGGGACGGTGACGACGGCGCGCGCTCTCGTGAAAGGCAACCGGCTGCGCGTAGAAGTGGTCTTGTATGCAGCGCGGGCGTACGAGCTGCCCGAGAGGTGGTTGGAGCGGGTGGAGCAGGCTGCAGGCGCGGAGGCGGCCACGGTCATCCCAGAATCCGAGACGGATACCGTCGCCGTCGAGACCGAGACTCCCACGGTGACGGCTCCCGAACCGGTGGCACCCAAGGTGTTCCCGGCAGACTGGTACCCAGACCCGCTCAGGAGAGCCAGACTGCGCTATTACGACGGTGAAAAGTGGAGCGACCATACTGCTCCCTGAACCCCAGTTGCGGTAGCCGGTCCTCCTGAGCCTGCGGGCGCCGTCACGCCGCCCCCGCGCCGATATCTAAGGCATGGGAAACCCGAAATCACCTTTCAACGGAGTCGAGCCGGTCGACCCGCCAATCGTTTGAATAGCACGTCTCCTCATACACATCCCAGAAGCGCTTGCCCTCCTTCTGGAAGGTCGGATCGTAGGGACGCAGCGACGGTGACAGTGTTGTCACTCCGGTCGTGACGACGACACGAACCTCGTCGACGGCTACCGGGCTCCAGGGACCTTGGCGCTCAACTTCGCGCGCGGTAGGACGACCTACGAAGGCGCCTTCACCAGCGAAATCGCGTTGTCGCGGACCAGGCTGCAAGCCGACCCTGTTCGGTTCATTCCGACCGACACTCGCGTGTCTCTCGTGAAGGGTCCGCCGAAAGTGCTCGCCAAGGCTTCCACGCGTTTCCTGGTGAAGGACAAGAACGCGTTTCCTGGTGAAGGACAAGAACGGGCGGGATGTGACCCGGCGTGAGGCACGAGCAGTGAACCCCGGTGACTCGATGGCACGGGTGCGGCAGGTGTTCGGGACGTCCGGTTCGTTGGAGATCCGGGGAGCCAACGGCCTGCAGGTTCGAACCTACGACGATTGGGTTGTCGTTGGATTCGTCGGAGACGAGTGAACAGCATCCAACCCATCTAGGGCCTCTTCATTTCCCACTCTCGGGGGCGCGGCGAAACAGGTAGACGCCCATCACATTGCCGTGAACGAAAGCAGAATCCGTGAGCACGCGTGACCTCTCCCGGTTCGGAAGAAAAACATGGTCGGACTCGACTAGTACCCAGCCGAGGCTCTCAGCCTGTTGAATACCACCCGCCGGATCCACACCCCCCAGCCCGACGCCCTGGTAGCCGAGTGTCTCCGTGGAGTGGATGATCCAAGTCTCTTGATGGAATGTTCGTCCGCGCGCAGCGGAGTCGTCGAGCCGTTCCCTTACGCCTGCCATGAACTCCTGCCATTCGGCAGTGCCGTCTGCGTCCACGATCCGAGTCTGCCACGTGGGCTTCGCCAGCTTGCTCGCGCGAGCGGGGCGCCTTGAACGAGCCTGGGGGAACTGCCACGCGTAGGGGGTCGGGTCGTGCGGCCCGGCTCTCCTGGCAACCGCGAGACGGAGAGTTATCCCTCACATTCCTCGCACACGCCCGTAGCTGGCAACGTCAGGAAGCACTCCGGGCACACCTGCGCTTCGCCGCGAGGCGATGTTCGCTGGGACGTGGCTTTCGCCGCGGATGTTTCGATCCGGCGCCGCCCATCATCGTCGGTGATCTCGATGAAGCCAGGCGCCGCGATCACCAAGTTGACGAACATGTGCTTTCCGTCGTTGCTGAAGGAGTTCACTCTTTGCCCGCGGAACGCCACGTACGGGACGCTGATATTGCCATCCAACACCCCAGCTGCGATGAGGTTCGCTGCCGCCTCCACCCTTTCCTCTGTTGGATCGTCGTATCGCAAGTCGCCAAGGACCGACGCGAGGGTCTGAGCCTCCACCGGTACGTACGCAGACTCGATGACGTCGCCGTGTGTGCTGGGTTTGGGAAACAGGTTTCGCACCTGAAGGGCGGGGTCGCCGCCGTCACCGTTCGGATCGTCCGGGAGACGTAGCCGCTCCTCCACCAGCCCCCTGAGAACGTCAACGTCTTGCTGGTCCCACTTACCGTGATGACGCCAGAACTCGATTGCGGTGTCGAGCTCCAGCTGGAACTTCCGCAAGAGTCCTGCCCACCGGGCTTCGTTTCGCGGCACCTGCCGCTCTTTGCCGTCTGCCATCCGTCAAGTGTGCGATGTTTACGACGGGCGAGAAGCGCGATGCTGGAGATTCCAGAGGCCGATATAAGGCACCAGGTCTTCGATACTCGTGAGGAACTCGACTCAGAGGTGGCTGACCTTCGACAGGACATCGCTGATACAGAGCAGAGGCAGCCGAGAACAACCCTAAGAGGTCAACCCCTGTTTCTCCGCTGCCTCCCCACCGCTACGGGGCGGGGAGTGGCACGGCCTACTCTTCAGCTCCCGATAGGGTCTGCGGAACGCGTCACGGTGACCGGAGGGGGAGTTGTGAGCGAATCACCGCAAGGACCGCAGTGGGATGGAACCCGTTGGGTGTGGTGGGACGGCACCCAATGGACAACCTGGGATGGCAGCCGGTGGGTCCCCCTCCCCCGAGCGGCCCCAGCAGCGGTCTTTCCCGAATCGGTGGCGACACCTCCCGCCATCCAGCCGACCCGGCAAACGACCACCGCCAGCTCGAAAACGGTGTGGATTGTCATGGGTCTCGTCGTGCTCCTGGGGCTGGCCTGGGCGGGCGTCGGAGTGGTGTCCAGGATGATGAGCTCGGCGACAGATGTAACCAGTGCCGTGCAGGTCACCTACCTGGTCGCCGGGACCAGCAGCGCCGGGATGGTCACCTATTCGACCGCGAGCGGTATGGAGCAGGTGGATGCGGGACCGGCATGGTCGCGGAGCATCATGGTCAAGAGTGGAACACCGGTGAGCCTCTCCGCACAGAACGGCGGAGAGTTCGGGTCCGTCACCTGCCGCATTTCGGTGAACGGTGCTGTGGTGTCGACGAACACGTCGTCAGCGGCCTTTGGCATTGCTTCCTGCTCTGGACTCGCTCGATAGCCCTTGTTTCCCGCCACATGGTGACGGCGTGACGGCTGACGTCCGACATTGGTGAGTTCCTGAAACAGCGCGGCATGAGCGGCTGGACGTGTCAGACGAGGGCTCGAAGCCTCAAACTCGGCATCAATATTCTGCATATGGCGCTGCTTTCAGCGTGGAATTGGCAAATTTCGAGAAATCCCCACCAATACCCGATCTGAACCTAGGTGGCGCCGATAGATCACTTCGATCCCGAATACCGGGCAAGGAGACAGCGAAGGAAGCACTCATGAGTACGACGGCCACAACGAGAATGTTCCTCGTCGACCCACTCGACAAGGAACCCATCCTCATCGTCACCGATGACATCCACGGTCCCGAAGACCAAGCGACGTTGTACGACGCGTTCGAGGAGAGAAATGTCCAGTTCGTCGCCGTCCCCAACAGCGAGTTCCCAAACCTCCCCTACCGAGTGTTCGGCTCCATCGAAGTCCTCTTCCGCGAATGGTTCAACATCCAGCTCGACCGGACGGGAGTAGCGCGATGAGCAACACTGACGCGAGCACCAACCCGTGGTGGGCACTTCACCTGGTCGAAGGAATCGTCTTCGAGGTCCAATCCGACCGTGACAACCGAGTTCTGGCCCACTTCCCAGACGGCACTCGGCGGGAGGGATGGATTCTCGGCGACCTCATTGTCGATGGCGCGCACGCCGCGGCATGGCGCTGCTCACGATGTGGCTGGGATTTCAGGGCTCGGATTCCCGACCGATTAGCGGACCCTTCCTGCCCGTCGTGCGGGGGTATGGCGTCGTGACCGCCGCCCCCAGCCTGCACGACCTGCGTCCCCGCCTGGCGCTACTCGCCTTCCTTGAATCCGAGGGAGGCGGGAGCCCGGGTGGCGCCACGATCGCCCGGCAGCAGATTACGGAAGCAACCGGGATCCCCCGCTCCACCATCGGGCGATACCTGAACAAGCTCCGGGCTGAAGGAGTCATCACAACCCGACGTGAACGCCCAGGCGGCCAATTTGGACCGCTCACCATCTGGCTCCGCAGTGAGTAGGACCGGGTGGCGGATTCCTCGCCGAGATGACGTTGGCAAGTTCACCTCTAGCGTTCGGGCTGGCTCCATATCTGCTCCCACAACTGGACCCGACCGTCCCAAAGAATCCCTGGATACCCCGAAAGCCACCACGCTCGTCGAGACAGGCGAGGCTTGGACGCGATACAACGCCGTAATGGCGAGCCGTGTGACCGTCGACGACGCTCGAAGCATCACGACCCCTGCAGAACGTCTGAGCGAGATGGCCGAAGGTAGCCCGACGCTGAAAATCGCCGCAGCGTTGGCTCGAAACCCACGCACTCCAGCGAAGACCCTCGACCTTTTGTCTCAGCGTGACGAGGTTGAGGTCGTGATCGGAGTTGCCGACAGAGTCCATACGGATGGAGAGACGCTCACTCGCCTGGCCAACCACCCAGTGGCGTCGGTCCGTCTCGTCCTCGCGGGACGCCGAGACCTTCCTGACGGAGCCTTGCACACGTTGGCTCGTGACCCGAACGAGGATGTCCGACTCAAGTTGGTGAAACGCCCCGGGCTGCTCGCCGAGGAAGACGCGGTACGGCTGGCTCGTGACCCTAGTGTCGCGGTCAGGGAACGACTAGCCGGTCAACCCGCCACCCCGCCCTCAGCTCTGCAGGCATTGTGCTCAGACTCAACGCCATCAGTGCGCAGGAGAGTTGCGCAGCACCCAAACACTCCAGGCGCAGGCTTGGCACTCCTCGTCAATGACTCGTTCCGTACTCAGATGTATGCGGCTGAGCATCCGAACGCTTCGGCGGAGACGTTGGTGGCATTGGCACGAAACGCAGATCATCGGATTCGAGGGAAGGTGAGCGCACATGCGAACAGTCCAGCCGAAGCGCTGGAGTACCTGGCGGTTGACTCTTCCGTCGAGACGCGAGCGAACGTTGGGGCGCACTCGAACACTCCCGGCCACGTTCTAGAACGGTTGGCGAAGTCTCGGGGGAACCAGATACCTCATGCGGTCGCCTCAAATCCCAACACTCCAAAGTCGGCGTTGATGGGGCTTGCGGGGCATCCTGAGAGTGACGTCAGACGCGCAATCCTGGTGAATCCGTCGGCGGATGATGAGGTGAAGGTGCTCGCTGCACTCTCCCTGACGCCATGACGGCTCACTTCCAACGCCTAGGGGGACCCGGGGGGCCTATGGGGTCCGGGGTGTCCGGGATGGGGCTATTCAAGTTAGGGCACTCGAAAACGCACCGCCCGCAAACTCCCGCCACATAGCCCCTCAAGAACCTCCCCGCCTCCTCCCCTCTCTGCCGGTCCTGCCGCGCTTCGCGCGGGGGGTTCTTGGCTGCCCGGTCCCCTTCGTGTGTGGGTGTTGTGTCTTCCTCCCTTTCAAGCCCCGCGCCTGGCGCGGGGCTTCACTTGTGGTTGGCCTTGTGACGTGACGTGACAGGTTCCCCGGGTTCCCCTTTGGGTTCCCATGGGTGTCCGAAAGTCCCCCCTCTTGTGTCTGGGTGTCCAACGGATACCCGTGCCCCTCTCGAAGGTGTGACCAACTAGGGGGAGTGGGGTTCGCCAGGCGAACCCCACTCCAGGAGTCGAGCCCACCGGCGGGTAAGGAATCATCCCCAGACTGAAGAAGAATCCCCAATCTGAATCACCCCGAAATCCTGGGTTCCGAAAGGTCACCCAATGGGCACCCGAAGGACACCCGAACGTGTCACCCGAACATCCCCCTACGGGGTTCCACACCTGGTGTGGAACCCCTCCCCCCACTCCCCTTGGGACACCGTTGGAACACCGTGGAAAACCGGGAAGAACCCGGTCCCGTGCACACCCCGTCGCCGCCGAAAACGTTTCCTTCAATCTGTACTTCCCTTTAGGCGCGGATTTCCGGGAATGGGGTCGCCCTGAACCCGGGTTCAGGGGTTTTGAGCGTGGAACCGCACGTCCATCCGCGCTGCCTGCCGTTAGAGAACCGCTGAACAAGAAGAGGAGCCTCCTTGTCAGGGCATAGGGCAGGGCTTTTGAAGGCCACGAGGCCTCTCTAACGGCCTTCCAAACCCCTGACCCGAGGGAGGGCCCTACACCACATAGGAGGCCGATATGAACAGCCAAGCCGATTGGGACGACGCCCCCACCGTCAACCCAGACAGCCTGAGAGGCGACCTGATGACCGCACCGGTTCCGACAGCGGCCACACCCTTCTGGGAGACCTTCCCGGCAACCCCGGCGCCGTCGACGGCGCCGTCTGCCGTCATCGTGGGCGAGCCGGTCCCGATGCCGAAACCAACGCCCCCGTCAAAGATCACCCCGTCGCCCCGTCCAGCAGGCGGCCCCCTGCCACCCGTCCCAACCGGCAAGTCGAAACGCAAGAAGGCACGGGCCGTCAGCGCCACCATCAAACCCGGATTCAGGTTGGCGTCCTCCGATCTCGAGATCATCGACCTCCTGTCCAGATACCGGTATGCAACCCGCAAGCAGGTGTCCGAGTACTCGGGCCGCAGCCTCTCGGCTTTGGCGAACCGGCTTCCCGCTCTTGAGGACGCCGGGCTACTGAACGTCTTCGAGGTGCGTGGGTCTCGCACCCTGCTCTACTCGCCGACGGCTGCCGGATTGGAAGCAGCGAATCACGATCTCGCGCCCGTCCAGGTGCTCTCGTATCAGGTGATCCGGCACACCCTCGGGCTGGTCCAAGTCGGCATCGAGATGGAAAGTGGCGGCGAGTTGGTCGTCACGGAAAGAGAGATCCGTGCGGCAGCATCCCGGAGTGCACCCCGCCGCGGGAAGAGCGGCAAGTTCAAGTTTGGGGCGACCCCCCGGATTGCCGCGGAACTCCCGCGGATGGCGAGCGACCCGAACGCCGATGCCCCCGACCTTTTCGAGGCGGTCTTCACAGTCCCGTGGGTGAGCGCCGCACGGCAGGCCACTGTGAACGACGTGCTGCGCGCGAAACACAAGAACGCGCACATCCCCGACATGGTCCTCCTGCGGCGCCCATTCGAGGACGGACGCCACGGCCACGTCGCCGTCGAGCTGGAACTCTCTCGCAAGACGCCCGCGGATTACGAGGACATCCTCGCGAGCTACGCCGCCAGTCAGTACGGCCACGTCGCCTATTTCACCGATGACAACTCGGTGGCGAACATGCTTCGCAAGGCAGCGAAGAAGACCCCCGGTTTGCACCGGCGTCTAAAGGTGCAGCTCGTAGGGCCGCTGATGGAAACGGTCGATCAGCAGATCGAGCGTCGGCCACGCAAGCGCCGTCGGACCGCTCAGTAGGCGCCGTTTAGACGGGTACCCGACCGGCGAACTTTCCTCTCGATTCGCTACGCTCACGCACCAACGAGGGGAGCAGCAGATGAGCCTGTTTCGACGGGCCCCGACGGGTCCCGCTGAGGTGGTCCGTTCGGATGCGACTTGCCTTGATGGCCTCGGCCCGTTCGGTGGTGAAGGCCAGCTCACCGGATTCGAGGACGGAACCGTTCGTTGGAAGCCGTACGGTCAGCGCGTGTACGTCGACTGCGGCCACGCTTCCGGCTTGCGCAGCCCCGAATCCGGAAGGCTCATCGAAGATCACCCGGCATCCATTGTGTTCACGATCGGGGAGTTCCGCCCAGTCCTCATCTCACCCGACCATGTTCCGACGTGGAGGCCCTTCCTGCTGCGCCACAACAGTCGTCTGCGACTTCCCGAGGAGGGTGCGGTGAACCCGGCGCCCCGGAACCCAGAGGACCTCCTCGAGGACTTCAAACGGGTCGACCAGGCAACCCTCTACCTCCTCCTAGTGACTTGCCGAAAGGCCCGCACCTCTCGCTCCCAAGTGGGAGGCGATCAAGCCGGTGAAACGGAGATGAGGGCAACACGGCGAATCAACGAGTCCATTCCGCAGGGAAAACGGGACCTCTACACGGTGCTTGACTACGAGCGAGCCCTGGAGATGGCTTTAGAGGGTAGGGGGCGCCCGTAGGGCTGGGCAGTGAGCCCGCCGTGTGGCCGCTTGTCCGCTGGCGGCATGCTTCGGGGAGCCGGGCTAGGAATCCTTCATGAAGACGTACGCTTCCCCACCTTCGATTCGAGCCCCAAAGCGAACGGGTCGATCGCTGCCCCCCGACACAATCGCCTTGCCCGTACAAAGCAACGCCACTCCGTCTGATGTCCGATCCAGGTTGGAACTCAACTCGCGCACATTCACAATGTCGATCACCAACACGTCGGCTGTCCCTTGCGACTCCATCGCCTGAATCGCCTCGTCTGCCGCCGTATCACACGATAGGTACAAGCGGTCGCTGTCGTTGCTTGTGGAGGACGGCGGCGAGTACGTCGATGACTGCGAAGGCTTCGGCAGGCGGGTCACAAAGAATATGAGCGCGACGAGGGCGGCGAGCAAGACACCCACAACTATCCAAGTGACAGGGAGCGAACTCTTCCCGCCTGTTGCCGTTGTTGCCGAAGACGGCACCACTTCCGGATACGCAGGTGGGCCGCTGTCTGCCGCCGGACGAGCCGGGGGATCAGGATTCGTCTGGGCGGCTTCCACCGCTTTGGCGGGTGTGCCGCACTTGGCGCAGTACCGATCGTTCGATGAGAGTTCCGATCCACATTCCGTGCAGTAACTCACGACGCCCCCTTGCGATTCACCGCTCACCATAGCCGGGCTACCCCGCATCTGAAGCCTCGCGTCCACGGCGCTGAGACCCGCGACCCTGAGGGGACGCCCTGTCCCCTCTCCTGCCGCGGGAGCAAGCCATCAGCTGCCAAACGAGTCTCAGGCCGCCGCGCCGAGTTCGGTACACTCACCGACCATGAGAACTACGGGGTCCTTCGTCGCCGGGCTTGCCCTCCTGATTCCAGTCGTTGCTGGGTGTTCGTCCGGTTCTACGCAAAGTGGAGAGGCGCAGCCCGCCTCCACCTCTCCCGCGGCGACCATTCCCACACAACTCGTCGACGTCAATGACTTCCTTCGAGATCACAACATTCCTTGCGAAGGTGCGCGGATCGACAACCTTGGCGTGGACGGAGCGACCTTCAAGGTTCTGGAATGCAAAGTGACGCCAGGCGACGGTTTCGGCACTTACCCGACGATGCGCTTCGGGTTGGGGGATGGCCAAGGTCAATGTAAGTACGCCGCCCTAGGGAAAGAGATGGCCCTTGAGGGGACACCCGGAGCGGCGGATGTCTACAACGACGAGGTCGCCCGCCAGTTGCTGGTCGGAGAAGGATGGTGGGCCATGGGCGAAAACTACGACGGCAACCTACCTGAGCAGATCACACCGCAAGCGTTGCAAGACGCCCTAGGGCCAGCGCAAATCACGACCGTGGGTGAGTTCTGCAACCTCAAGGCGCTGTAGTCGAGACCGACAGGCCGACACCTCCGGCGGGTAGGCGTCCAGATCACCGCGAAGAGCGCCTTTTCGACGTCGTGCCCGCAAGGCGGCTGATACGGGCCTTGCACAGCCGGGCTCAACTAATCTCCAGAGCCCTTCTCCCGAGCCCTTCCTAGAGAATCCATCCCCCGCGCTCATCCGGGGTTCAGCACTACCTCTTTGTCGGCAGTGGCAGGGCGAAGGAATCCTGGGACGATAGCGGCGAGCATCTGCGCTGGAGGTCAGCAGTCGGAGTCGGCACCCAAGCCCGAGCACGCGTGACTCGGCGTACACCACGAGATCGGCGTCGCAATAAATGATGCGGCGCGCCGCGAAGAAGACTCCGGGATTGCAGGGTCGGTTGAAGGAAATACAGGTCGGCCCGTTGGTGGAGGCGGTCGACCAGCAGATTGACCGTCGGTCACGGAAGCGCCGTCGGACCGCCCAGTAGGCGCCTCTCAGGCGGGTTTCGCGGTTCTTCCTTTGCGTGGCTGTAGGGCAAGCATCTCGCTGATGGTGAGACTGCGGTCGGGGATGGTGGGGAGCCCGGTGGCCCACGCCTTCTCTTCGCGGCTGTTCGGCTCGCTGCGTAGTTGCTTGTATTTGAGCTTGTCGACGATGGTGGCGGCTTCCCGTTGGATGCTTTTCGCGGTCTTCCGGGTTTGCTGGGTGACCACGGTTGTCCGGTTGGACGCCCAGACGGCTCGCTTCAGATCGTCGTTGTACTCGCGGCGTTTGGTGGCCCGTGACACCCGGTGCTCCTTGATCAAGGCGGCGACATGTCTACGCACCGTCGATTCGCCCATATCGACGCCGGTGTCTAGGTGGATACGCTGGGCCAGCTCTGCGGCAGACAAGCGGGTTTCACAGTGTTGAGAGGCGAGCGCTTGGATCGCGTCGTAGACGCGTTCTTTCGCTTCAGAATCAGCCCGGTCTAGAGGTGTCCCTTCAACTTCCGGGTGGTGCAGAACGCTATTCGCATCCTCAACGGAAGCAGTCAAAGCCTCACCGCGGACCTCTACGGAGAAGGAAGCCGCCGCTGAAGGGTGCGGTTTGGGGGTGGCTCCGCTGGGCGACTATTCTTACCGCAGGAGCGGATGGTTGGGGGATCGATGGGAAATCGAACAGCAGTGGGCTTCATCGGAACGGTCGGAGTGCTTACAGCATTGGCCGTGGCGCCGACGGCGCAAGCTGACCAGGGCATGGCAAAACCGGACGTGTGGGCTGGTGACTATTTCAGCAAGACGTTCACTGTCGCTCGTCCCTCCTGGTACCCGTGGTCCCGTGATCCCCATACGATTGAGAAGTGGACCGTGAAACGGGGATCCGAGAAGGTCGCCTGGAAACCTCGGGGAAACTACAGCGGCGGGTCGCTCGCACCAGGCCGTTACAAGATGTCCGTCCTCATCAAACCCGACGCCGAGTTCGCGCCAGCAACGGCCACCATGAACAAGTTGCGTTGGGGCCCCTGGACGTGGACTCGATCACTGTCCAACTTGACCTACACCACCATCAGCCATAAGGAAACAACACGGACTGGCGGCGAATACTTCTACGACCGCGAGTACACGAAACAGGGCACACGGTTCTGGGGCGTCTACCGGGGAAGTTGCTTCTCGGATGACTACCTGACCGAGTGGCCCTGCTACTACTACTACGACCTCGCCTTTGACCATGTCGAGGTGCCTGCCGACCAAGTGAAACCGGCGCCAAACGGACTCCCGTTTGGGGAAGAGAATGTCTTCTACGCGACAGACGGCGAATACGTGAAAACTCCGGTCGTTACACACACAAGGACCGTTGTTGACGAGTACAGAGGAACCGGCACTGTCACGATGCGGTTCGAACGAGGCGGCACTACATATCAAGCTCCAGTCACCATCCGGGACTACTCGTCCCTTCAAGACCTACAACGAAACCCCTTGAGCTACGTCTCCTCAAACACGAGGCTCACGCTAGTGAAGAAGCCGCCGAAGGTTCTCGCGCGCGCCTCCACCCGCTTCACTGTGCGAGCCCGCAACGGCAATGACGTGACGCGTAGGGAAGCGCACGCGATCGACCCTGGTGACTCGATGGCGCGTGTGACGCAGGTCTTCGGGACTGCTGGTTCGCTTCAAATCAAAGGTGCGAGCGGGATACAGGTCCGTCTCTATGACGGGTGGGTCATGATCGGATACCTTAACGGACGCGTGAACTCCATCCAATACATCTAAGTGAACCTCACGCCGATTTGTGCGGAGATAGGCCGACGACGCCGCTGAAGGGTGGTGAATCAAGGTCAGTAGGTGTAGCGGGTGTCCGTTATTTCGTTCTTCTTGTAGGTCACGTAAGTGGCGGCTGTACTCCTCATAGGTAACATCCGCGCCATTGACAGCCTTCACGGTGAAAGAGCGTTCTGGTCTGGGTCCAAGCGGCAGGAGAGATGCGAGAGAAGGAAAACGGGTTCCGTAACAACTACCCGTCTTCCTTCCCTCCTCTTCGAACGGCGTGAGTGTTTGCTTCTACCCGCCGCAGAGGGCCAAAATCCGCTCATTCGCTGCTTGCTGTGCTTCCGCCTGGTTCCACCAACTTGGCGTAACGCCGCCCAAGGGGGCAGCCGCTAATGTGAGGGCTCCCGACGCCAACGATTCAGCAGCTGTCCCCTGCACCTGACAGTAGATTTCCTTGTCGACCTCGCCGCGTCCCAACTCCACCCACGCCGTCTCTACGGCCTGTTCTGTTTGGCTGGGCTTGCTGGCACATCCGCCTACTCCGGCGATAGAGAGAACGACTGCTGCGCTTATCGTGATGGTGCGTTTCACGATCCTCCCTTCGTTACGTCCAGAATCGCAGACGTGACAGCGGCGTTGGCGTCCAACCTTCGTCTGGTTCGCTCAGCCGTCAGGGGTAGTTCCATTTGATGAAGCCGTAGCCGGTGCCGGGCCACAACTTACCGCCCTCAATGGGTTCGATCTTTGGGCCGTGGCGTCCCGTGGGGAACCGGCATCCGATCCACCCTCAGCCTCCCCAAAAACCCACTGAATGTATTAGGACACACTGCCTTGCCGGCGTGCTGCTGCAGGTAGGGCGAAATCGCATCGTGGAGGCGGGCCATGCCTG
>RRZU013190702.1_pt1 | contig 27761 bp, 29 predicted proteins | sample 2165561 | NCBI WGS metagenome assembly RRZU01 (sample SAMN10456909, study PRJNA506462) | wastewater metagenome | isolation source: wastewater sludge | place: USA: Moscow, Idaho | reverse complement strand
GTAGAACGGAATGTGCTTGTAGAGCGGATCGGTGGTACGCGCGTTGTAGCCCATCGGGTCGACGTTGCACATGCGATAGCTCTGGCCCATGCGATTGGCTTCGCCTGCACGTTCACCGAGGCCGAAATACATCTCATCCGGTTCGCGTTTCAGATAGTGGTAAACCTTCTCATCCCACCAGGCGAAGTTATAGCTCTGGGTATAACGATCGCTGGCAGCCTTTTGCCAGACGCCATCGACTAGGGTTTCCCACTGGCAGTAAAAGCCGACAAGGGAGATGCTCAGGCGAATTTGGGCGGTGGTAATGCGCAGGACATCACCGTCCTGTTCTTGCAAGAAATTCGGCAGGCTGAAGCCGGAAAGATCGAAGCGGTCGCGACCGTCATAGGCGACATCCTCGGCACCCGGTGCAATCGCCCAAGTGCGAGGGAAGCGCAATTCGCCGTTTGGTAAAAGCATGATGCGGATGATGTCTTCTTCCAGTACGAAAATATGGGCAACGTGCCCTTCCGCACTTCGCAGAACAAGATGGTTATCTTCCTGGATTTTGGGTACAAATACCGGGTTACAAGACATGGACATGGTGTTCTCCTGGGCAAGCCGAGAGCATCTGCGCCGGCCGCCGGTTCAGTTATTGACTTTGCCTAACCACCCCGGTGTCCACAAGGAGGAGGAACAGGACACCAGGATGGGGGCAAAGGGTTAAAACATGGGAAAGGACGGGCTCAGCTGATCTTGCCGAGCAATACTTCTGGCAGCCACAGCGATAGCGCCGGAAAGTAGGTGACCAAGAACAGTGCGATGATTTCCAGCGCGAACATTGGCAGCAATGGCTTTGTCAACTGGCCAAGCGAAACTTTAGCCACGCGTGCCGCGACGAACAACGTGCTGCCCACTGGAGGAGTGGCAATGCCGATACACAGGTTGAAGGTGATAATGATGCCGAAGTGCACCGGAGAGATGCCCAGCTTCATCGCAACCGGCAGGAAGATCGGGGTAAAGATCAGCAGGCCCGGCGTAATATCGAGGAAGGTTCCCAGCACCAGCAGCAGCACATTGAACAGCAGCATCAGCATGTATGGATTGTCAGAGACGGAGATGATCGCATCGGCGAGCATCTTGGCCGAACCAGTGCTCGCCAGCAGCCACGACATTACCATCGAAACCCCCACCATCAACATCACGACTGCAGTGCCGACGGCGGAATCCAATGTGCTCTTGACCAGCGCCTTCCCGCTTAGGCTCTTATAGAAGAAACGACCCAAGATGAAGGTATAGAGCGCTGCGACTCCGGCCGCTTCAGTTGCGGTAAATATGCCGCCAATGATGCCGCCCATGATCAGTACGATCAGGAACAAGGCCGGCAGTGCACGCAGCGTGATCTTGGTGGCTTCTGCCGCCGAATAGCGGTGCACTTCGCGGGGCAATTCGCCCTTATGGGCCTTCCACCAGATCCAAGCCATGACTGACAAGGCCATCATCATGCCGGGGATGTAGCCCGCGACGAACAGGACATCAACTGCGGTGCCGCCCGAGATCAGCGAATAGATGATCAGCGCGCCGGATGGCGGGATCAGCAGACCGCATGGTGACGAAGCCACATTGGCTGCGGCGCAGAATGGCATGTTGTAGCCTTCCTTGCGCTGCAACGGCGACAGCGTCGAGCCGACTGCGGCAGCACTGGCAACGGCGGAGCCTGAAATGGCGCCGAACAGGGCATTGGCCACGCAGGAGATATGGGCCAGCGAACCAGGCAGCCAGCCGACCACGACCTTGGCAAATTCAATCAGCCGCATCGCGATGCCGCCGGTGTTCATCATGCCGCCCGCGAGGATGAAGAGCGGAATGGCCACCAGCGTAAAGCTGTCCAAGCTGGAAGTCATTCGTTGTGCCGTGATGACGAATGCAGTCGACATATCCGGCATTACGTTGAACAATGCCAGCAGCGTGGAGATACCGATACAGAAACTGACCGGAACGCCGTAGAACAGCAGAATGCCAAAGACAATGCCTAGGATAGTGAGTTCAGTCATGATTGGCCTCCCTTGGCATCATCGACTTCGGTTTCTTCAATTTCTGCGCGGTACAGCGCTTCGTTTTCTTTCACCAGCTTGCGTTCTTCCTCGGCGAGGTGCTTGAGCGCGGTTTCCACTTCATCTGCAGCGCGGAAGCTTTCCGGCTTGATCAGGATCAGGATCTGGTAGAAAACGATTAAGACGCCACTGATCGGAATGCACAGATAGACGTAGCCCATCGGCAGCGCCAGTGTGGCTGACAGTTGCTCGTACTGCATCGTGCGCAGTACAAGCTTGCCGCCGCCATAGACCATGACGGTCAGACTGAACAGCAGTACGATAACGGCGACTGAGCGCATGTGGGCGAGCAGTTTGCCGCCACTCAACTTCTCCGGCAGCATGGTGTAGGCCATGTGTTCGAGCCGACCGCAGCCGTAGGCGGTGCCAAGCAAGCTCAGCCAGATAATCGCGAAGCGCGAGGCTTCCTCGGTGAAGACAGCCGGATCGTTGAGTGCATAGCGGGTGAAGACCTGGATAATCACACAGGCAAATAGCGTGAAAAACAGCAACACCAGCGAAGCCTCAAGCACCTGGTCAATGGGCTGCTTTAAGCGGAACAGAATATTCATGGTGATTCCTTGCACGGCCATCCCGTGAAGGGATGGCCCGCTGCACAAATTGAAACAAGCGTAGGCTTACTTGGTCGCAGCAATCTGATCGAGCAGCTTCGCGGTCGCAGGATTCTTGCGCTCTGCGTCGATCATTGGCTTAACTTTGGCGATAAAGGCGTCCTTTTTCGGTGCGCTAAATTTCACACCCATCTTCTCAGCCTTCACTTGAGCATCCTTTTCCGTAGCGGCCCAGAGCTGCTTATGCATCTGATATGACTCGAGCGCGGCCTTCTTGATGATGTCCTGCTGCGGTTTTTTCAGCGTATCCCAACGGGCAGCGGAGATGACAAGGACATCTGGCACCATCTGATGTTCGGTATCGGAATAGAACTTCGAAACCTCGCCATGGCGCCCTGTGGTCAGGGCGGTAACATTGTTTTCCGCCATGTCGACCACCCCCATCTGCAGTGCAGAGTACACTTCACCCCAGGCCATTGGGGTCGGTGTGCCACCCAGCGCCTGGATCATCTTGATGGTGGTCGGGCTTTGCTGCACACGAATCTTCATCCCCTTCAGATCGTCAGGCGTATTGATCGGTTTCTTGCCGTAGAAACTGCGCGCGCCGGAATCATAATAGGCAAGGCCGACGAAGCCGCTCTTCTTCGAAGAAGCGAGAATTGATTCGCCAACCGAACTTTCGAGCACCTTAAAGAAGTGGTTGCGATCATGGAACACGAAGGGCAAATTAAAGACCTTGTAGTCGGCAGAGAAAGTTTCCAGTGGAGATGCGCTAGTCTTAGTAAAATCGATCGCACCGTTCTGCACCTGCTCGAGCATTTCGCGTTCGCCACCGAGCACACCATTGGCAAATACCTTGATTTCGATTTCGCCCTTGCTGCGTTCCTTGACCAGATCGGCAAACTTCGTCAGCGCCTTGTGTATTGCATGGTCTTCGGGCTGATTGTGGCCCAGACGCATTTTTTCGACAGCCAGCGCGGATTGAGCACCGAACGCCAAGGTCAGTGCGGCCAAAAGGCCATAATGTTTGATTTTCATGTCGAACCCTCCAAGTTTGTGCTTTGCAAGTAAGTACTTTTAAAGCTTTAGTAGATTTCTTCGTGAAAACAAGACCATCCTTGACACCCCTTCAGATTACGGATGAAAACGTGTCATCAGTGCTTGATCGCTTGTTTGTGCATGAAAACTAACAATCAGGGTTTTCCCTATCAATAGATTATTTTGCAAAAATTTTCTACAATCTTCAATATTGAGTAAATTTGTATTATAAGTACTTGAATAATATAGGTATTTTGTTTATGAAAATTTTTGCAAACAAGCTTGACAACAGAGAAGCATGACATGGCTGGGAAACTGAAAATCAGCGAGATCGCAGCGCAAACCGGGGTGTCAATCAGCACGGTATCCCGAGTACTGGCAGGAAAATCTAACACCAGCGCCAAGGTCAAACAGCTGGTATTGGAATGCGCCAAGGCGCACGGCGTGCTAGCCGAAATGTCGGCCGGACGCTTGCTGTTCAACAACGTTACCGTTTTCGCGCCATCACGGGCTTTCGATGTACGCATGGACATTTTCTATTACCGGGTCGTGCAGGGAATCCGGGATGCCGTTGCGCAGAACGACGTGCGGGTCAGCTACTGTGCTGTCGAAGAGCACGATAGCGACGTCGCGTTATTCCTGAAAAAAATCAGTGATCCAGATTGCGAAACAGCGATTCTGATTGGCATCGACGACCCGCGCATCCACGAAGTGGCAGCCGATATAGGCAAGCCGTGCGTACTGATCAACAGCAGGGATCGCAATATGCGGCTGGACATGGTGATGCCAGATCATCAACTGATCGGCGAATTTTCGGCAACCTACCTGATCGAGCATGGTCATCGCGATATCCTGACCTTAATGTGCTTACGTCGCAAAACGATGGAAATGCGCCTCAACGGCATCCGCGAGGCGTGGGCCGACCACAACATGATCTTTGATGACAGTCGCCACCTAGTGGCGACTTCCGGATTCGGAGCCACGGAAGCACGCGAGGCAATTTCCGCTTATTTCTCAACTTGTCCGACCGAAGGTAGGCCGACTGCGATACTGGCCGGCGGCGATTTCATGGCTGTTGGGGCGCAAGAAGCGCTCGAGAAGCTCGGCCTGTCAGTTCCAGGTGACATCTCGATCATGAGCATGGATGGTTTCAATCTAGCGGAGATACATGCCGTGCCATTGACTGCCGTCCACGTTCCGCGCGACGAACTCGGGGGCGAGGCCTTGCGTCTGTTGCAACAGCGACTGCTGCGCCCCAATGCGCCGTGCTGCTCGTTATTACTTGGGGGGAGACTTGTCGTGCGTAGCTCCGTCAAACGCATCGGGAGTCGCAAGGTCAAAGCGGCAATCAGCTCGCGAAATCACGGTCTTTACGGAAATTGAGAATCATCACACTGAATACGGGTTAACGAAGGCGCAAACGCACGCGAAACACCCCAGGTATTTGGGGCTCCAGTCATCCGCAATGGACACGCCCACGCCTCATCTGGTGATCAGATGCTTAGCCGGTACTTTTCAAAACAGTGCACATAGGACGCCGGCAGCACCCAAGAAGCTTTTTCTTCACTCAATTGCATAGCCATATTTTTTTAATTAGCCACGCAACAGCGCATCAACGTAGCGGCTGACACCCTCCTCGACCGTCAGCATCGGTGCGGTATAGCCGGCGGCGCGCAGGCGGGTCAGATCGGCCTGGGTGTAGCTCTGATACTTGCCTTTCAGCGCTTCAGGGAACGGCGTGTATTCGAGGATACCCTGGGCGACCATTTCGTCGAGCGTCAGCGGGGCCAGTCCTTCATGGCGGCGGCAGGCGTTGACCGAGGCGACCGCGACATCGTTGAACGGCTGGGCGCGGCCAGAGCCGACGTTGAAGATGCCGCAGACTTCCGGGTGATCGAGGAACCATAGGTTGACGCGGGCGATGTCTTCGACCGAGACGAAATCGCGCATCTGGCCGCCGTTCGGGTAGCCATCGGCGCCTTCGAACAGCTTGACCTTGCCAGTTTCGCGGTACTGGTTGAAATGGTGGAACGCGACCGAGGCCATGCGGCCTTTGTGCCATTCGCGCGGACCATAGACGTTGAAGTAACGGAAGCCGGCGACCTGCGCGGTAAGCGTGTCCCAGCGCTTGCGCAGCACCTGATCGAACAGCAGCTTGGAATAGCCGTAAACGTTCAGCGGACCTTCGCAGCCAGCCTCTTCGGAAAAGCCGTTCTTGCCCGGACCGTAGGTTGCGGCGCTGGAGGCATAGATGAACGGGATCTGCTCGGCCTGGCAGAATTCAAACAGCAGCAGCGTGTACTGATAGTTGTTCTCCATCATGTACTTGCCGTTGTGCTCCATCGTATCGGAGCACGCGCCCTGATGCAGGATTGCGCTGATTTCGCCGTCCCAGTGGCCGCCGGCGACTTCGGCGATGAAGTCTTCCTTGTCGACATAGTGCAAGAGCTGGCAGTCAGCGAGGTTCTTGAATTTGTCGCCGCTCGTCAGGTTGTCGACCGCGATGATGTCGGTCTCGCCGCGCGCATTGAGCGCCTTGACGATATTGGAGCCGATAAAGCCGGCCGCGCCGGTAACTACGATTGCCATGATGTTTCCTCGATATGGGTAAATTCGACCCGCCAATTACTTGATGCGCCAGTCGATCGGCGCCAGTCCGTTTTGTAGCAGATATTCGTTGGCGGCGGAGAAATGTCCGTTGCCGATAAAGCCACGATGTGCCGAAAGCGGTGAGGGATGCGGCGATTGCAGCACCCGATGCCGGGCCGGGTCAAGCAGCGCGGCCTTTTTCTGCGCATGCGCGCCCCAGAGCAGGAAAACGAGGCCGTCCTGTTTCTGCGCGAGCCCCTTGATCAGCGCATCGGTGAAGATTTCCCAGCCTTGCTTGGCATGCGATCCGGCCTGATCGGCGCGAACGGTCAGCGAGGTATTCAGCAGCAGTACGCCCTGCTTCGCCCAATCGGTCAGGCAGCCATGGCTCGGGCGGGGATAGCCGAAGTCGCGCTCGAGTTCCTTGTAGATGTTCAACAGCGACGGCGGAATGCGGATTCCCGGCGGCACCGAGAAGCTCAGCCCGTGCGCCTCGCCCGCGCCGTGGTACGGATCCTGTCCGACGATCACGACGCGCACGTGTTCGGGCGCGACGGCTTCGAGCGCGGCGAACCAGTGCTCGCGCGGCGGATAGAGCGTCTGGCCGGAAGCGATCTCTTGTTGGAGAAAATCGCAGAGCTTATCCCAGCCCGGAGCGGCAAAGCTGTCCTTCGCGAGCGCTTGCCAGGGCACAGGAACTTCCGTTGCCAACCAGTTCATTCGCGCCCCCGTTGTTGCTGGATTTCGCGCCGATGGCGGCGGAATACGGTCTTTTCCCAGCCATCGCGTAAACTATCGTCAGCCAAAAACAGTGTGGCGACAATCCGCCAGCGCCTGCCTTCGGTTTCGCAGGATTCGATCCGGGCAGGAAGTTGTAGCAGAAACGGCAGCGAATCGGACAGGTTCAGCGCAATCGCGCCCATGCTGCCGGCCGGCAACGGAGATTCGGCCAGCCAGTTCAGGCATTTGAGCCCGATTTGCGCCTGACTCATTGTCGGCATGGGGCCAGCCTGGGCGCGTGCCAGCCATAGCAGCGCAAGGTCGAGCTTCGCGTGCAGTTCTTCCTGCTCGCGGGTCCGCCCGGGCGCGGCTTGCTCGAATTCGGCAAGCACGGCCAGGTAGCGCGCGGCTTCCTGTGCCGAACAGGTGCTGGCCGGCAACCAGGTCAGCGGTAATTTCACAAAAAAACAAACACCACTAAGCATTATAACTCATTGATTATTATGGTATTTTAAAGACTCTTCGGCAGCGGTTCGATATGAATGTCGACCTGCGACGGACCAAAGTCTTCGCAGATCTTCCTCTCCAGAGCATCGCACAGCGCATGCGAATGCTCGACGCTCATACTGCCATCAACCAACAGGTTGAAGCGGATAAAACGGATCTGGCCCGCCACGCGCGTCGCCAACTGTTCGATACGCGCCTCCGGATGCTTGGCGGCTTCGAGCACTTGCCGGAGTTTGACCAGTTCTTCTTCATTCAGCGAGCGATCAAGCAGTCCCTGCACAGCCTTGTGCAACAGGTGCAGCGCTTCGTAACCGATGTACGCGCCGACCGCGAGACCAATCATCGCATCGAGCAGCGGCAGTCTGAAAATCAGCGCACAGGAAACACCGACCAGCACCCCGACCGTGGTCCAGACATCGGTCAAGAGATGCTTGCCGTCAGCGACCAGCGCGATCGAGTTGCGCAGCTTGCCCGCTTTTACGAGCAATAATCCGACCGCGCCGTTGATCGCGGTCGCGATCGTCGAAACCAGCAGGCCAATCCCGCCTTCCGGCAACGGGGCCTTCACGACGATACTGTCGATCGAGACATGCCAGATCGAGGCCGCGGCAACCAGAATGCACAATCCTTCGAAACCGCCGGCAAAATACTCGGCCTTACTGTGGCCGTACGGATGCTCGGCATCGGGAGGCGTTTCGGCGATCGACACCATCCACAAGCCGAACAACGCCGTCATCAGGTTTGCAATCGACTCGATTGCATCGGAGAACAGGCCGACCGATGTAGTCAGCCGCCACGCCAGCATTTTCAGCGCAATCACCGCAATCGAGGCGACAATCGACAGGTAGAAATAATGTCTTACTGGACGATTAGCCACTTAAATATCCATATAAATCAATAACTTAATAATACACCTGCCGCACCCGCTCGTACAGACAGATCGCTGCGGCGGCGCCGACATTCAGCGACTCAATGCCGGCCGCCATCGGAATTTTCAGCCGCACGCCCGCAAGGCTGGCGAGTTCCGGCGAGACACCTGCGCCTTCAGCGCCCAATATGAGCGCGAGATCGCCGGTCAGGTCGGTGCGGTAAAGATCGGTCGCGCCGTCGAGCAAGGTCGCCGCGATCCGGCCGTTGAATGCACGGGCAAACGCTGGCAGGTCGGCGCGCTCGACAATGTCGAGCACGGCCTGCGCGCCCATGCCAGCGCGCAAGGTTTTCGGTGACCAGACGTCGGCGCAGCCCGGCGACAGCAGCGCTTGCTCGACACCGGCCGCGACCGCCGTGCGCAGGATTGCGCCGACGTTGCCCGGATCCTGAACCCCGTCGAGCAGCAGACAAAAACCGTCGCGCCGCGGTAGGCGCGCTTGCGGTATGCCGACGATTGCCAGTACGCCGCTTTGGCTCGGCAATTCGGACAGTTCGGCGAACAACTGGTCATCGAGCAGGCTTTGGGGCGCAGCGGTTCGCTCGGTGAGTGCGGCGATTTCCGGATTGGCGAGGCCTTGCTGCGTCAGCAACAGGCGTTCGATCGGCCAGCCGGCATCGAGCCAGGCCGCCAGCAGGTGCGGGCCATCGAGCAGCGTCAAGCCGGTTTTCAGGCGCTCGCGCCGGTTTTCGGCCAGCTTGCGCGCTTGCTTGACATGCGGATTCTGAGGGGACTGAATGATATCGGTCAACGCGCTGCGCTCTGGGTCAGAGCCTGCGAGGTCAGCAGGCAGATTTGCTTGAAATTCCGGTAATGACGTTCGTTCAGTGCATCGGCCCCACTCTGGTCGGCGACAATCAGTCCGATCGGTTTGCTCCCGACGAAAATTGACATCGCACAGAAGCTGTCCGAGCGAAACTCTGCACGGAATGCGGCTGGCAGATGCCGGGCAAGCTGCGCGGCGTTGTCGGCGTTATACCAGATGCTTTGCGTTTTCTGCATCAGTTTACTGAACAGGCTCGCTTGATCGAGGCGGATCACCAGCTGGCGCAGCGGATCCTGCTGCGGCACGCCGAACACGTAGCGGGCACGCAGTTCGGGTTGCCCCTGAACAAGTAGCGAGAAAACGATACGTCGCATGCCGAGCCCTTCCGCCAGTGCCCGCACGGCCAGTGCCATGACGTCCTTGACCGGCGAGCCGCGGCTTGCCTGCATCAATGCATGCAGATGCGCCGCCAACGGATCAGGCTTCGGTTCGGCATCCGGCTTTGCCGTTGCAGGTTCTGGCCATTCGCCCGGCAGCATCGGCAACCAGCGCGCAGGCTGCTCGACTTGCGGCCACCGTTTTGGATCACGCGCAAACGCAAGCGCAGTTTTGCACAACGCATTCCATGCCGCGCTAGGGTCGACATCCAGAATGCCGGCGATCATTGCAATCTGCTGTTGCACCGCCTCGCTCCACCAGCCAAACCGGAACGCTTCGACCAGCCGTACGACAGCCAGTTGCAGCGCCACACGCGGAGGGGCATCCTCGGCGGAACCAAATAGCCGCACGATGCATTCCGGCAGACCCAGCTGCGCCGACAAATGTGCGGGATTGATCGCCGGTTGTTGCGGATCAAGCAGCGCAAGCAGCGCATGACAACGCGACAGCGTCGCGGCAGCCAGAATCTCGTCCATTCGGGCATCGTAGCGCCAGTCCGCATAAGTCAGTGACAGTTTGGCGATCAGGCGCGAGAGGAAAACCTGTTGCAGGAAAGCCGCGTAGCGCTCCGGAGAATCCGGCAGCAGCAGACTTTCGACACTTGGCAAAGTCCGGAAACGCTCGATGAACGGTTCCACTCCAGTCAACATCACGATGTTTTCGGCGGAAACCACATCTGCGGACAGCAAGGACCGCTCGCGACGGTTGATGAAGCGCAAGGCCTGCAACAACAGCAGCGGGTCGCTCTCGACGACTTGGGCCACATCTGCGGGACGAATGCGATCAGTCCGCCGCGCTAACTGCAGCGCGAGTTTGCTGGACTCAAAAATTGGCATCGCCCGGTTCTGCCAATCCAGGCCTGATCCGGTTTCTGTCCTCACATCCGCCATATCAGCAGCTTTCCGTCTTTCCAGTCATTCAGTTCAGCAATTTCATCCGGGATTTGCCCTGGCACGGCAAAGGTATTACTGATCAATAGCGCGCCGAGCCGCATTTCCTTGCGCGCCTTTTGCCACAGCTCCGGCATCGCAGCTGGCGAAAGATACGCGTACACCCCATCGTAGGCAGAAAAATCCAGCTCGCGATAGTCGCCATAAAGCCAGTCGACGCGACGCGGCAGACGCAGACGCCCGATCAACCACGGCAACCACGCCAACTCAATACCAGCGAGCTTCAAATCAGGCCTTTGCCGATCCAGCCATGCCAGCACGGTGCCGGCGCCGGCGCCAATATCGAGCAGGTGTGCACCTTGCGGCAGACAATTTTCGAGCTGCTGCAGCGCCTGACGGTTCTACAGGTAAAGTGGTATGCGGCTGCGGGCGACGTTGCCGAAAACCAGCCAGCTCAATGCGAAAGCGGCAAGATACCAATATGGCGCAATGTCGAGCCGCAAAGCCAGCAGAACCCCCGGCAGAAACAGCGCCTGGATGGCCAGCCACCAGCGCCCGTCATGCCAGCGCCAGGCAGCAGCCAGCGACAGTGCGCAGGCTGACAGCAAGGCGAATTCGCTTGGAATCCTGGCAAAGAAGCGGAGAGCGGCCCAGACCAGCAGCCCGGCAAGCTGGATCAGTAAAAAAACCGAGGATTGATGCCTCATGCGCAGCGACGCGGAATCAGCGTGGTGCGGACGCGGAAACTTCAGTCGGCGCGGAAGCGTTTCCTTCCGAGACAAGGCCGGCCTGCTGGCGAATGTCCTGCTCCGTTTCCTTGTTGAGCACGACGATGCTGATGCGCCGGTTGATCGGGTTGTAGATATTGTCCTTATCGAGCGGAATCACGTCGCCAAAACCATTCACGCGCAGGACTTTCGCAGGGCCGAGTCCTCCAACGATCATTTCGCGCCGCGAAGCATTGGCTCGGTCCGAGGAAAGTTCCCAGTTGCTGTAGCCGCGCTCGCCGCCCGAATAGCGCGCGGCATCGGTATGGCCGGATAGCGAAACCGCGTTGGGCACCTCATTCAGCATCGCGGCGATTTCACGCAGCACATCGCGCGTGTATTGTTCGAGCTCGGAACTGCCCGACTTGAACATCGGCCGTTTTTGTTCGTCGACGATTTGGATGCGCAGCCCTTCGGCGACCATATCAAGGCGCAGCTGACTGCGATACTTGGCCAGCGTGGTATTGCGCTGCATCTTGTCATCCATCAGCGCCTCGAATTTCTTTTTGAGCTCGGAAAGGCGCCTACGATCCTGTGCCGCATCACTGACAATTTCTGCGGCTTTTTTGACCTGACCGCTGGCTCGCGTCAGATCCTCTCCACCACCCTTGATTAGCGATTCGGCATCACCTGCACCAGAACCACCCGAAGATGCCACCTTGACTGGGTTGGAAAAATAGTCGGAAATACCCTTCAACGTCCCCTTGGAAACCGAGCCAAGCAGCCACATCAGCAGAAAGAACGCCATCATGGCGGTCATGAAGTCAGCAAATGCGATTTTCCAGGCGCCCCCATGCGCACCATGGCCGCCCTTCTTGATTTTTTTGACAACGATGGGACGCTGAGAATCATCACTCACCTGGCTGCTCCGGCTTCGGTTCGTTTATTTGTTTTTGGCATTCTTGACGAAGTCTTCCAGCTCATTGAAGCCAGGACGTTCTGTTGAATTGAGCACCTTGCGGCCAAATTCAACCGCAACCTGCGGAGCGTAGCCGTTCAGGCTCGCCAGCAATGTGACTTTGATGGTATTGAATACCTGAGTGCCTTCAGCCGCCTTGCGTTCGAGAATCACGGCCAGCGGCCCGAAAATACCGTATGCCATCAGAATCCCCAGGAAGGTACCGACCAGCGCAGCGCCAACCATCGGCCCCAGTTCCGATGGCGGCAGATGTAGTGAACCCATTGTATTTACGACCCCCATCACGGCCGCGACGATACCGAATGCAGGCAGACCGTCGACAAGCTTGGCCATCGCGAGCGCTGGAATTTCCGCCTCATGGTGATGGGTTTCAATTTCGATATCCATCAGGTTTTCGATCTCGAATGCATTCAAATTGCCGCCGACCATCAAGCGCAGGTAGTCGGTCAGAAATTCAATCGCATGATGATCATGGGAAACCGTTGAGTATTTCGAGAACAGCGGACTGGAATGCGGATCTTCGACATCACCTTCGATCGACATCAGGCCCTCTTTACGCACCTTCTGCAGCAGTTCGTACATCAGCGCAAACAGGTCCATGTAGAAAGCTTTCGGATAAGCCGTTCCCTTGAAGATGCTGGGCAATGCTTTCAGTAGCGCCTTCAGCGGATGGCCGCCAAAGCCGACGATCATCGCGCCGATACCTGCACCCAGGATAATCACGATTTCCAGCGGTTGCCACAATGCAAGCGGATTACCGTGGATCGAGAAAGATCCGAATACGCAAGCGACCAAAAAAATATAGCCGATAACCACGAACATGCGTTCGTTCCTCGCTAAGATTTGCAGGCGCAGACTGCGCCAAATTATAAAACATGGCCTGGTAAATCTAGCCCAACCTGTTTTGAGCCTACCAAAGCTTGCCCTGCGTCGCTGCCATCCGGACTGGAGCAAAACTGTGCCGGTGCGCGGGTGTCGGCCCAAGCCGTTCCAGCGCCGCAAGATGTTCCGCCGTACCGTAGCCTTTGTGCTTGGCAAAGCCGTAGCCCGGGTATTGAGACTCCAGTTCCAGCGCCTCGCGGTCGCGGCTGACCTTGGCCAGGATCGAAGCCGCCGAGATTGCAGCTTCCTTCGCATCACCCTGCACAATTGCACACGCCGGGATCAAAAGCCCCGCAGGAACCCGGTTGCCATCGATCAGCGCTTCCTCCGCTGCCGGATCAAGTGTTTCAATCGCTCGACGCATCGCCAGCATCGTGGCTTGCAGAATGTTTATCGAATCAATCTCGGCAACACTGGCCGTCGCCACGGACCAGGCAAGCGCATGCTGCTGTATTTCAACGAACAGGCGCTCGCGCTGGCGCGCGGTGAGTTTCTTCGAATCGTTGAGACCGACGATCGGATGCTGCTCCGGCAGAATCACCGCCGCAGCATAGACCGAACCCGCGAGCGGGCCGCGGCCAGCTTCATCGACACCACAGATCAATTTCATGCGAATTCCCCGATCAGGGGCGCCAGCGCGGCAGCTGCACGCTCCGCCGCGTTGCATCGCATCGCTTCATGCATTCTGGTGAACTCCTCGCTAATCAACGAGGATAATCTCCGGTCATCGAGATACGTTGCGATCGTCTGGGTCAGGTTTTCCGGCTGCGCATCATCCTGTAAAAATTCCGGCACCAGGAAGCGACCGCCGATGATGTTCGGCAAGCTGACATAGGGCAGCAGGTATTTGCGCTTGACCAACCAGTAAGTCAACGGCGCGAGGCGGTAAGCGACCGCCATGGGCCGGTGCGCCAGCATGCATTCAAGCGCAGCAGTGCCCGAAGCCAGAAGGACAACATCAGCAGCCTGCATCGCATCATGTGAATGGCCGAACATCAACCGCCAGGACAATTCCTGCGCATCCTGATTCCAGATTTCCTGTTCGAAACGCTGGCGTGTTTCCCGGGTCACGAAAGGTGCAAGGAACTGGATACCAGGATACCGTTCGGTCAGCAGTTTTGCTGTTTTCACGAACAGCGGCGCCAAGATTTCAACTTCGCGCTTGCGACTACCGGGCAGGATGGCGACGATCGGCTTTTCCGCTGGAATGGCCAGCATTTCGCGCATTGCCGCGCGCTCGTCCTTGACCGTCAACTGATCGGCCAACGGATGGCCGACGTAGGTTGCGGGAATTCCAGCTTGCCGGTAGATAGATTGCTCGAAAGGCAGGATCAGCAGCATATGGCTGACCGCTTTGCGGATTGTCTTGATCCGCTCGGGTCGCCAGGCCCAGACCGACGGGCTGACATAATGCGCGGTCGTAATGCCGGCGCATTTCAGTCGGCGCTCGACGCCAAGATTGAAATCGGGCGCATCGATGCCGATGAAAATATCCGGCTTTTCAGCAAGACAGGCTTTGATCAGGCGTTTGCGCAGCGAAAGAATTGCCGGCAGGTGGCGGACCACCTCGACGATGCCGCCAACCGAAAGGGTTTTCATTGCATCGATCGAAACGGCTCCTGCCGACTGCATGCGAGGGCCCGCGATGCCTGCAAATCGCGCATCAGGGAAACGTGTGCGCAACGCATCAATCAGCGCTGCGCCAAGCAGATCTCCGGAAGCCTCTCCCGCGACAATCGCAATTTTGGGCCCATACCCGGGTGGGAACATTTTTGCAGCCATGCGCCTCTCAACGCACAATGCCGCGCTTCGAGCGGGCAAAGAAATCGACAAACAGATCCAGCGCGGGCTCGTTCTCAGCCATTTCGCGGATGCGGCCACAAGCTTCGTCGTAGCTCAAACCTTCACGGTAAAGCAGCTTGTAAACCTGCTTGACCGCGCTGATCTGTTCTGGAGTAAAACCGCGCCGCTTCATGCCTTCGGTATTGAGACCACGCGCGACTGCGCGGTTGCCTTCACACATCACAAACGGCGGCACATCCTGATTGATCATTGCGCCGCCGCCGCCCATCGCATGGGCACCGATCACACAGAACTGATGCACGGCGGACAAACCGCCCAGGATCACATGGTCGCCCACCTCGACGTGACCGGCCAGTGTCGCACCGTTGGCGAGGATGATATGGCTGCCCATCACGCAATCGTGCGCGATATGCGCATAAGCCATCACCCAGTTGTCATCTCCAATGCGGGTAATGCCCTGATCCTGCGTCGTGCCAGTTGCAATCGTTACGTTCTGGAAGAATGTATTGCCGTCACCAATCACGAGTTCAGTCGGTTCGTCACGGTATTTTTTGTCCTGCGGCGCACAACCGATCGCACCACCCGAATGGAAGCGATTGTTCCTGCCGATCCGGGTTACGCCTTCAATCACGACATGCGGGCCAACCACGGTGCCGGCGCCGATCGAAACATGCTCGCCGATGATCGAATAAGGGCCGACTTCAACGTCTTCGGCCAGTTGTGCGCCCGGGGATACCAGTGCGGTCGGATGAATTTTGGCCATATTCAATTTCAGATCTCGCGGGTTGCGCACATCAGATCGGCCTCGGCTGCGATTTCATCACCGACCATCGCCTTGGCAGAGTACTTCCAGATTCCGCGCTTGTTGGCGGTAATCTCGGCATGCAGGGTCAACACATCGCCCGGAACGACCTGGCGGCGGAAGCGTGCATTGTCGATACCGGCATAAAACAGCATCGTGTTGTCGGAAGGCGGCGTGCCAACGCTCTTGAAGGTCAGCAGACCAGCAGCTTGGGCCAGTGCCTCAAGAATCAGGACGCCAGGCATGACCGGGTATTTCGGGAAATGTCCCTGGAAGAACGGTTCGTTGATCGTGACATTCTTGAAAGCCACGATGCTCTTGCCGAATTCGATATCCCTTACGCCGTCGATCAGCAGGAACGGATAACGGTGCGGCAGGTACTCCATGATGGCCTGGATGTCCATCTTGTTCATTCTTGACTCCCTATTTCCGAGCTTGGCTCATTCATCGAGCCAAGCTGCTTTTCTAAAACCTTTACCCGCTTGACGAGTTCGTCAAGATGGCGATTGTGGATGACATTTCGGCGCCAAACTGCATAAGGCATCGTCGACGTCGCGCTGCCATATACGCCAGGCTGGTCAATATCGGAAGCGACACTACTGCCACCGAGGATCGTCACCCGGTCGGCAATTTTCAAATGGCCAGCCATGCCGACATCGCCGCCGATCAGGCAGCCCGCACCAATCCTGGTTGAGCCGGCGATCCCGGAGCAGGCCGCGATCGCCGTGAACGCACCGATCTCGACGTTGTGGCCAAGCTGGATCTGGTTGTCGATCCGCGCACCGTGCGCAACGACCGTATCACCGAGTGCGCCACGATCGATCGTGGTATTTGCGCCGATCTCAACATCATCGCCGATCAATACACGGCCAGTTTGCGGGATTTTTTCCCAATGATCGCCTGCCCAGGCATTGCCAAAACCGTCGGAACCCAGCACCGCGCCGGCATGCACGATCACCCGGCTTCCGACTACGCAGTCTTGGTAAACAGTCACTCGCGGGTAAAACAAACAATCGTCCCCGATGCTAACGCCGACCCCGATCGTGCTACCTGCCTTGATGATGGTCCGGGCACCAATCTTGGCACCAGACTCGATTACCACCAAAGGGCCGATCTCTGCAGTCGGATCGATTTGGGCATCTGAAGCCACGATGGCAGTCAGGTGGATGCCTGACGCCGGTGTCGGCAACGGGTGAAACAACTGCGCAACCCTGGCAAAATACAGATAGGGGTCTTTTGTGACGATATGCGGAATCGTCAGGTCATCCGCATCGGCGGGCTTGACGATCACCGCGGCGGCGGCGGTCTGGTTGAGTTGCGATTTCAATTTCGGATTAGACAGGAAACTGATCATATTGGCTGAAGCGCAATCCAGTGGCGCGATCCCGCGGACATTAACGTCCTCACCAAAAAACTCCCCGCCGAAACGTTTGACCAACTCGGAAATGCAAAACCCTGTTTTTTCCTGCATCTGCTATTAATCCTACTTGTCACCCAAAAGCTTGATCACCTTTTCGGTGATATCCATGCGCTGACTGCGATAAAGCAATTCGTTTTCCTGGATAATCAGATCGTACTTTTCATTCTCGGCAATCTGTTTGATCGCGTGGCGCGCGCGTTCCTGGATCGCGGCAATTTCCTCATTCATGCGCGTATTGCGATCTTCATTGAATTCACGCTGCAAACGCTGGAAATCCTGATTCAGTTTGACCAGTTCGCGCTCCTTGGCTTTACGCTCCGATTCGGGCAGACCATTTCGATCAAGAGCGGCTTCAAGTGCCTTGCCTTGCGTGGTTACACGCTGCAATTCTACTCGCCGGTTCTCGAATTCTTTTTCAAGCTTCTTGGTTGCCCGTACGGCCGGCCCCGACTCACGCATAATTCGATCCACGCTAACAACCGCAATTTTGTAATCTGCCGCCATGGAGGCGCCGGACGCCAGTATTAGCGATGCCAAAAAGAAACGCATCTTTCTCATTCTGTCTTTCCCTGCCTGCCTTAAAACATATGTCCAAGTTGGAACTGGAAGCGTTCGACCTCATCTCCGGTCTTTTTCTTGAGCGGCGTGCCATAGCTGAGCTTGACCGGACCGATTGGCGAAATCCAGGAGAAGGTCAGACCAGCCGAGTGACGCAGGTCTCCGACTTTGATTTCCTCGCCTTGGCCCCATGCTGCACCGCTGTCAAGGAACGCGCTCAACCGCATCGACTTGTCATCCTTCATGCCGGGCATCGGGATGAAGAATTCGAAATTATTGACGAATCGACGTGTGCCGCCCATTGAATTGTCATACTCGTCCTTTTGCCCAATGCTGCCCGATTCAAAACCTCGAACCGAGCCGATGCCCCCAACGTAGAAATTCCGGTAGAACGGCACTTCGCTACCGGCCCAAGCCCTTGCATAGCCCGCCTCGACACCCCACATTGCGGTCAGGTCCGCAAACGGCGTGTAGAACATCTGGTTTTCGGTGCTGAGCTTGTAATACTTGGTAGTCGATCCTGGCGTTTCGATTTCTGTACCCAGCTTGTAATACGCACCCTTTGTCGGATAGGTCGCCGAGTCACGCGTATCGCGCGCCCAATTGGCGCCGACCGTAAATATCTTGTTGCTGTCGCCGTACCGCTTGACAAAATCGCGGACGTACTGAGGCGACTCAGCGGTCGTCTTGATGTCGAGCAATTCGACATTTGCAGTCAAATTGACCCGGTTTTCCTCGGAAACCGGCAAACCGATCGACATACCCGCACCCATCGAATCGGTGCTGTAATCGCCGAGATCGAGTTCACTTGGATCGTATTTCCGTGTATAGACATTCCAGCCAACCGAAACGCCATCCGGTGTTGCGTACGGATTGGTTACACCAAGAGAATAAGTCGTGTTGCTGCTGCTGGTATTCGCCTGCAGCGTGACCGTCTTGCCGCTGCCGAGAAAATTGGCCTGCGACAACGAAGCAATCAGGATAGGTCCTTCGCTTTGCCCGTAACCGGCGCCAATATTGAAACTGCCGGTTTTCTTTTCGGTAACCGAGACATTCACATCGACCTGGTCTACCGCATCGGGAACAACCGGCGTTTCGACGTTGACTTCCTTGAAATAATCGAGTTGCTGCAAGCGCTCCTTCGAGCGTTTGAGCTTGGCACCGTCATACTGAGCCGCCTCCATCTGACGCATTTCACGTCGAATCACTTCGTCACGCGTGATTGAGTTGCCGCTTATATTGATATTGCGGACAAAGGTTTTCCTGCCTGGATCAACATAGAATGTAAACCCAACGACATGCTTTTCTCGATCAACATCGGGAACAGGATTCACATTGGCAAATGCATAGCCGTCTTTGCCAAGAAGCTCTGCGATGCTGGAGCCGGTACGGGTAACCTTCTCTCGCGAAAAGACTTCGCCAGTTTTCATTGCAAGTTGCTTGCGCAATTCCGCCTCAGGTACAACAAGATCACCAGCAAAACGGATGTCACCGACCGTATATTTCTCGCCTTCCGTCACGTTCACGGTCAGGTAGATTTCTTCCTTGTCTTCGGAAATCGCAACCTGGGTCGAATCGATATTGAAATCGAGATAGCCACGATCCTGATAGAAAGAGCGCAACTTTTCCAGATCGGCTGTAAATTTCGGTTTCGAATACTGATCCGACTTCGTGTACCAGGTCATCCAGCCGGAAGTTGTCAGCGAGAACAGGTCGATCAACTTGGCACTCTCGAAAGCCTTGTTGCCAACGATATTGATCCGTTTGATATGCGCGACATCGCCCTCGGAAACATCCAGCTGGATGCCGATGCGATTGCGTTCGAGCTTGGTCTGCGTAGTCTTGACCGAAACCGAATAACGTCCCTGAATGAAATACTGCTGCTTCAGTTCGTTGATCCCGGCATCAAGCACATCCTGTTGAAAAATTCGCCCTTCGGCGAAGTTCTGGCTCTTCAGTGCGGCACGGATCTGATCCTTGTCGAGCAACTTCGCGCCGCTGATGCTGATCTGGGCAATCGTCGGACGCTCCTCAACCATGACGACCAATACATTGCCATCCGCTTCAACCCGCACATCATTGAAAAATCCGGTGGCGAACAACGCCTTGATCGACTCGCGTGCAACCGTATCGTCAAAACGCCCACCCACCTTGACCGGCAGGTAATTGAATACCGTGCCCGGATCTGTGCGCTGCAGGCCTTCGACCCGGATATCACTGATGGTGAAGGGTTCGACCGCGTGTGCGCCGAAGGATATGCCGCCCAGAGCGGCAAAAAGAAGCAGGGAAATTGGCTTGAATTTCATCGTTCCGGATCAGGTTACGGCCGGGGTCAACCCTGGCCGGGAATGAATCGGTGAATGTCGTTGTAAAGCGCCAGCAGCATCATACCCACAAGCAATGCCACACCAATGCGCTGACCAATCGATTGCCAGCTTGCCGGAAGCGGACGGCCCCGCACAAGTTCGGCGCTATGATACAGCAAATGCCCGCCGTCCAGCACGGGAACCGGCAGCAGATTCAGGATACCCAAGCTCAGACTTACCAGCGCCAGATACTGCAGGTAAGCGGCAACCCCGAGACTTGCGCTTTCCCCCGCCATGCCCGCGATGCCGATCGGGCCACTGACATGGCGGGAGGAAATCCCCCCCGTCAGCATGCGGCCGATCATCTCCAGCGTCATCCTGCTCAATACCCACGCCTTATCTGCCCCCTTGGCCAGAGCATCGAATCCACCAAGCTGCAACACGAATTTCTGCCGACTGAACTGGTTATCGTCAACCTGCGGCGCGACGCCAATGCGTCCGATGACGCCCTGAGGCGTCTCGACCCGCTGCGGAGTCAGACGAACCACGAGCATTTCCCCGTTGCGCAGCACCTGAAGAGCAACTTCGCGCCCGGGATGCTGGCTTACGAGTTCCTGCAAGCGCTCCCAGCGATTGACCGGCACATCATCCAGCGACAGCACCTGATCGCCGGGCTGCAGACCTGCACGCTCAGCGACACTACCCGGTTCTACTGCCGAAATGCGGTTCAGAAGCGGAACCGGCGACAGCCCGATACGGGCAAGAATAGCTGCGTCGACTGCTTCCGCGCCAAGGCTTGCCAGATCAAGCGTCAACTCTCGCCCCCCCCCTTCGGGAGCATGCACCATCAGGGAAGGCTTGCCCGCGCCATGCGTCAGCGCGGCCAGGCGCAGATCGTCCCAGTCAGCAACGTCGATATCCCCGAAGCGCAGAATCTCGTCACCTGAGCGCAGCCCCGCCAGCGCCGCCACGCTGCCCGGTTGTACGCTGCCCGCAATGGGTTTCAGCGCATTGATGCCGACCATCAGCGCTGCGGAAAACAGCAGCCAAGCCAGCACCAGATTTGCCAGCGGACCGGCGGCCACGATAGCCATCCGGCGCAACGGAGATTGCCGATTGAATGCTCGGCAGGCATCCTCGTCACTTAGCGCCTGCTCGTCATCCTCGCCAAGCATCCGAACGAAGCCGCCCAGCGGCACGGCGGCAATCTGCCATTGCGTTTCGCCAACGCGCCACTGCAGCAGCGGTTTACCGAAACCGATCGAGAAAGTCAGTACGCGCACGCCAAAATGCCTGGCCACACGGTAGTGGCCGTACTCGTGAACCGTCACGAGCAGACCGATTGCAAAGAAGAACGCAGCCAGCGTCAGCAGCATTGCAGCTGTTCTTGCGCAAGCTGCCGCGCGAGACGATCGGCCTGCATCAGAGCGTCGAGATCATGAGAAGCCTGCGCGCCCGCGCGCTCGAGCACGCGCTCGATCAGGCGCGGAATACCGCAGAAAGAAAGCTTGCGGTCAAGGAAGGCCGCGACGGCGACTTCGTTTGCCGCATTGAGCATTGCCGGCACAGCGCCGCCAGCACGCAGCGCATCGTAGGCAAGACGCAAGCACGGGAAACGCAGCGTATCGGGCTGCTCGAAATCAAGCCGGCCAACTGCGAACAGGTCAAGCGGCCTGACACCGGCATCAATCCGTTCCGGATAAGCCATCGCGTTGGCGATCGGGGTGCGCATGTCCGGCGCGCCAAGTTGCGCAAGCACCGAGCCGTCGACATACTCGACCAGCGAATGGATCACGCTCTGGGGGTGCACAACGACCTGGATCGCCTCGGCCGGCGCATTGAACAGCCAGCGAGCTTCGATCACCTCGAGGCCTTTGTTCATCATGCTGGCAGAGTCAACCGAAATCTTGCGTCCCATCGACCAGTTTGGATGGCAGACCGCCTGCTCGGGCGTGACTTTTTCGAGTTCGGCCTGGCTGAAACTGCGGAACGGGCCGCCCGAGGCAGTCAGGAGCAGTCGTTTGACGCCAGCGGCGGCAAGATCGCCGCAGTACGGGTGCGGCAGACTCTGAAAAATCGCGTTGTGCTCGCTGTCAATCGGCAGCAGGGTCGCGCCGTTTTGCACGACAGCCTGCATAAAAATATGGCCGGCCAGCACCAGCGTTTCCTTGTTTGCGAGCAAGACCTTCTTGCCCGCCTGCGCCGCAGCGAGCGTCGCAGGCATGCCTGCGGCGCCAACCACGGCGGCCATCACCGCATCAACGTCCTGCAGAGTCGCAACGCGCACGAGTTCATCTGGCCCGCACAGCACCTCCGTGTCGCATCCGGCTTCATTGAGCAGTGCACGCAAGCGTTCGGCTGCCTCGTCAGCCAGTACGACCGCGTAACGCGGCCGATGGCGTACGCACGCCGCTACGAGCTTTTCAATCTGGCTGGCGCCGGTCAGAGCGACGACTTGATAGCGATCGGGATGACGTTCGACGACGTCGAGCGTGCTGGCGCCGATGCTGCCAGTGGCGCCGAGGATGGTCAGGCGGGTTTTATTTGGTTTCATTACGAAATGCAAATCCGGTAATTTTGTAACTACTTGATTAATATGAACTTTTTAAAGTTAAGTACCAATCATCCGTGAACCGGAACAACCCAGAAGAGTTGATGGGCAAGTTGTATTGCTGCCGCAACCGGAAGCAGAGCCAGCAGGCTGTCGATCCGATCAAGCACGCCGCCGTGCCCCGGCAACAAATTGCTGCTGTCCTTGATGCCGGCCTGACGCTTGAACAGTGACTCGAGCAGATCGCCGACGATGCTCACAGCGACCAGCAGAAAACCGGCCAGTATCCAGAAGAATGCCTGCAGCAGCGGTTGCGTGTCCGAAAAAAACATCGGCGGCTTCGGTAAAAACCAACAGTACAGCATCACCGCAAGCAATCCACCGGCAGCACCTTCCCAGGACTTACCCGGGCTGATCGACGGGGCGAGCTTGTGCTTGCCGAATAATACGCCGCTGAAATAAGCAAAACTGTCGGCCAGCCAGGCAACCGCCAATACCGCAAGCAACTGCCAGCCATCACCGCGCAGTAATAGCAGCGCCAGGCCTGCCGGGAACAGGAAAGCCCATCCGAGCAGCACGTTGAAGTTGCCGGCCAGTTGCAAGCGCCATTTGTGCATAAGCCATAGCGGAACGACCACGCACCACAACAGCGTGGCCAACAGAAACACACCGAACAGCAGCAGAGCTGGAAGATCGGCAAAACCCAGCGCAGCAAACAGCCCCCCGGTCAGTGCCGGATAAAATTTGGCGGACCAGCCAGAAATACCTGCCAGTTGACACCATTCCCAGCTCGCCACGCCCAGCACGCCGGCGCAGAACAACACCCAGCCTGCGGCAGGCAAAAAGAACAGTGCGCCAAGAAACACAGCCGCCAGAACCAAGGCGGTAACAATGCGGGGGATCAGCATATCAGGCCGATTTTTCCAATTGCTCGCTGATCTGACCGAAGCGACGCTCGCGCCTCTCGTACCAGCCAACCGCATCTTCAAGCGCCTGGCGGTCAAAATCAGGCCATGCCAGATCAGAAAAATAGAGTTCGGTATAGGCCAGTTGCCAAAGCAGGAAATTGCTCGTGCGCTGCTCGCCTCCGGTACGAATGAACAAGTCGGGGTCAGGCGCATAGGCCATCGCCAGATACGGCGTCAGATCGTCCTCACTAAAGCCTGCTGCCTTTTCCGGTTTTTCCGCCAGCAGTCTGCGAGTCGCTTCCATGATGTCCCAGCGTCCGCCGTAATCAGCCGCCACCGTCAATGTCAGGCCGGTGTTGCCTGCCGTGGCAGCCTCGGCATCCTCGATCCGCGCGATCAGTTCTGGGGAAAAACGGCTGCGATTGCCAATCACCTTCAACCGTACATTATTGCGGTTCATGCGTTTAACTTCAGCGGAAACCACCCGCATGAACAGAGTCATCAGAAAACCGACCTCGTCAGAAGGACGCCGCCAATTTTCGCTCGAGAACGCAAAAACGGTCAGATAGGAAATGCCCAGATCGCTACACGCACGCACGGTATTACGCAGCGCCTCGACGCCCTTCTTGTGGCCGTAGACTCGCGGCATCAGGCGTTTCTTGGCCCAGCGCCCGTTGCCATCCATGATTACGGCGACATGACAGGGCACAGCGCCTTGCCCGGCGCCGGCCTCAGTTTGATTCGACATGGTTTTTCCTTCGAATCACATCGACATCAGGTCTTTTTCTTTTTCAGCCAGCAATTTGTCGATTTCGACGATGTACTTGTCGGTCAGCTTCTGCACTTCATCCTGACCACGGCGATCTTCATCTTCGGAAATTTGCTTGTCCTTCAGGAGGGATTTCAGATCGTTATTCGCGTCGCGGCGGACATTGCGCACAGACACGCGCGCGCCTTCAGCCTCGCTGCGAACGACTTTGGTCAGATCCTTACGGCGTTCTTCAGTCAGCGCGGGCATCGGTACACGAATCACATCGCCGTTGGTGGCCGGATTCAAGCCGAGATCGGAATCGCGGATCGCCTTTTCGACCTTGGCAACCATGTTCTTTTCCCACGGCTGCACGCCGATCGTACGCGCATCGATCAATGACACGCTGGCAACCTGGCTCAACTGGGTTGGGGAGCCATAGTAATCGACCATGATATGGTCGAGCAGACCCGTGTGGGCACGGCCGGTACGAACCTTGGCAAGATCATGCTTCAGGGTTTCTACCGTTTTCTGCATCTTGTTTTCGGTGGTCTTCTTGATGTCGGCGATCATTGCGCTCTCCTAAAATTTTCTAATAAAAACAGGCGGAAATTTTCCGCCCGTTTGCAGAAATCCAATTCTCAGCAGTGTACCAGCGTGCCTTCATCTTCCCCAAGCACGACACGCTTCAGGCCGCCCTGCTTGAAGATGCTGAACACGCAAATATTCATCTTCTGGTCACGGCAAAGCGCAAAGGCCGTGGCATCCATGACCTTCAGATTGCGACCGATCGCCTCATCAAAGGTTACCGTGTGGTAACGCACCGCATCCGGGTTTTTCTTCGGATCATCGGTATAGACACCGTCGACCTTGGTCGCCTTGAGCACAATATCGGCGCCGACTTCCATGCCGCGCAAGGCGGCTGCAGTATCGGTCGTGAAGAACGGATTGCCGGTACCCGCGCCAAAGATCACGACCTTGTTTTCCTCGAGATAGCGGATTGCCTTGCCGCGTACATAGGGCTCGGCCACCTGCTGGATCGTCAACGCCGACTGCACGCGACTGACAATACCCGCATGACGCATCGCATCCTGCAGAGCCATTGCATTCATCACGGTCGCCAACATGCCCATATAATCCGCCGTGGCGCGATCCATGCCTGCAGCAGCCGGAGCAACGCCACGAAAAATATTGCCGCCGCCGATCACGATTGCCACCTGCACACCGAGATCAACCACCGCCTTGACTTCCTGAACGATCCGGTCAATCGTGGCACGATTGATGCCGTAGCTGTCGTCTCCCATCAATGCTTCACCAGAGAGTTTCAGCAGAATGCGTCGATATTTCGGTGCTTGGCTCATTTGTTTTTCCTCGTTGCTAGCGGACTCGGGGTGCGGAAACGCCGCGCGTCGCCGCGCGGCGTTTCAGTAAAACTGGCGGAACCGGCAGCGCCGATTCCTAGCTTAATCAGTATAGATCAAACCTTGGCAGCAGCAGCCACTTCTGCAGCGTAGTCGACAACCGCTTTTTCAATGCCCTCACCCACGACATACATCGTGAACGCATTGACGGCAGCCTTCTCCTCGGTCAGCAGCTTTTCAATGGTCTGATCCGGATTCTTGACGAACGGCTGACCCATCAGAGTCACTTCGGCCAGGTACTTGTTGATACGGCCTTCGACCATCTTGGCGATGATATCGGCCGGCTTGCCGGATTCGGCAGCCTGCGCGGAGAATATCTTGCGCTCTTGTTCGAGCAGTTCGGCCGGAACCTGCGCCTTGGAAACGCATACCGGCTTGGAGGCGGCGATATGCATCGCGATATCCTTGCCGAGCTGCTCGTCGCCACCGGTCGCATCGACCAGCACGCCGATCTTGGCGCCGTGCAAATAAGCGGTCAACTGACCAGCCGTCTGGTAGCGGACGAAGCGACGCAGAGTCATGTTTTCGCCGAGTTTGGCTACGATGGCCTTGCGCAGTTCTTCCACGGTTTCACCCGAGGCGGTCTTTACGTCAGCCAAAGCAACCACATCGGCAGCACCGGATTCGGCCGCAGCTTGTGCAACGGCATTGGCAAAAGCAATGAAACCCGCATCCTTGGCAACGAAATCGGTTTCGCAGTTAATTTCGATCAGCGCGCCGGTCTTCTTGTCTGCAGAAATAGAAACAGCAACAACGCCTTCTGCGGCGGTACGGCCAGCGAGCTTGGAGGCCTTGTTGCCGGACTTGATACGCAGGACTTCTTCAGCTTTCTTGACATCGCCGTCTACTTCAACCAATGCCTTCTTGCATTCCATCATGCCAAGGCCGGTCATTTGGCGCAGTTCGGCAACCATCTTCGCGGTAATTTCCGCCATGATCGGGTTCTCCTGAATAGGTTTCGGGCCACAATGCCCGGAAATTGTTACAAAAAAGGGGCGAAAAAACGCCCCTTTTCGGACCACGAGGGCTGATTAACAGCTTACTCTGCGGCAGCCTCGGCGGAAGCAGCGGCTTCCACGATTTCCTGTACGGACTGGCTACGGCCTTCGAGTACAGCATCTGCCACGCCGCGGGCGTACAGACGGATCGCGCGGCTGGAGTCATCGTTACCCGGGATCACGTAATCAATGCCGTCCGGATTGTTGTTGGTATCAACCACACCGATCACCGGAATGCCAAGCTTCTGAGCTTCGACAATCGTGCCCTTCTGGTAGCCGGTATCGATCACGAAGATCGCATCGGGCAGGCCGCCCATATCCTTGATGCCGCCGAGCGAACGCTCGAGCTTTTCGACTTCGCGCTGAATATCGAGCAGTTCCTTCTTGCCATAACCGCTGTTTTCGTCAGCAAGGATAGCGTTCAGATCGCCGAGGCGCTTGATCGACTGCTTGACCGTCTTGTAGTTGGTCAGCATGCCGCCAAGCCAACGATGATCAACGAACGGGCAGTTTGCGCGCTGAGCTTCTTCCGCAACGATCTCGCGAGCCTGGCGCTTGGTGCCAACGAACAGGATCGTACCCTTGTTGGCCGAGAGGCGACGCACGAACTTCAGCGCATCCTCGAACATCGGCAGGGTTTTTTCCAGATTGATGATATGAATCTTGTTGCGGGCGCCGAAGATGTATTGCGACATTTTCGGGTTCCAGTAACGGGTCTGGTGGCCAAAGTGAACACCGGCCTCAAGCATTTGACGCATGCTGATAGTCATACAAACTCCAATAACATAAGGGTTAGGACTTCCGCTCGCACGTGACGCCGAACTCGATCGACGCACCCTTACAGGGGCAAACGGGAGAATTCTTTGCGACCCCATGCCGCAAAGCCCCAGAATTCTAACCCACCAACAACCCGAAAATCAAGGTTTTTGGCGCATCAGCGACGGGCAATCCGTCAAGCGTGCAGCCTCGCACAGGATTCCATGGCGCGTTTCAGCCTCAAGAAGCAACGAATCATCATTCAGCGCCTCCGCCACCTTTGCCTGCAAAGCGTAATCGAGAGCAAGCCAGTGCGGATCCGCCAGTTGCCGGTCATCATTCAGGACCAAGCCGATCAATTGACGGGCATCGACGGCACGTCCCTGTGCCAGCGCAGCCTCC
>RRZU011327493.1_pt1 | contig 27779 bp, 23 predicted proteins | sample 2165561 | NCBI WGS metagenome assembly RRZU01 (sample SAMN10456909, study PRJNA506462) | wastewater metagenome | isolation source: wastewater sludge | place: USA: Moscow, Idaho | reverse complement strand
AATCCGGCCAGCTCAATCAGCACTGCGCCAGCCGGTCCGCTGTACAGCCGGCTCAATCCAGCCCGATCCAACCAGCGTTGACGCCAGCCGACCCATCGTTCAACCCGGCTCTTGCCTACTCCGGCAAGCTTCGCAACAACCCCGTCAGCCACAGCCCCGTCAGCCCCGGCCCGTCAGCCCAGCCCAGTCTCGCTCAGCCCTCCATCGCCTCGCGCGCGGCCTGATACATCATGCGCACGGTCGCCTCGCGCCAATGCGACCAGCCGTACTGCTTGGTAATCGCCTCGCCGGAGGTGGCGCCCAGCGACGAGCCGTCCGCCCGCGTCAGGTCGAACAGCATGTCCAGCAGCACCGGGTCGTTCTCAACACGCCCAGCAAGCTCGCGGCCAACCGCGGGATCCTCCGGATCCTTGCCCGTAGCGAATTGTGAGAGCGTCAAATGCTCGCGCACCAGCAGCGTCGCCTGGGCGACCACCTGGTCATCGAAGCCCATACGCCCTAGAATGACCGGCACATGCCTCGCGCCCTCTGCCGCATGGTCACGCACGCCCGGCCGCTTGCCGATGTCGTGCAGCAGCCCCGCCAGCAGCAGTGTCGCGTATTGTGTGTCGTCGTAGCGCATGCCGCTCGGCGCTTCACGTCCAAGCCGTGAGACGACTTCGATCATATGGCGGTCAATCGTATAGCGGTGCGCCGCAGACGCGGACGGCCGGTTGCGCACGCCCAGCCACTCTGGCATCCACCTGCCCGGCAAATCAACGAAATCAAGCTCCTCCCACACCGGCGGCAGTGCCTGACCCGTGGCCAGGAACCGGATGAACAGTTCGCGCGTCTCGTGGTCCCAGCTTTTATCGGTGACCGGGCAATGCTTGAGATTCAGCAGGGTTGACGGGTTAATCGGCAGGCCGTATTCCGCGGCCGCCACCCCGACGCGCAACGGGAGGGTCGCGTCCCCACTCGGCTCGACACCCACGGCAAGGGCCACCTCCTGCTCATGCTCGACCACGCCCGGCGCGATGGCTTTGAAGGTCGGCGCCTCACGTTTGCCGCCCGCCCGGGGCTGGAACATCTGGAAGAACGCGAACCGCGGTTTTTCATGGGTGAGCGTGTGCCGTGCGTGCGAAGCCGTGGAATCCAGAGAGAACGCGATGCGGCGGCCCAGCGTGGCCAGCAGGGTTTGCAATCCTTCAACCGCATCCGCCTCGCGCTCGCCTTCCGGCAGTGTCGGGTCGGCCAAGCCGAGCATCGCGGCGACTTTCGGCTGGTAGGCAGGCAGCAGCAAGTTAGTTTCCTTGCCGACGACCACGTGCAGGCAGTCGCGCACATCCAGCAGCCGTTCGACCGCCTCATCATACGAGCCGTGGGGCCGGTCGGCGAGCCATGATGCAGCAAGCGCCGACACCAGCACGGTGTCGCGTAATCCACCGCGCGCCTCCTTGATATCCGGCTGATTGAGGTACGGCAGCCGGCCGAACTCCTCAAGCCGCGACGACGCCGAATCAAGCAACTCCTGCAATCGTTTGCGCGCCGCTTTACGCCAGCGTTCGAGAATGGATTTCGCCGTTTTCTCGATGAGTTCAGTGTCCCCGGCGACCGACTGCACGAACAACCAACCCATCGCCGCCGGCAGATCATGGTCGGTCACCGACTCGCACTGCTGCCGGGTGCGGACCGCATGGTCGAGGTCGAGACCACTGTCCCACAGGGGATACCACAGTTTGTTCGCCAGCTGGTTGAGCTGGTCGTCTTTCAACGTGTGCGGCTCGACCATGAGCACGACGTCAATGTCAGAGCTCGGGCCGATCTGCCCGCGTGCAAGAGAGCCGACCGCGGCAAGACCCACGCCATGTTCGGGCACGTCGAAGGGCACGGATTCGACCGCTTCCTTCCACAGTTCGCGCAGGCTGGTCATCGCGATTTGCGTACGCTGCTTGCGTTTATCCTTGCCGTGACGGTAGACGCCGTCGGCGTCCGGCTTGCTGACGTCCATGAAGCGTTGTTTCAATCCATCAACCGCAGAAGCCATATCCCCTCCAAACGAGCCATATTCCCCGCGATTTGGGCGGACCGCGCATCAGACGCGACCCACCCCCGCACGGGTGATGAAAGTCCAGCGCACCGCCCGCCAACAGTCCGCTTGAACCTCGATACGGGCGTATAAAGAATCCCCGCACTGCGCCAGCACGTGCGGGGACCCGTCTTATCAATACCCGACCGTCAGCGCCGCGGCAAACAGACGAAACCGCGGCACCGGGGACGGCAGCTTTCAGATGGCGGCCGAACCGGTTTCGCCGGTACGGACACGGGTGACGGAGTCAAGAGGCGTGACCCACACCTTGCCGTCGCCGATGGTTCCGGTGCCCGCGGACTTCACGATCACACCGACCAGCGTTTCCGCGTCGGCATCGTCGGAGAGCACTTCCACGCGAATCTTCGGGATGAGATCCACCGTGTACTCGGCGCCGCGGTAAACCTCGGTGTGGCCGCGCTGACGACCATATCCATTGGCTTCCGAGACGGTCAGGCCATGCACGCCCGCAGCAGCGAGCGCTTCCTTGACATCATCAAGCTTATGGGGCTGAATAATAGCGGTAATAAGCTTCATCTCACTTCACCTCCTTGAGAACGGAGCTGGCAGTGCCAGCGAAATCATATGCACGCTCGCCCTGGTCGGCCATATCGATGCCTGAAACCTCCTGGGCTTCGGTGACGCGCCAGCCCATCGTCTTCTCAAGCGCGAAGACGATGATCGAGGTCACTACAGCGGAGTAGAGGACGGCAATCAGGGCCACCAGGATCTGGACGACCAGCTGACGCCAGCTGCCACCGGTGAACAGGCCGGTGCCGACACCGAAGAAACCGATGAGCACGGTACCAATCAGGCCGCCGACGCCGTGAACGCCGACCACATCGAGCGAATCGTCATAACCAAACTTGAATTTCAGACCGCACGCCAGGCAGGTGACCACACCGGCGATTGCGCCGATCACCATGGCCCACAGTGGGGAGACCACATCGGCCGCAGGGGTGATGGCGACCAGACCGGCCACCATACCGGATGCCGCGCCGACCGCGGTGTAATGGCCGGAACGCACTTTCTCGGTGAAGCCCCAGGCGAGCATTGCGGCGGCCGCAGCGGCGGTCGTGCTGACCCACGCGTAGCCGGCGGTGCCGTTCGCGCCGAACGCAGAACCGGCGTTGAAGCCGAACCAACCGAACCACAGCAGGAACGCGCCGAGCATGACGAACGGAACGTTGTGCGGGCGGATTGGCTGCGTGCCGAAGCCCTTGCGCTTGCCGATGATGAGCACGGTGACAAGAGCCGCAGTAGCCGCGTTGATGTGGACGACCGTACCACCTGCGAAATCATGCGCGGCGGCGCCGAGAGCCTGAGAGATGGCACCCGTCGGGGACATCAGGCCGCCGTTCCAGACCATGTGCGCCATCGGGGCGTAGTCGAAGGTGATCCACAGCGCCACGAACAACATCCAGGTGCTGTACTTCACGCGCTCAGCGATCGCGCCGGTAATCAGTGCGACGGTAATCATCGCGAAGGTGGCCTGGAATGCCACATCAATGCTGCCCGGATAATCCCCGGACGTGTTGGCGGCGGTGAACACGCCGTCCTTGGCGACCATGGAGTCCTTGAGCAGGAAGCCGGTGGCCGGATCGCCGAAGATCCCGCCGATATCCTTGCCTGCGTAAGCGATCGACCAGCCCCAGAACGTCCAGATGATTGCGGTGACCGAAATCGCGGCCGCCGACAGCATCAACATGTTCAGGACGGCCTTCGCGCGGACCATGCCGCCGTAGAAGAACGCCACACCAGGCGTCATCAAGAAGACCAGAGCTGCGGATGTCAACATCCACGCTGCATTTCCGGTGTCCATACATTACCTCCCTCTCCGGCGCCCGCCTTGGACGAGGCGGGCGGGCGAGCGAACCACTCACTTGTAATCCCCATGTGGGAACTGACACGGTTATGGAACGCCCGCCGGGTTTTCGAAACGTTACGGAATGTTACGCCAACGTTACAGCGCTTGTACGATTATCCGCGACTTGTCCCGAATTCCGCGCTTCGCGGGGAACCATGGACAGGAATCCCTGCCGAGTTTGATGACCACATTGTGGGCATTGTCTAACGGCGTGCCACAGGTGGCGGGCCACAGGACGTGCCTGTTTTGCTACTTGGCGGCGGCGGCCTCCTTCGCCGGTGCGCCAGCGGCACCAGCCGCACCAGCGGCCTCGGCTTCAGCTTCACGGGCGACACGGGCCTCATAGGAGTCCTCACTCTTGGTGAGCACGCTCGGCTCGAAATCAGCGTAGGCGGCGACCAGGCCGTGTTCAGGCAAATCAAGGCCGGACAGCTCCTCCTTGGCGGAGACGCGCAGGCCGATGGTGTGCTTTATGCCCCAGAAGATGATGATCATCGTGACCGTGGTCCATGCCGCGACCGCGACCACACCGAGCAGTTCGACGCCCAGCAGCTTCAAGCCGCCGCCGTAGAACAGGCCGCCGTCCTTCGCGAACAGGCCGACCAGCAGGGTGCCACCGGCACCGCAGCAACCGTGGGCGGCGAATGCGCCGACCGGGTCGTCGATCTTGAACTTGTTTTCGACGATGGATGCGGCGTACACGTATATGAACGCGCAGATCAGGCCGATGAAGAAGGCGCCGACCGGGCTGACCACATCGCAGCCCGCGGTGATGCCGATCAGGCCGGCGAGCGCGCCGTTGATGGTCAGGCCGACATCCGGCTTGCCGTACTTCTTCCAGGCGAGGAACATCGCGGTGAGCGCGCCGACAGCAGCCGCCAGGTTCGTGGTGATGAAGATGCTGCCCATCTCCACCCAGGTGTCCTTGCCGTCAGCGGTGATCGTGGAGCCGGGGTTGAAACCGAACCAGCCGATCCACAGCAGGAAGATGCCGAGCATGGCGAGTGTCATGCTGTGGCCCGGGATTGCGCGGGCCTTGCCGTTCTTATCGAACTTGCCGATACGCGGGCCCAAGAAAATCGCGCCGACCAGCGCGGAAATGCCGCCGACCATGTGCACCACGGTGGAACCGGCGAAATCATGGAAGCCGAGCTGGGCGAGCCAGCCGTCCGAATTCCAGCACCAGTGGCCGGAAATCGGGTAGACGATGGCGGAGATCAAGGCGCTGTACAGCAGGTAGGCTGAGAACTTCGTGCGTTCCGCCATGGCGCCGGAGACGATGGTCGCGGATGTCGCGCAGAACACGGTCTGGAACATCAGGTACACCATCGTCGGAACGTATTGGTTGTACTGGTAGCTGCTTGTCACGAAGAAATCAGGCTTGCCGATGATGCCGCCGATGGACGGTCCGAACATGATGCCGAAACCGAAAATCCAGAACAGGACCGTGCCGATACAGTAGTCCATCAGGTTCTTCATGGCGATATTGCCGGCGTTCTTCGCTCGCGTGAAGCCTGTCTCAAGCATCGCGAAGCCGGCTTGCATCATGAACACCAGCGTCGCGGCGAGCAATGTCCAGATGACATTGGTCGATGACATGGCACCCACTTCCTTTCCTCTCTTGGGGATGGCTGTCTGAATCCAAAGGACGTGGACGGTGTGTCCGAAGGGCGTGAACGCCGTGTCCGAAGAACCGGCCTCAACCCGTCTCTTGTGCGTCCCGGATTCTGGCAACCATGCTAAACAAACGGATTTGGGGGAACGCACGCCTTGTTACGGGCAGGTCATGTAGATTGCGCTCGTGTAACAGTCGATACCGTGGCGAGATTACAGTGAATCCGTAAGTGAATCCATATATATGATGTCGGTTTGCGGGCGATTGACGGCAGGCGGGCTGAATGTATGCGTGCCGCGCGCGTCATGTATGTCATGCGCATCATATGCGCGAAATGCGCTATGTGTGCACGCTGGGAGTGACGGGGCGCCGACGGTCGAAATGTCCAAGGCGTTCGGGAAGGAAGGTTCCGATGGCGGTGTTCGTCGCAACGTTATGCGCGATCTTGGTGCTGACCATGCTGTCCGGTGCGATTTGCCGGAAAACCGGGCTGCCTGAGGTCGTCGGGCAGATCGTGGTGGGCATCGTCTGTGGCCCGGCCGTGCTCGGAGTGATGCAGCCGAGCGACTCCACCGAATTGTTCAGCAATATCGGCATCATCGTGCTCATGTTCCTCGGCGGCGTGGGGTGCGACCTGGGGCTGCTCAAACGCTACTCCAAGGCGGCGCTCATCGTGGCGTGCATGGGCGTGATCGCGCCGGTGCTCATCATGGGCGGGGCGAGCATGGCGTTCGGCTTCGACCTCATGTCATCGCTGTTCATCGGCGTGGTGTTCTCCGCGACGTCGGTGTCTATCTCAGTGGCCGTGCTCAAAGAAGCGGGGCGGCTGGACACGAAGGAAGGCGCGTCGATTCTGGGTGCGGCCGTGGCGAACGACGTGATCGGCGTGATCCTGCTGAGCATCATGAGCACGCTGATCAGCACCGGCAGCGTGTCGATTCAGCAACTTGGGTTGATTGCGCTCAAGCAGGTCGCGTTCTTCGCGGGGACGGTGGTCGTGGTGTTGTGGGTGGCGCCTTGGCTGATGACTTTGGCCGCGCTCATCAAAGCGCCGAGCGGCATCGCGATCATGGCGACAATCATCTGCCTGGCGATGGCTTGGTGCTCGGAGCTGGTGGGGTTGAGCTACGCGGTGGGCGCATTCTTCGCAGGCATCGCCGTAAGCCGCAGCGACTACCGCGAGCAAGTGGACCGCGACATTGAGCCGATTGGCGACTGCTTCTTCGTGCCACTGTTCTTCGTGAGCATCGGTTTGGACACTGAAGCGGTGCACGACATGCACCTGGTGTGGTTCATCGTGGCGATGACATTGCTGGGCGTCATCACGAAAATCGTCGGATGCGGGCTGGGCGCACGGATGGCCGGATTCAACGGACGCAGCTCCCTAGTGATCGGCACGGGTATGATTCCGCGCGGCGAAATGGCGCTGATCACCGCGCAAATCGGCTTCTCGCAACATATTCTGTCGGACAACTACTATTCGACGATTATTTTCACGATTTCACTGGTGACACTCATCGCGCCGCTGTTCCTGAAGGCTGCGCTGCGAGGCGCGCCGGCGAAAGGCGAGGCGGCTGGGGCCGAGGCTGCAGACGAGGCCGAAGCTGCAAACGGGATCGGTGCTGCGGCGACAGTCGCCTGATTCCTTGCTGGTCGGGCGGCCCTCATATGGCGGGGCTCAGCAGCGGGTCCCGATGGTGGATGTAATCAGCGAGTCCCATCAGCGAATCTCGTCGCGGCCACGAAATCTCAATATCTCAATCCTGTGCCCCGAAATCACGAGATATTGAGATTTCGAATCGCGAGGAAACACGACACAGTAGATGAGGATGCCGCCGATGTGCTCCGTTGCGCACGGCGGCACCACTCCGCACCGCCCAGTGTCAGGCGAGAATGCCGTCGACGAAGTCCTCCGGATTGAAGGGCGCCAGATCGTCCGGGCCTTCGCCCAGACCGACCAGCTTGACAGGCACGCCAAGCTCCTTCTGCACGGAAATCACGATGCCGCCCTTCGCGGAACCGTCCAGCTTGGACAGCACGACACCGGTGATGCCGATTGCCTGGGCGAATACCTTCGCCTGTTCCATGCCGTTCTGGCCGGTGGTCGCGTCAAGGACGAGCAGCACCTCATCGACCGGCAGGTTCTTTTCGGTGACGCGGCGGATCTTGCCGAGCTCATCCATGAGGTTCGCCTTGTTCTGTAGGCGGCCCGCGGTATCGATGATCAGCACGTCGGCGTTCTCGTTCTTCGCGCGCTGCGACGCCTCGAACGCAACGGATGCCGGGTCGGCGCCATCCTTGTCGGAACGCACGACCGGCACATTGACCTTCGCGCCCCAGGTTTCCAGCTGGTCGGCCGCCGCCGCGCGGAAAGTATCCGCCGCGCCGAGCATCACGCTCTTGCCGTCGGCGACGAACAGGCGCGCGAGCTTGCCCGCGGTCGTGGTCTTGCCGGTGCCGTTGACACCGACCATGATGTTGACGCTCGGCTTGTGCGCTTCGGGCTTGTCAGCGTTCAGGCGACGGTCGGTATCCGTGCCGACCATCGCAAGCAGCTTGGAACGCAAGGCCTCGCGCACTTGGGCGGGGTCATGCGTGCCGGTGATGCGGGCGTCGTTGCGCAGTTCATCGACCAGCTGCTCGGAAGCGTCCGCGCCGACATCAGCCATGAGCAGCGTATCCTCGACATCCTCCCAATCAGCCTCGGACAGGTGGTCCTTGGCGAGAATGTTGAACAGGGCCTTGCCGAAGGGGTTCGCGCTGTTCGCCAGGCGCGCCTTCAGACGGGTCATGCGGGAGGTCGCGGATTCCGGCGTTTGCGGCTGGGATTCAGCGGTCTGAGAGGTCTGGCTCTCAGGTTGGGCGGATTGGGCCGAACCGGCGGATTCGGTTGACGAAGCCGCTGATTGCGCTGATTCGGCTTGTTTCATCGATTCAGCCGATTCAGCTCCCGACTTCTGGTCGGACGGTGTCGACGCAGTCCCGGCAGCTGATCCGGCTTCGGAACCGGCAGCCTGTTTCGCCGCAATCGCCTTGTCGGCGGCCGCTTTCGCCGCGGCCTCACGGTCTTCACGAGCCTGCTCCGCCGCATCGATGCGCTTCTTGCGCGAACGGTCAGCAAGCACGCCGGCGACAATCAGCGCGATGGCGATAACCGCCACCACAACAATCGCGATAATCTGTTGAGTATCCATACCCCCAGCCTATGGTTTTCAAGGGACAGACCGGACTGGACGCATCCGTCGCCCCCACCCGCCGATCCCACCCGGCACAACGTCTTCGACTCGCCTTGATACACCGGGTTAAGCGGAAGGCACATCGTTGTATTCCGCATCGCTGTATTTCCATGCTGCTGCGTTTCGTCGGCTCCCGTATCCGCACAGCCGCATGTGACGCGAGATATAGACCATCGACGGCAGGACATGATATGAACACCAAACATTCGCTCACCGCGCTGACCGCGTTCGAAGCCGCGCAACCCTACCTGTTCTGGCTGTTGGTGTTGTTCCCCGAAATGAACTTGGATGAGGGCGGCAGATTCCTCGACGCGATTCCGTGGGTTTCGGTCTGTTGGGTTGTCGCGACCGTCATCGTGGGCGGGGTATACGTGTGGCTCAGCCGCGGCGGGGAATTCCGTACGCTTGCTCGGAATGCGATGATCATCAAACTGGTGCATATCCCCTACTATCTGCTGGTGTTCGCCTTGGCCGTGGTATCGATTATGCTCTCGCTGAAGATACCGTTCATCACGCTGACCGTGTGGGCATTCTGCTTCGTCGCCGATGCGACGCTGATTGTGACGAGCGGACTGTATGAACTTGCAGCGGTGATTGCCGGGGTGCGGTGCAAACGTATGACAGGCGGGCAAGGCGTGGTGTTCGCGATTGCCGGTTTCCTGTTCTGCGTGGATGTGGTCATCGCGGTGGTGACGTATGTGAAATCGCGCGAGGTGGTGACGGTTGGTTTAAGGCCAGGAAGCTGGCCGAGCGAACCGGTCGTCCGCCGATGCTGAAGACATCTGCGGACGGCCACGTCACCCGCCGATCACCGCGCCTCCCCAGAGCTGAAATCCACAAGCAGTGAGAAACTAGACATTATGGCAAGTAGTTCGAGGATGACGTCGTATCAGCGGCGCGAGCAGCTTATCGAGATAGGGCGGGCACTGTTTGCGTCCAAAGGGTTCGAAGCGGTGAGCGTCGAGGAAATCGCCGCGAGCGCTAAAGTCAGCAAGCCCATCGTCTACGAGCATTTCGGCGGCAAGGAAGGCCTGTACGCCGTGGTCGTCGACCGCGAAATGCGCGCGCTGACCGACGCGCTCATCGGTTCACTCAGCGACACGGACGCCCATCCCCGGCAGATTGTGGAACGCGCGGCCCTCGCGCTCCTCACCTACATCGAGGAGAATCCGGAGGGATTCCAAGTGCTGGTGCGGGATTCCCCGAGCACCGACCCAACCGGCTCGTTCAGCTCACTGCTCGGCGATGTGAGCTCAAAAGTCGAGCAGATTCTCGTCGAATGGTTCAAACGCCAGCATCTTCCCGTCAAAAGCGCGCCGTACTACGCGCAAATGCTTGTCGGCATGACCGTGTTCACCGGCCAGTATTGGGCCGACCGACCCAAGCTCGGCAAGGAACAGCTCGCCGCGCTCATCGTCAACCTCGCCTGGCACGGTCTGTCCCACCTCGAAGCCAAGCCGGAACTGCGCTATGAGGGCACGAAAGCCAAGCGTGCGCGCGAAGCGGCCGAGAAAGCCGAGCAGAAGGCTGAACAAAAGGCGAAACGCGACCGAGACGATGGCGAGGAACAGCGTAATTCTTCCGCCGCCGGCGCTGATACCGACACCAACGATACCGATGCCAACGCCACCGCCGAATCAACCCCGGCAGACCATACAAACCCCGCAAACCCCGCGAATCCCAAGTCTCCGGAAGACGCGGCGTAATCCGCGGGAACTTGCCGCGTTCTGAACCCGCGGTAACGCCTTTGTGAAATCATCATGCAAATTATGGTGATTTCACAGCAAATGGGTCAATTCCGGCATCGCGTCGTTCCGCCTCGTGATAGCCTTGCACGGGACATACAGAAGGTGGAACAATGACCAATTTTACGGGCACCACGACGCAGCCTCAGCCTGATCTTCAACGAGGAACGATTCCGCAGACGCACGGCGAGGGCGGCAAACTGCCACAGGAACGCACGCTGGTCGATACGCAGGAGAACACACAAGACGACACGGCCGACAACACGGCGGACAGCACGACTGACAACACACCCGGCACCACACCCGCCAACACTACCGCCAAAACACTGACGTTCGTCGTACCCGCCTACAACATGGAGCAGTATCTCGAACGTTGCGTCGCTTCGTTGATTGACACGCCCGATACCGGCGACATCGAGGTACTCATTGTCGACGACGGCTCATCCGACACAACCCCGGCGCTCGCCGACCGGCTCTCAGCCGCGCATCCGGGCGTGGTCAGGGCAATCCATCAGCCGAACAAGGGGCACGGCGGCGCGGTCAATACCGGCATTCGCGAGGCCGCCGGTATGTACGTCAAGGTCGTGGACGCTGACGACTGGGTCGGCAAGGCTTCATTCGGCCAAGTCATGGAAACCCTGCGCGCGCAACGCCTCGAACGGGAGCCCATCGACCTGCTGGTCACCGATTACGTCTATGACAAGGTTGGCAAACGCAACAAGCATGTTGTGCATTTCAGCAACGTCATGGATGCGAACCGTAGGCTCGGCTGGGACGATCTGCGGCATTTCGGCATCGCGCAGTACATGATCATGCATGCGCTGACCTTCCGTACCGCGGTCGTGCGCGAATCAGGCATGATTTTGCCGGAGCATACCTTCTATGTCGATTTCATTTACTCGTATCAGCCGTTCCCGTGGGTGCGCAGGCTCATGTACCTGGATACGCCGTTCTACCACTACTTCATCGGGCGCGAAGGCCAGTCTGTGCAGACCGATGTGATGATCCGGCGCGTGCGGCAGTTGCAACTCGTCAACCATCTCATGCTTGAGGCGACGCCGGAACGCGGCACCGTGCCGGACGGGCTGTACCGGTACATGATCCACTTCCTGTCGATTAACAGCGTGGTGACCAGCGTGTTCCTGATTCTGTCGCGCGACCGTAAAAATTACCGCCAGAAGGACCGGCTGTGGCACGACATCGATGTTACTTCGCCGCAAATCGGGCATGATGTGCGGCATAAACTCGTCTCACGCGCAATCAACCTGCACGGGCGGACCGGGCGATTCATCATCCGGCACGGCTACAACATCGCCGAACACGTCGTTGGTTTCAACTGATTCGCTCCGTTCGTTCCGTTCTCTCCGGATTCGGCCGGACTCGTGAGCGTTGGCGCAACTTTCTACCGACGCTCACAAGCCGCTCAGCGTCGGTAGAAGGTGGAGCGGTCAGCGGTCGGACATGGCGAAGGCGTTACGCATCAGGTTGCTGGACGTGTACAACACCTTGCTGAGCAGCTCCTGGGTTTGCGAGCGCAAGTAATGCGCCATCTGCTGGTTCGCCTGCTCGAGGGCGTCGCACGCAGTACGGCAATCGGCGGATTCTCCGGAAGCAGCATCGTCGGCCGCCCCGACGGCAGCATCCACGCGCACCCCGCTATGCTTGATGCCTTCGACATCCTCGATATCGGCGCAACTCACGGCATGCCCGGCCCCGGCGCCAGCACCAACACCCGTCGCACCCCGCAGCGAGGCATCGACGCGAGCGATATGCGCATGCCCATGCGACATGACGTTCTCACGGTAATGCTCGATCGCGTTGCTGTTCGACACATAATGCGGGTCGGCGAGCGCCGCGATAATCCGGCTCGTCCAGTAGAACGAGTCCGTCGACACCTCCGCGCCCGTATCACGCAAATACGCAGGCGTGTCGCGCACATTCGTGTAGAACGGTGTGAGCGTGGTGAATGGGCCGGACCCGTATTGCAGCCACATCACCGACCGGTTCGCTTCCGGCTCGTATGGGCGGATTTGCAGCAATCCCATCTGCCCGGTGCGGTTGATACCAATCGGACGATACCGATGCCGCGTCTCATCCGTGCCGCGCGTACCATATGGGTCGTACGGCGTGTCCTCGAAATGCGAAGCCATCAGAAACGCGACATCCTCGACCGTCACGCGGTTCTCCGGCCGGCGGCACCACGGAATGTCATCGGATATCGGCGTGTACCGGGCAGCAGGCGAATCCCAATCCTCGCTCGGGTTCAGATAACGCTCCATATACCAAGCGCGCGGGGTGTTGTAAATATGGTCTTTTGTCGTGCGCGTGCCGAACAGCGTGCGTAGGTTGAACTTCTCCGAGAACCGCACGCCATTGCCCATGCCGTTGCCCATGCCGCGGTCAAGATGATTCTCGCGGATGAACTCCACCAGATCGGCGCTGCACATATGATCGCGGGCATCGCCAAACGCATCCTCTATATCAAAATCGTCAAGCCCCAGCTGGTTGGGAATCGCGGCATAGCAGTCATCCGGCACACGCTTGGCAATCCAATGGTGTCCGCCAATCGTCTCCACATACCACACGTCGTCCACATCCGAAATGGCGATGCCGTTCGCCTCATACGTGCCGAACCGTTCCAACAGCTCGCCCAGCCGACGCACGCCTTCACGCGCGGAATGCACGTACGGCAGCACCAACGTGATGAAATCCTCCTCGCCGATACCACCGGGGATTTCCGGCCGGTAATCATCATCGCCGGGATTGCCGTGGGCCGGCTGCAATTCGACCATCGGATCAGCACCGAGCACCCGCTCGTTCACCGCGATCGTCTCGGTCGCGCTCATCGCGATATTGCGCTCGCTGATCCCGCATTCCGCGAGAATTCCGCGGCCGGGCAACGCGTTCGGGACAATGCTGTATCGGCACGGGTCGTCCGGCAGGTCGATGCTCACGTGGCTCAGTTCGCTGCGGTAATGCCGCGGCTGGTCGCACGGATTGACGGCGATGAAGCGTTTCGGGTCGTAGCGGCCAGAACCGGAATCGTCGTTGCGGGCGATCATGGTCGAGCCGTCGATAGTGGCGGATTTTCCGACAAGAAGCGTAGTACAAGACATGATTCCACTGTAGGACGGTATCGGGATGGGCTGGCGTGGGCGGGCGCTGATAGCCTGCAATAGGCGATTGGTATAGCCGCGCCGAAAACGGTCACCGGCCCGGCCTATACAGTTGATAGATACAAGTCCGCCATATAGGTCCCGTGAAAGGAGCGTCAATGATCACCATCCGCGACGTGCATAAACGTTTCGGCGAGCATGATGTGCTCACCGGTATCGATCTTGATATTCCGCACGCGGCGACGGTCACCGTCATCGGTCCGTCCGGATCTGGCAAATCCACGCTGCTGCGTGTCATCGACGTGCTCGAACATGCCGATAGCGGCACCATTGATTTCGGCGACGGCCCGGTCGATTTAGCGACCCGCGACAAGGCGACGATCCGCGCAATCCGTTCACGCATCGGCTTCGTGTTCCAGAACTACAATCTGTTCGCCAACAAAACGGCGTTGCAGAACGTGACCGAGCCGTTGATCTACGCGCAAGGCAAGTCACGCAAGGCGGCCGAAGCCATCGGGCGTGAACAGCTTGACCGCGTGGGGCTCGCCGACTTCGCCGACCGCTACCCCAGCACCCTGTCCGGCGGGCAACAGCAGCGCGTGGGCATCGCACGGGCCATCGCCGCGAAACCTGAGCTTCTGCTGCTTGACGAGCCCACCTCCGCCCTCGACCCGGAGATGGTCGGCGGCGTGCTCGAAGTCATCCGGCAGCTTGCCTCGGACGGCATGACCATGCTCATGGTCACCCACGAGATGCGGTTCGCCCGGGAGGCTTCCGACCATGTCGTGTTCTTCGAGCACGGCGGCATTGTGGAGCAAGGCACGGCAAGCGACATTTTCGACCATCCGTCGCAGCCGAGGACCGCGGAATTCCTGCAATCCTTCGTTTCATGACCCTCGTTTCAGGCCGCATGCAATCGGCTGCCTGTCAGCGCAGTCCCCGCAATCGGCACGTCTCTGCCATATTTCAAACGTTAAACGTCATACGTCATACGTCATTGTCGGCAATCAATCACCATCAATCACATACAAGGAGAGCAATCATGACCACACGCACACGCCATACCCTGCGGCTCGCCGCCGCGGCCCTCGCCGCCATCACCCTGATCGCGCCGCTGGGCGCTTGTGGCTCCTCCAGCTCGTCCACGAGCGCGCTACAGGAAGTCAAGAACAAGGGAACGCTGGTCTTCGGCACCGAAGGCACGTACGCGCCCTACAGCTACCATGATTCGAAAACCAACAAGCTCACCGGTTACGACGTGGATGTCGCCACTGCCGTCGCCAAAGACCTCGGCGTGAAAGCCGAATTCTCCGAAGCGAACTTCGATTCGCTGCTCGCCAGCGTGGATTCGAAGAAAACCGACAGCGTGGCCAACGAGATCACCACCACTGCCGAACGCAAGGCGAAATACGATTTCACCGAACCGTACGCCTACTCCTATGGCGTGGTCGTCACCCGCAAGAACAACAATTCCATCAAATCCTTCGACGACATCAAAGGCAAGAAAGACGCCGGGCAGAACGGCAGCAACTGGGCGAAAGTCGCGCAAGATAAAGGCGCGACGCTCGTGCAGGTCAACGATTTCTCGCAGGCCGTGGAAACCCTGACCTCCGGACGTGCCGACGTGATCGTCAACGACGGGCTCGCTGTGCTCGACTACCTCAAGCAGAAGCCGAACGCCGACATCAAAATCGCCGTGAAAAGCGAGAAAACCCCGGCCGCACACTTCCCGCTGCGCAAGGGCAGCGACGACCTGACCGAAGCGATTAACAAGTCCATCGCCAAGCTGCGCAAGGACGGGACGCTCAAGAAGATCTCTGAGAAGTACTTCGGCGAGGACATCTCAACCAAGTAACCCTCGGTTGCGCTGGAAACTGAAATCCGGCATAGATTACGAAAGGAGCCGCAATGGACGGCAGGGTCTGGCAGATAGTCGTCGATTCATTCGGCAAACTACTGATTCCAGGAATCACGGTGACGATTCCACTCACCCTGGTCTCCTTCGCCATTGGCTTGGCGCTGGCGATCATCGTGGCGCTCACCCGCGCGGCACGTACGCCGGTGCTCACGCAAATCGCGCAGTTCTACGTGTGGGTGTTCCGCGGGACGCCGCTGCTCGTGCAACTGTTCGTGATCTTCTTCGGCCTGCCGTCCATCGGCGTGACCATTCCGGCGATTCCGTCCGCTATAATCGCGTTCTCGCTCAACGTGGGCGCCTACGCGTCCGAGACCTTGCGCGGGGCGATTGAAGCGGTGCCGCGCGGACAGTTCGAGGCCGGGTACGCGACGAATATGTCGTACGTGACGATCATGCGCCGCATCGTGCTGCCGCAGGCGTTCCGGTCGGCGTTCCCCGCGCTGTTCAACACGCTCATCTCACTGGTCAAGGACACGTCGCTCGCCGCGAATATCACCGTCGTTGAGATGTTCATGACCGCGCAGCGCATCACCGCCGTGTATTACGAGCCGCTCGCGCTGTACCTTGAGGTAGGGGTCATCTACCTGCTGTTCTGCACGGTGCTCACCTGGGTGCAGCACTGGTGCGAACGGCGGCTGGCGGCGCACAGCTGATTGCGGTGCGCGGCTGAGCTGCGAGCCGTGAAGCGCGGAAGGCTGTCGCGGGGCCGGGCGGGCGCGGGGCTACGCTGTCTGTTTTGCGCGGACTGCGAATCCTGATGCCGGGCAGCTGCATCCGCCATCGTCTTGCCTTAGCATAGGCAACCAACGCGCGGGGCGAACGGACGGGAGCCCCGCCGGCAATCATCAACGAAAGAAGGAACCATGAGCGATATCAACGTGTACGGCGCAAGCTGGTGCGGCGACTGCAAGCGGGCCAAGGAGGCGCTGAACCGGTTCGGAGCGGCGTTCGACTGGCACGATATCGAGCAGGAGGACGGCGCCGCCGACAAGGCCGTGGAAATCAGCGGGCAGAAGCACATCCCGGTTGTCCAGTATGCGGACGGATCATTCCAAGTCGAGCCATCGGCCAACGACATCAAGGCGAAACTGCAGGAGCTGGGTGCGCTGCCGGCGGAGGCGTGAAGCGTAGCTGAACGTAAACGTAGCTGAACGAAACCGTGGTTGGGACTCGCGCAGGCATGGCCTAGACCGTTAAACGGTGCAAGTGTGCCAGCGGCTCATTCCCGCGAATCCCAGCCACTCACACGCTTCATCGGCGATGGCCGGCGTGCCGGTCGAGCCATGGTGTACAATACCGTTTGTTGCCCCTCTAGCTCAATTGGTTAGAGCAGCGTCCTTTTAAGTCGTGGGTTGTGGGTTCGAGTCCCACGGGGGGCACCACCTAAGCCCTTGGAACCCAGAAGTTTCAAGGGCTTTGTTTTTCAAAGCATTCCATCTGTCTTGTTGCGGATGCCGCGTTTTCCCTTATGCGTGGTAGATTTCCGACGATTTTGCGGGGTATCCGGCTTATGCGCGGCGGATTTGTGCCGCTCGTAGGGCCGCTAGGACCGCCCGGACCGCCGACCCGGCGTTTTGGGCGGCGAGGGTCATGTCCGACTGGTGACGGTTGAGATCTTCGTACGCCTCGCCGCAGCGGTTGCTCATCGCACGCACGGCTAGGAAAGGCACACGGTTCTTGGCACACACGTGGGCGGCCGCCGCGCCTTCCATCTCCTCGCAGTCGCCATGCCAGACGCGGCGGGTGTGCTCGAGTACGTCGGGATCGGTGTTGAACTGGTCACTGGTCGCAATCGTGCCGAGCGTGTACCGGCGGTTGGAATCGTTGTCAGTGGCGGCAACAGCAGTGGCGGTATCGTCCATTTCGGCCAACGACGGCACGCGACGATACCCCTGTTCGTCCAGAACCTGGCAGGCGAGCGCGGAAAGACGATCATCGGACGCATACGTATGCAAGAAGGGGTCGCATTCGGCGATGATGTCGTTGTTGGTCTCCAAGTACACCAGCGAACGGCCGACCACGATATCCCCAATTTCCAGCAGCGGATTGAGACTACCCGCAATACCGCTGAATATCAAGGCATCCGGATGATATTCGCAGATCAGCATTTGGGCGGCGGCACCTGCGGCGACCTTCCCCATACCGCCCACGCACACGACGACAGACACCTCGCCGAACTGTCCGGTGACCAGATCGGTGCCGTACCGGCTGCTGCGCTCGATTCCATGCAAGCCCTCGATGATGGGTTCAGCTTCCTGCGGCAGCGCACACAGCACCGCAACGCGATGATGAGTCTCCATACTCCGATCGTCGGGCACGGTTGCGACATTCGACGGGCGGCAGACGGACGGCGGCGGGTGGATGGCGTACGATACCCGGCCGTTGTGCGACGCGGCAGTCGTACGACGGGCAGATAGCCTGATGGCAGAGCCGCGACCCGGTGATATCCGACCGCCATCTGACAGCCGTGCGATCGGGCAGTCACAACAACAGAGCGATATCCCACCACCGCCCCACAACCGGCCTGTTTGGCGCGATACGCCAGTCGTGAAATCAGCCCCGCAGCGCGGACGGCCCGAAACCAAACACCTCCCCCACACGTATGATGGCCATTATGAGTAACACACCAACCTGGACCAACCCGCTGCGCGACCCGCGCGACCTGCGTCTTCCGCGCATCGCCGGCCCGTGCAGTCTGGTGATTTTCGGCGTGACCGGTGATTTGGCTCAGAAGAAGCTCCTGCCAGCCGTCTATGATCTGGCGAATCGCGGTCTGCTGCCGCCGAGCTTCGGCCTGACCGGCTTCGCCCGCCGCGACTGGACCAACGAACATTTCATCGAATTCGTCAAACAGGCAGTCAAGGCCCGTTGCCGCACCCCGTTCAAGGAATCCACGTGGGAGAACCTTGCCAAGGGCATCCGCTTCGTACAGGGCACCTTCGATGACCCCGCGGCGTTCGAACGGCTGAGCAACACTGTGCAGGAGCTTGACCGAGACCGCGGCACGCAAGGCAATCACGCTTTCTACATGTCGGTGCCGCCGCGCGCGTTCCCACTGGTATCCAAGCAACTCGCCGCATCCGGCCTGTCACGCTCCACCGAAGGCGCGTGGCGCCGCGTGATCATCGAGAAACCGTTCGGCCATGACCTGGAAAGCGCCCGCGAGCTTGACCGCGTGGTGTCCGAGGTTTTCGACCCGAGCTCGGTGTTCCGCATCGATCATTATCTCGGCAAGGAAACCGTGCAGAACATTCTCGCGCTGCGATTCGCGAACGAGATGTACGAGCCGATCTGGAACTCCAACTACGTGGACCACGTGCAGATTACGATGGCCGAAGATATCGGCATCGGCGGCCGCGCCGGCTATTATGACGGCATCGGCGCCGCACGCGATATCATCCAGAACCATCTGCTGCAGCTCATGGCGCTCACCGCGATGGAGGAGCCGGTGAGCTTCTCCGCACAGGATCTGACGGCCGAGAAGACCAAGGTGCTGTCCGCTGTCCGCCTACCGAAGGACTTGCGCGCCCACACCGCCCGCGGCCAGTACGCCCGCGGCTGGCAGGGTTCGCACGAGGTGGTCGGTTATCTGGACGAAAAAGGCATCGACAAGTCAAGCACCACCGAAACGTATGCTGCGATTCGCCTCGACGTGGACACCCGCCGCTGGGCCGGCGTCCCGTTCTACCTGCGCACCGGCAAGCGTCTGGGCAAGCGCGTCACCGAAATCGCCGTCGTGTTCAAGCGCGCCCCGCACCTGCCGTTCGAGCAGACCGCGGTCCGCGAGCTCGGCAGCAATGCGGTCGTGATTCGCGTGCAGCCGGACGAGGGCGTGACCATGCGGTTCGGCGCGAAAGTCCCCGGCGGCTCCGCGATGGAAGTGCGCGACGTGTCCATGGACTTCAGCTATGGCCGTTCCTTCACTGAAAGTTCCCCGGAAGCCTACGAGCGCCTGATTCTTGACGTGCTGCTCGGCGATCCGCCGCTGTTCCCGACCACCGAGGAAGTGGATCTGAGCTGGAAGATCCTCGACCCGATCGAACAGTTCTGGTCGACGCTCGGGCAGCCGCAACCCTACCGTTCCGGCACGTGGGGCCCGGCGGAAGCCGACGAGATGCTGGCCCGCGACGGCCGCCATTGGAGGATGCCATGATTATCGACCTGCCTAATACTCGAACCCGCGAAATCTCCGCGAAAATCGACGAACTGCATGAGGAGCGCGGCGAGTCGGCGACCGGGCGCGTACTCACGCTGCTGATCCGTACCGACGACGCCGAGCTTGAGAACTCGCTGGAAGTCGCGAATGCGGCGAGCCGTGAGCATCCTTGCCGCGTGATTGCGATTGTGCCGAACACGCACGCCACCATCGCTTCTGGTGCGGTGCCAGCTGAAGGTGAGGATGGCACTGACGGCGAAGGCTCCAGCGCCAAGACTGCCAACGAATCTAATCTCGACGCGCAAGTGCGGTTCGGCGCGGATGCCGGCGCCGGCGAAGTGATTGTGCTTCGCCCACGCAACGGACTGGTTGACCATCTTGATACGCTGGTCATCCCGCTGCTCGTGCCGGACGCGCCGGTCGTGGCCTGGTGGCCGACGAACCCGCCGTCCAACCCGTCGAAGGACCTGTTGGGCGCCATGGCGTCGAGCCGTATCACCGACGCGATGCGCTCCAGCAACCCGGAAGCCACCATCGAACGGCTCCGTCGCAACTGGTCCGCCCAGGATGTGGACCTGTCGTGGACGCGTCTGACCGTGTGGCGCGCCATGCTCGCTTCCATGGTCGACCAGCCGCCGCACATCCCGATCGTGCACGCTCGCGTCACCGCGCCGAGCGATTTTCTGCCAGCGGATCTGCTGCGCGCTTGGCTGCGGCTCAAGCTCAACGTGCCGGTTGATTTCGATGCCGACGAGAACGCGGAGGCAGTCACGGGTGTGTATCTGACCCGTCAGGACGGCGGCGTGCTGTCGCTGGAACGCCCGCACGAGGACCAGTCGATCATCAGCGTTCCCGGGCAGACCCCGCAGCCGATCAGCGTGCCGGTGCGTACGCTCGAAGACTGCCTGACCGAGGAGCTGCGCCGAATGGACCCCGATGAGGTCTATGCGGATGTCATCAACAAGGGCTGGGCTTTAATCTGGCACTGAGTCAGGAGGATTGACGGCCCCGGGCCTGGTCACCGGGCTTGATGACCGAATACCGGTTATTCGGCCATCCGGTCATCGGGTTAATCACGATAACGCGACGCCCGGCTGTGTGACGCCGATAGGGAATTGCTTTCCGATCGGCGTCACACGGCCGGGCGTTGTTAATGGTGTCGGTGCTTGGGGCTAGGTAAAGCGGTAAAATACCGAAACCTCAAGCCCCTCACCTGCTACAGCTCATGTTCACGCACCAACACACGAATTGCCTCGGCCCGGCAATGAACCCCCATCTTGCGATATGCACTCCTCATGTGAGTCTTCACCGTCCCAACACTCATATGCAGCATGTGAGCAGTTGCCTGGGTGGTATTCCCCTTCAAAAATGCCTTCAGCACAGACAGTTCAGTGTCCGTCAACATCATTCGGGAATAAGCCAAAGAATGTTCTTGCCAACTTGTTAAGCACTCATTGTGAAGCAAATCCCCCATTGTCTGAACATATTCTTGCGGTTGAGCTTCTTTACAGATAACAGAATCGATTCCCGCTCCCGCAAGTTCTTGATTGGAATACGCGAAACGAAATGCCGTCATGGCCAGAATCTTCCCCTTGAACCCTCGCAACCTGTGTTTGCCATCCTTTTGCGGCATTTGGATATCAAGCAGCAGCACATCCGGCGTGGTTCCGGTAAGCAAACAGAGCTCTACACATCTCTCAGCATCGGTTACAGTCCACATGATATTGACCGGCGCATGACTCTCAACAAACATCGATTCCAAGGCGCGTGCGACCAACGGATCGTTATCTACGATGCCGACATTAGCAATCTCAGCACACTGTTTTGTTTGTTTAGTCACGGCATCTCCTCGGGATCTCAATATGAACAGACCATTCATTTGCTTCACGAGCCGCATTCATGCTTCCGGAGAACATGTCCACTTCGCGCCGCAACAATTCAATGCCCCACTCCGTTGATTCTTCGCCATCGGCTTCAGCACACTGATTTGACGAGACAATAGAAATATCATCAGCGGAAACAGACAGCGCGATAACATATTCTCCTGGCGCCCCATGCTTCATGATATTTCCAGTAAGTTCAGCAATACACGAACTTACCATTGAGCACTCAACAGCAGTAAGGGCATTACTACCGATATCAAACTCGATGCTACCGTGGAATCCACACTGATCCAGCTGGTCTTGACATCTTTGAATCGTCTTCTCCAACGTCACCACCGATGAGCTGGAAGAGCCCTGCGCATTTGTACCGTTGTCCGTGCGAGCACCATAATCCGCCTGCTCCGATGTCTCGTTCTTCATCGGTGTAATCACATTAGTCCTCAGAACGCGCAAGGTATCTTCAAGCGTGAACTGAAGTTGCTGAACCTTGTTCAACTTGGTTTGCCCATCATCTGAAGTACGTATGGCACGACATTGCATTATCCCATACACCAAATTATTCGCCACGATATCATGCAGAACATGCATGGTCTGCAATTGCCGTTCACGCTGTTTATCGCGTTCTATAACGGTGCCATACCGATATTCCAGTTCCAATGTATGACGCACAATGGCACCAATAAGCCAAGCAAACAGAAACTCCCAGAGCAAGTAACAGTATCCGTAAACGACATCGAGATGTAGCTGACGCATGACAAGTATCACGAGCGTGCACGCCGATGCCGCGATACCTATTCGTCGCGGTTTTCCCCATGTTGTCCCGATTATGAAACAAGCGAACAATGAGGAGGCGTTCACCAGCAAAAAGGTGGAATAGCAACCAGGCATAGTCCGCAGGCCAAACACCGCAGAAATGCCAAGTATCGTCAAAGCGATAGGTGCAGGTTTCCAAGGAATCAATACCAGCAACACGCATATGACTCCAAACTCCGCATATTCAACAGGAGTTAGTCCTATCGTGTTGTACACTGCTATTGCATCCCATAAGATCACCAACACTGCGATGCCCAGTAGCACCAGTCTGGACCGGGATGCTAAGGAATTCCTAATAAACCGTGACTGAAGTGACTTCAACGTTCATTCCTCTTGCGAACCAATATGTGGTCCCAGCACTTAGACGCGGCGTACGATACGTTACCCCTCTGTTTTTCCATACAATTGACACCGTTCGAAGGCCGGCAACACCATGCGAAGCTTTCCAATGCCCGCGATATACTCCCGGCTTAGCCATGCAATACACACCAGTGCCATATAGACAGAAGGAAGACGACAATGTGAGTGCTTCGGCACCACGCTCCTTCGCATACGTTGCCTCAGTCGAGGTACCCCCCAATTGAGAGTAAGAAACCGGTGTCGCAGTATCTTCCGCACGCCCGGAATCCGGGTATACCTCAACCGCCAACGGTAGCGCCAGCGACAACAATCCACATATCAAGGCTTTCATTGTAATATATCTCTTTCTCTCCTACATGCTGCTCAATCTGCTACAAATTGCGCCGCGATCATCAATGATCAGACTTGGGGGAATCATCATCATCTCCAACAATCCCCCAAACGATGAGTGCCACCGCTCCCGCCGCCAACAGAAAACCGGAAATCGCGTCTTCAACACCGGATGGCAGCATCTTCCATTGGAATCCACTCGCCCCTAACGACAGCCAGGTCAGCACGTAATAGCAAACCGAAAGCACTACGAATAGCCGTGGATATTCACGCTGGAACTGCCCAAATGGAATGACCAGCAGTCCCAGACAAACCCATACGATAACCCGGACCAAAGATACTCCACGGGGCAACCACCACAAAGCAACCATCAAGCCGACACCAAGAACGAGACACGTCAGCCAAGCAACCGTCAACTTCTTCATTGCAATCTCCTGACATACATCATTGAGATACGAACCACATGCTCGTAACAGAGGTCCCGGGCACCAGACGCGTATACATAATTATCCCACGTCCAGGTTTTGCCGCTTGCTTCGCTTCCCACAATGCAGAAGACGTATATGCCTTCCCTGCAATACCGGCCCAGCCGGGTACAAGACTTGCGACACTCTTCCCATGTTCCAAACCAGAGATAAGATTCTGAGCCCTGACACTGTCCATCCAGTATTCATTGATGCCATACCAGTGGATAACGGTCTTGTTCACTCCACGTGCGCGCTTCTTGGCTCGCGCACGCATATACCGGATATTTCCCGACCCGTTACCGATAACGACTGAATCATCATCTTGTAGGTCATATCCCTGATGGAGCGCATCATTCATGGTATCCAATTGCTGTTCAACAACTGAGATATCAGCATCGGGATATCCAGCGCGCAAGGCGGATTGTCTGTCGATGGAAAGTGTCCCATCGTACTTCTCGATAATGTAATGATCAAGACCAGCCATCGAAGCAGGAACACCACTTTGTTTCACATCGTCCGCAACCGCGTGAGGACTTGCGGATACCCACAATCCTACAGCGAGCAACGCGGATACCATTGCGACGACAAACTTCTTGAATGTTGTTACTCGGTTCATGTCATACCTCGCTTCTCGAAATACCGGCATAACTAGGTGTTGATATACCGACTCGTTGTCGTTTCGATATTAAAGATAACCCGTGTGCCAACTGCCAATCTCCAACGTCGCATCATACAAATGGACAGTTTTTACGTGACCAATACAGCTCACGGACATTTCAGCCCATCCACCGAGCACTGACGAGCCTGATGTACGTAGACTATCGCGCGATTCAGCGGGCGAAGGCCTCGCGAATCACGGATTCGGCGGGCTTGTTGTAGAACTCGTAGTAGCGGTCGGAGGCTGCGACGTCGGCGTTGTACAGGGCGGGCGGCCAGCTCCACAGCACGCAGCCGCGGATCCAGTCGCGCGAGGCCATCGCGTCGAACAGGCTGCGGTACCAGTCCGCCTGCGCTTGCAGGTCGACCGGGCCTTCGAGCGTCCAGCTGTTGGGGATGTGCTGCGATCCGGCGGTGGACATGCAGCCTGCTTCAGCGAAGAAGAACGGCTTGCTGAAGCGCTTCGCAACCTGTTCGATGCGGTCGAGCTGTCGCATCCAATCCTCAATCGGATAGTAGCCGCTCGATGAAATCATGTCGCACGCGTCCCACCAGCGCACGTTGTGCTCCTGATATTTGTCGGTGTTGTAGCTGACCGGGCCATCGTAGCATTCACGCACGGCGGCGATGACCTGCCGCCACTGTTGTTCGCGATGCTCGCTCATCACCATTTCGCAGCCGGGGATGAACAGGTCGACACCCTCCCGCTGGGCGAGTTGCGCATAGTGCCGCTGAAACGCTTCATACTGTGCGAACCATACGCTCCACTTCGGCTCGCACACCACATCCTCTTCGAAGAAGCTGATGTAGGCGCGCCACGTGCCGTCGGTGCAGTTCACCGTGGGTTTGAGACCGACAGCCATGCCGAGGCTGCGGGCGAGGCGCATCATGTCAATGAGTTCGGCGTCGGACATCGTGGCGTCCGTGGTGTAGTCGATGCGCTGGCTTTGCGGGTGCTCCTGGGCGCCGAGCGGCACGAACACGACCATGTTGGCGCCGGTGCGTTCCTTCATGGCGCGCAGGCTTTCGCGGGCTTCGTCGGTGGCGAGTTCGCCGAGGCGGGCGAAGGGGGCGAAGGTGATGCCGTGGATTTGTTCGGGCAGCATGAGGTTCTCCTTTGATGTGCTGGCGCTGGCCACGCATCGTCAAGTTGATGCGTGCGCAATTTTCGCATTCCCAGCATAACCGCTTAAGTTGTTGCGACAGGCCGAATTTGGAGATTGATTTCACGAGCTCGACTTGGCAGGAGGTATCAGGAAGTCTTACGCGACGCAGGCGGCTGCGTAATCGCACAGAGCCGCGCTGACGTCACGCAACCAGTCATGCAATGGGTCATACAGAGTCAGTCGCACAGACGCCTGCAACCAGTCACGCAGCCAGTCACCCGCCCCGGTTACCGCGCTGCGACTATGCTGGCAAGAAGATTGAAAACATGCCCGCCGAACGCAACCGTTGGTATGAGGCACGCGGAATCAGGAGGAATCATGGCTCAACGCACACTCGTGGTATATCCGACCAAAGACGCGGTCGCCCAAGCCGGAGCGCAACGTCTGCTGCTCGCCATCGCCGACCTGCTCGGCGAACGGCTCGCCGGCGGCAAGACCCGCGCCCGCGTGGATGTGGCGCTCACCGGCGGTTCGGACACCATCAAAGCGTTGGAATACATGGCATCCAACCCGTTGACCGACACCATCGACTGGACGCGCGTGCACCTGTGGTGGGCGGACGAACGATTCGTCGCCGCCGATGACGACGACCGCAACGCGCTGCAGGCCCGCCGCATGCTGCTCGACCGGCTGGTCGCCGAAGGGCGGCTCCCCGAGTCCAATATCCACGAGATGGCTGCGGACACCCGGAATGCTGCGGATATCGCGGCGGCAGACGACACGACGGCCAATGCGCTGCTCGATGAGGCGGCGCGCGCGTACGAGCACGAACTGGTCCGCGAGCTGGGCGCTGTACCGGTGATGGATATCGCCGTGATGGGCATGGGCCCGGACGGCCATTACGCGTCACTGTTCCCCGGGCATGCCGAGGTGTCCGTCACCGACCGGCTGGTCGTCGGCGTGAATCACTCCCCCAAGATGCCGCCGCTGCGCCTGAGTATGACCGCGCCGCTACTCGCGCAAACACGACGCATGTGGTTCCTGACCGCCGGCGCCGGCAAAGCCGACGCGCTGGCCCACGTGTTCGCCACACGCAACGACCCAGCATGGCCGTCATCCTTCGCGGACGCCACCGGCGAGCTCGTCTGGTTCACCACCCCTGACGCCGCCGCGCAGCTGTGAAGCGCCAGATGCGGGTGCAACAAGCAGGTCGTCAGTCCGCTCCTGCGCACGAACGTAGGCTGTGGGATATCCCGGGTTACGTGCCATGGTTCACGGCGGACACTGCAACGGCCGTCGGCGTAGCCCTGCGGTTTCTGGCGGTCTCCCTGATCGGCTACAAGCTCACCGGATCAACCACAGCCGCAGGTTGGTTGGGCTCGCTGGCCGCAATCGCGCAGCAGGTGACCGCCGTGTTCGGAGGCACATTCGCCGACCGTCACGACCGCAAAACGCTAATCATCGTGAACGCGACCATGGGCGTCATCTGCTGGGGGTCGGTCGCCGCGCTCCTCATAGCTGGCAAGCTGGTCTTCCCCGTGTTGCTCGCCATCGCGGTGTTTGAATCCGCAGTCAACGGGTTTCTCGGCCCCGCGTCGGATGCGATGTTGAAATCCATCGTCGATATTCGCTCATATCCGAAAGCGCGCAGTCTCAACGAAGGTCGTGACGCGACCATCAATATGGCGGGCAGCCCCGTCGGTGGCCTGCTGTACGACATCGCCCCGTGGCTGCCGTTCCTGTCGGCTGCGGTCATGTATCTGCTGGCAGGCGTGGCTGCGACACGTATCCGGGTTATCGGGAATCCGCGGAACGGTAGCGATAGCGGCAACGACGACAGCGACGATGACAGTGGAGAAGCAGGCGGCGCGTCATTTTTCCGTGATTTCGCCGAAGGATGGTCATGGTCGCTGCATCGCAGGATGCTGGTGCTGACAATGGTGTCGTCCGCACTGGCGAATTTCGGGGTCAATGGCTTCCAATATGCGATTCAGCTGCATCTGATGCGCACCGGCGTGAACGCGACGCTCATCGGATTCGTGAATACGGGCGTATTCCTCGCGATGCTGGCGGGTGCGTTCATCGCCGGACGGATCAGCGATACCGCACCGGTCGGGCCGGTGACATGCTGCGGATTCGTGTTCATCTGCATCGCTTCGCTGCCGATGCTGCTGACCGACAACTACTGGGTGTTGCTTATCGCCAACGCCGTGATGTGTCTGCCGTTCCCGATCATCAATGCGCTGCAACTCGGATTCATCTTCGGCAAGACGCCCGACACGATGCAGGGGCGTATCACCGTGACGCTTACCGTGCCGGCCCAAGCACTGTCCGCGTTCTGCTCGGCGACGGCCGGAAGTCTGCTGCCCGCGCTCGGATTCAGCGGGACGATGCTAGTGTTCTGGGCGGTGATGCTCGTCAGCATGCTGCTGATTGTCAGTT
>RRZU010023961.1_pt1 | contig 27789 bp, 25 predicted proteins | sample 2165561 | NCBI WGS metagenome assembly RRZU01 (sample SAMN10456909, study PRJNA506462) | wastewater metagenome | isolation source: wastewater sludge | place: USA: Moscow, Idaho | reverse complement strand
TCGCCAAAGCAAAGTAAGCAAAAGAAAGGCGACCCCGGTTGCAGGTTTGGCTGCGCCAAACTTCCCTCATCTACACGAATTTTAGCGGCGGGTGCGAACTCGCTGCGCTCAAACATAGCGCACCCTTCTCCCGCTAAAATCCGCTCCGATTCGGCTGCGCCAAGGGGACGGCTGCACGGATTATGCGTTTCAGGCAGCCTGAACAAAATAACTGGAAATAACTGCGCTTTATTAAGAGCCCGCAATTTCGTTTAATTCACTATACCCGCCGGCGCCGCGCCCATACAAATATGCCCAACAGCACCCCTGCCAGCAGCAACATCAGCGGGCGGCTGCTGCCCAAGCGCATATACGGGGTTTCGCCTTGGCGGCCTTCGATTTCGCCATGCAGCACCTGCGCGGTGTTGGCAGGCAGCAAGGCGATGATTTGGCCGTGTGGGTTGATGATGGCAGTCATGCCGGTGTTGGTGGCGCGCACCATATAGCGCCCCAATTCCAACGCCCGCGCCTGCGATTGCTGTAAGTGCTGATCCATGGCATAGGAGTTGCCGTACCAAGCCATATTGCTGACATTGGCCAGCAGGCTGGCCTGTTTGGCCGAGGCAATCAATTCATCGCCAAAGCCGTCTTCATAGCAAATATTGAACGCCACTTTCTGGTTGCCCAACAGCAGCGGCGCCTGCGCCTGCCCGCCGGGGGTAAAGCCGGATAAGGGGATGTTCATCATTTGATACAGCCAGCCGGTGAGCGCGGGCAGCGGGATGTATTCGCCAAACGGCACCAGATGGTCTTTGGCATAAAACGGCAAGGCATCGGGCTGTTCGGGATTGTAATCGCTTAAGTTAATCACCGCGTTCAGGTAGCCTTGGCCGTTGTCGGTGTATTGGGCAATGCCCAGCGCCAATGCCGAGCCGTTGCGGGCGGCTTGGTCGGCAAACTGGTTGATGATGCCTTCGGGCAAGTCTTGGCGCATTACCGGAATGGCCGTTTCCGGCAAAATCACAATATCGGCATGGCTTTCGGCCACTTGGTTGTAATAGCGCTGCAAGGTGGGGGCAACTTGCTCGGGGTTCCATTTCAGCGTTTGCTCGATATTGCCCTGCCCTAAGGCCACGCTGGCGCGGGTGCCGTCTGGGGTGGTGAATGCGTGTTGTTTGAGGCCGTAGCCCGCCACCAACAGCAATACCGTAGTGGCCAAGGCCGCCAGCCGTGGCCGCGTGGTATCAGCCAACAACAATGCCACCCATAAAGCCGCCAGCCAAGCAGTGGCCAGCGTAACCAAATGAATCCCGCCCACGGGCGCAAAGCCCGCCAGTGGCGATGCGGCAATTTGCGAATAGCCCAAGGCGCCCCAGCCAAAGCCGGTGAGTGCGTGTTCGCGGGCGTATTCGCCCAAGGTCCACAACGGCGGCAACACCAGCAGCAAACGCGGCAGCGCCGGCAGGCGGAATTTTTCCAGCAGCCAAAAACACAAAGCTGGATACAGCGCCAAATAAGCCGGCAGCAGCAAGGTAAGCGGTACGGCATACAGCTGCGGCAGGCCGGCCACATCGTGTAAGGCAATGTTAATCCAGTAGAATTGCGCGGTGTAGGCCGCCAGCCCCCATAGATAAGCGCTGCGCACCATGTATTGCGGGCGCAAGTGCGTGAGCAGCAGCAACAGCCCGAACAACAGCGGCATCAGCCAATAAAGCCGGTAGGGCGCAAATGCCAGTGGTGTTAGCAAGGCCGAGCCCAGCAACAGCAGCCAATACAGCGCCGGTTGGCGCAGCAAAGGGAACAGGCGATGCGGATTCATGTTTCAGGTAGCCTTTTGCTTAGTGTGCCGCTGCTGCGGATTTGTTAAATAGCTTCATCAATGGCAGCACCACCGCACACACCAACGCGCCGGTAATCACCCCCACCACCAAGCTGGCCAACATGCCGGGTAAGCCGTTTTCCCAATGGTGGCCGTGCAAAAACTCGCTCACTGGCGCCAGCCCGTGCACAATAATGCCGCCGCCCACCAAAAACATCGCCAACATGCCCACCACCGCCAGCATACGCATAAACCACGGCATCAATAAAATCAAGCCGCGCCCCACGCTGCGGGCGGCTGCCGAGCTTTTGCCTTGCAACCAGTTGCCAAGGTCGTCCAGCTTTACAATGCCCGCCACCAAGCCATACACCAGCACCGTCATGCCGATGCCGATAATCGACATCACCATCGCCTTTTGCGCCATGCTCATGTGCGCCACCACGCCCAAAGCAATGATGATGATTTCTGCCGACAAAATAAAATCGGTGCGGATGGCACCGCGGATTTTGGCTTTTTCGTCTACCAGCTCGTCGGCCATCACCGTGGGGGCGGTTGCCGTGTCGTCGTGTTTATGAGTAAATTTATGCAGTAGCTTTTCCACGCCTTCAAAGCACAGATAGGCGCCGCCAATCATCAGCAGCGGCATCACCAGCCACGGCGCAAAATAAGAAATCGCCAGCGCCAACGGCACCAAAATCACTTTGTTAATCAACGAACCTTTGGCCACCGCCCACACAATCGGCAGCTCGCGATCGGCGGCCACGCCGGTAACCTGGTTGGCATTGAGCGCCAAATCGTCGCCCACCACCCCGGCGGTTTTCTTGGCCGCCATTTTGGTCATCAGCGCCACATCGTCCAGTACCGCGGTGATGTCGTCGAGCAAGGTAAATAAAGAGGCAAAAGCCATGGTTTTCTTTCGGTTTACGTTTTCAGGCAGCCTTAAAGGCTGCCTGAAAACGGGTGGTGGGTGAATATGATGTTTTTAAATACTCAAGACTGCGGCATTACAGATAATCACGTTTTGTTTGGCCTAACGGCCAAATGTCGGATTCAAGAATCCGACCTACGGCGGCTGCTGAACCATAACCGCAATCCTGTATAGGATGCGCCTTGGCGCATCAGGCTTAGCGCTTTCCCAAGTGATGCGCCAAGGCGCATCCTATGCTTATGATGAAAAACAGCTTTCAGGCAGCCTTTTACTTATTCCGCCTCTTTATTCACCGTGACCATCAAAGTATGCAAACGGCGGGCGTCGGCGCGCGCCACGGTGAAGTTGAGTTTGCCGATACTGGTTTTTTCGCCGCGCACGGGCAGATGGCCGATTTCCTGAATCACCAAGCCGCCGATGGTGTCCACTTCTTCATCGCTGTAGTCGGTGCCGAAAAAGGCATTGATGTCGTCGATTTCGGTTACCGCCTTAACGCGGAAGCGCTCGGCGGAAACGGCAAAGATATTGTCGGCGCTGTCGTCTTCATCGAATTCGTCTTCGATGTCGCCGATGATTTGCTCCAAAATATCTTCAAAGGTCACCAAGCCGGAAGTGCCGCCGTACTCGTCGACCACAATCGCCATATGGATGCGCTGCTCGCGAAATTCTTTCAGCAAGCCGCCCAGCGATTTGCTTTCCGGCACAAACACCGCTTGGCGCAACACGCTTTCAAGCTGGAATTGCTCCGGCCGCCCCCAGTATTTGAGCAAGTCTTTGGCGTGCAAAATACCCAGCACGTGATCTTTGTCGTCGCCAATCACCGGGAAGCGTGAATGGGCGGTTTCCACGGCGTAGGCGATGATGCGCTCCAGCGCGTCGTCGGCCTTGATTACGTCCATTTGGCTGCGCGTAATCATGGCGTCGCGCACTTCCAAATCGGCAAAATCAAGCACGTTTTCCAGCCGTTGCAGGGTGTCGGCATCGAATACTTCGCGCTCGTGCGCCTGGCGCAGGGTTTGCAATACTTCGGCAGAGGTTTCGGGGGCATCACCGGCGATGCGGCTCACCAATCGTTCAAAAAAACCGGGGGATTTCGACGGGCTGTCGTCCATCAGGATGGGTCCTCAAGATAGGGGTCGGCATATCCTAACTGATTCAGGATACGGATTTCAAGCGCTTCCATGGCTTCGGCTTCGGCTTCATCAATATGGTCGTAGCCCATTAAATGCAGCACGCCGTGCACGGTGAGGTGGGCATAGTGCTGCGCCAAGGTTTTGCCTTGCGCCGCGGCTTCTTGCGCCACTACTTGCGGGCAAAACACAATATCGCCCACCAATCGGGCGGCTTGGGGGCTGCCTGAAACGGCAGGGTGCAGGGCTTCGCCTTCGTTTAGCGCAAAGCTGAGTACATTGGTGGCGTAGTCTTTGCCGCGATAATCGCGGTTGAGTGCGCGGGCTTCGGCTTCGTCGCACAGCATAATGCCGATTTGGGCGTGGCGGTAATCGCTTTTCAGCGTTTGCCATGCCCAGCGGTAGAAATCAGCCTGTTCAGGCAGCCCTGCGGCTTGGCTTTGCACATCCAGCCACAGGGTAAACTGCTGATGTTGCCGTTGTAAGAAGGGGTTGCGTTTGGCTTGTTTCATGGCTAGGGGTTTATTGATAACAAATTATAAACTGCAATGGCATACCTGCTTATCGAAGGCTGCCTGAAATGCAAAATCGTCATTGCCGAACTTGATTTGGCAATCGATTGATTAGATTAAAGTAAGTTGTATTTTTATACATTTTTTATCATTTTACTTTGCGCTTCATGGCCGCGCGGCCACTTACTTTCTTTGCTTCGCCAAAGAAAGTAAGCAAAGAAAGGCGACCCCGGTTGCAGGTTTGGCTGTGCCAAACTTCCCTCACTACACATGCTTTTGGCGGCGGGCGCTAGTCGCTGCGCTCCGGACCGCCCTTGTTTCCGCCAAAATCATGTTCCGTTCGGCTGCGCCAAGGGGGATGGCTGCACGGATTATATATTTCAGGCAGCATCAAAATAACTTTTCAATAATTACATCATTGATACAAGTGCATAACTTCTAATAATCATAAATACACTTCAATACATATCAATTGCTAATGCTTGCGGGCGGTCACAAATTCGGCCAGGGCGCGCAGATGGTCGGCGTGGGCGTCAAATTCGGCCAAGGCGGTGATGGCTTCGGCCACCAGGGTTTCGGCATAAGCGCGGGCGGCGGCCAAGCCCAGCAGTTGCACATAGGTGGGCTTGTCGGCTTGGGCGTCTTTACCCGCGGTTTTGCCCAAGGTGGCGGTGTCGGCTTCGCAGTCGAGCACGTCGTCGATCACTTGGAAAGCCAGCCCCAATTTGGCGGCGTAGATATCGAGCTGCGCCAGCTGGGCATCGCCAATATCGGCGCAGGCCAAGGCGCCCAAGGCCACGGCGGCGCGGATAAGGGCGCCGGTTTTGCGGCCGTGCATGTGCTCCAACTGCGCCTGTGTCATCGCTTTGCCCACGTTTTGCAGGTCGATGGCCTGCCCGCCGGCCATACCGAGGCTGCCTGAAGCGGTGGCCAAGGTGTGCACCATGCGCAATTGGCGCGCGGGCGGCAAGGCGGTGGGGCGGGCGAGCAAATCAAACGCCAGCGTTTGCAGGGCATCGCCCACCAGCAAGGCGGTGGCTTGATCATAGGCCACATGGCAGGTGGGCTTGCCACGGCGCAGGCTGTCGTTGTCCATTTCCGGCATGTCGTCGTGCACCAGTGAATACACATGGATGCACTCCACTGCGGCCAGCGCATAATCCAGTGCGGCGGCATCGGCATTACCCAAAGCGGCGGCAGCCTGCGCCAGCAAGGGGCGCAGGCGTTTGCCGCCATCCAGCGCAGTGTAGCGCATGGCTTCATGCAGCCGTGCGGGCGTGGCGGCGGGCGCAGGCAACAGCCGTGCCAGTGTGGCTTCGGTGTGCGCCTGTGCTTGGGCTTGCCAGGCGGCAAAAGGGCTATTCGTGGCCATCAAGCTGCAATTCCTTCAGGTTGTCGCCATCGAGCACTTGCAATTTTTGCTCTACTTCGGCCAGTTTTTGCTGACAGTATTGCGCCAACTCCTGCCCGCGCTGATAAGCGGCTAGGGCTTCTTCCAGCGGCAAGTCGTTGCGCTGCATGGCTTCGGTGATGGTTTCCAGCTGTGCTAGGGCATCTTCAAAGTTTTTTGGGGTGGTTTTTTTCATTATTGGGCTTGCTTATGTCATAGTGAATTAAATTTGAACCAATACTGCGTTGGCTCGCCTTAGCGCAAAGCGAACGATTTTGTAAGGCGCTAAAGCGCCAACAAAAGTCAGTTCCGTACTAGGTGTACTGTCTGCGGCTCGCCGCCTTGTCTTGATTCAAATTTAATCCACTATATTTTCAGGCTGCCTGAAATGTATTCAGGCCAAAACAGGCGGATTGTAACACTGAAATAGCGGTTTATTCGCCGCCCACCACCACGGTGTTCAGCTCGGAAGGATCCACCCGCTGCCAAGCCGCGCGGATTTGGCTGGTGGTGAGGGCTTCTACTTTGGCCGGATAAGCGCTAAGAAAATCGTTGGGCAGGTTGTAAAAACCCATCACACTCAGATAGCCGATGAGTTTGGCGTTGCTGTCGAAACGCAGCGGAAAGCCACCCACAATATTGGCTTTGGCCTGCGCCAGCTCGGCCTCAGTGGGGCCTTGTGCCACAAACTCGGCCACCACTTGGCGGGCATCGGCCAGTGCGGCTTCGGCGCTGGCTTTTTGGGTGGCAAAGCCGATGGTTAACGGCCCGGCCTGCTGTAAAGGGCTGAGGCTGCTGGAGGCACCGTAGGTATAGCCTTTTTGGTCGCGCAGCACTTTCATCAGGCGGCTGTCGAAACCGCCGCCGCCGAGAATGTAGTTGCCGGTGAGCAAGGCGTAGTAGTCCGGATCATCGCGGGTAATCACCGGCAAGCCCAGCATAATATGCGCCTGGCTGGCCGGATGGGCGATGCGTTCGTTGCGAAAGTGGTTACCCAAAGCCACCGGCGGCACAGCAGCCAACGGCGCGGCACTTTCAGGCAGCCCTTGCAGCAAACGCTCGGCCAATTGCTGTGCCTGCGCGCGGGTGAGGTCGCCCACAATGGCAATCACGGCGTTGTTAGCAGCATAATGGGCGGCGTGAAAGCGCTGTAAGTCGGCACGGCTGATGGCTGCCAGGCTGGCTTCGTTTTCGCGCGCGCCGTAGCCGTAAGGATGTTGCGGGTAATTCAGCGTATCCAAGGCACGGCCGGCCAAAAAGCCGGGCTGGGTGAGGCTTTGGCGCAAACCGGCGATGGCGCGGCTTTTTTCGCGTTGCAGCACTTTATCGTCGTAGCGCGGCGACACCAACATTTGGTTGGCCAGCGCCACCGCGGCATTCAGCGTATCGGCACGGCTCAGGCTGCGGATGCGCACGCCGCCGCGCTCCAATTCGCCATAGCTGGATACGGTGACCGCCAAATCGCTGATTTTCACCCGCAAGGCTTCTTCATCGTATTCGGCGATGCCGGTGTCGAGCAGACCGTTGGCCATATCGGCCACGCCGATTTTATCCGGCGCATCGCGGCGGCTGCCGGCATCGAAGGCGATGTCGATGTCTACAATCGGGTTGTCGTGGCGCGCTACCAGCAGCACTTTAGCGCCGCCGGGCGATGTCCAGCGTTGGATGTCGAAGGCTTGCGCGGGTAAGGCTATAGCAAACCAGAAAATCATTAATAGGCTGCCTGAACGCCATGCGCTCAGGTTAAATTGACGCTTAATGCAGTTCATTGCTGCCTCCCATTGTGGTGGCGGTTTGGCTGTTTACGGGCAGCGGTTTGAGCACCACCACGGCTGGTTTTTGTGCCTGCAAAAAGCGGGCGGCTTTTTGTACGTCGGTGGCGCTCACCGCCAGCAGGCGGCGCTGTACTTCGTCTTCTGCCTGCCAGCCCAAACCGATGTTTTCCAGCGTGCCGATAATGCGCGCCTGCACGCCCATGCTGTCTTTGGCGTATTCACGCCGGGCTTCGGCCTGAGTGCGCACGCGTTGCAGTTCGGCGGCGCTGATGCCCTTGTTGGCAATGGCGGCAATGTCGCTTTGCAGGGCGGTTTGCAGTTGCTGCGTGCTCACGCCTTTGGCCGGATAGCCCATCAATACAAACAGATTATCGGTGCGGGTGAGCATATCGTAGTCGGCGCCCACCGCCACCGCCAGCGGCTGCTGACGTACCCAGTTTTTTTGCAACCGCGCGGTGCCGTCGCCTGCCAACACTTCATACAGCACCGATAAGGCATACGGCAGCGTGTCGTCTATTTGGCGCAAGCTCGGCGCGCTGTACACCACCGACAACATCGGCAATTCGCTGGGCGCACTGGTTTGCGCCCGTGCGCCGCGTTGCGCCGCCGCTTCGCTGCCAGCATGGCGCGACGGCAAGGTTTGCGCGGGCAAATGGCCGAATAGTTGGCGCACGGTGTGCAAGGTTGCTTTGGCGTTCACATCGCCCACAATCACCAGCGTGGCGTTGTTGGGCGCATACCATTGGCGATACCAATCGCGCAAATCCGCCGCTTGCAAGGTATTGAGGTCGGCCATATGGCCGATGACCGGCGCGCGGTTATAAGGCTGCCTGAACGCGGTTTGATTCATCAGCTCCCACAGCTTGCCGCTGGGGTTGTCTTCGGTGCGCTGGCGGCGCTCTTCGCGAATCACCTTCATTTCATTGTCGAAGTCGGCATTGCTGAAATTCAGATTGGCCATGCGGTCGGCCTCCATCGCCAGCACATCGGCCAAGTGCCGCGCGGCCACGGTTTGATGGTATACGGTGACTTCGCGGCTGGTGTAGGCATTGTCGTTGCCGCCCCACGCCGCCACCTTGCGCGAAAATTCGCCCGCAGGCACGCTGTCGGTGCCTTTGAACATCATGTGTTCCAAGGCGTGGCTTAAGCCGGTTTTGCCGCTGTGTTCGTCTTGGCTGCCCACCCGATACCACAGCTGCGACACCGCCACCGGCGCGCGCGCGTCTTCTTTCACCACCACCTTCATGCCGTTGTCGAGCGTGGCCGACAGCGTTTGCGCCTGCGCCAAGGCCGCACTCAAGGCCGCAGCCGCCAGCCAAATCCGCTTTGCTTTCATTTACTCAAACCTTTATCGGTGCGTTACAATAGCGGCCAATCATACCCATTCGAAAAAACAACCTAACTGCGTTGGCTCGCCTAGTCGTATATTTATACTGTCTGCGGCTCTCCGCCTTGTTATCTTAATTTTTTCGAATGGGTATCACACTTGCCGCCCAGCCGTGAAGCATACCCTTTCAGGCAGCCTGAAACAATCACCGCGCGGCCAAACCCAGCCAAGGACACCGCTATGTTCGGATTGTTTAAAAAAAAGAAACCCGCCGCCGCCGAAGTCGACTTAAGTAAAATCAAACCGCAGCCCTACGACAACGAATACCGCGACAACGAGCCGGAAGAAGTAGTAGCGCCACTCACCGACAAGCAAAAAGCCTATATCGACGCCCACCAAAGCGGCAACCCCATCAGCCAATTGGTGGCCGACACCATCGACGACGATGCCGAGCTGCCGCCGCCGTTAAGCGACGACACCGACAACGACACGCAAAAAAAAAAGCCCCTTGAAGTAAACACCGCTGCCGCACCCGCTGCCGTCAATCCTACGCCCGCACCCGAACCTGCCGAGCCGGCAAAACAAGGCTGGGCGGCACGCCTCAAGCAAGGCCTGAGCAAATCGCGCAACCACATGAGCAAATCGCTGGCGGGCGTGTTTGGCGGCGGCAAAATCGACGAAGACCTCTACGAAGAGCTGGAAACCGTGTTGCTCACCAGCGACATGGGCATCGAAGCCACCGAGCACCTGCTGGCCGACGTACGCCGCCGCGTCAGCCTGCGCGGCCTGAGCAATGCCGACGAACTGCGCGGCGCCCTCAAAGACAGCCTCTACGAGCTGCTCAAACCGCTGGAAAAACCACTCACGCTGCCTGAAAACCACGCCCCCGAAAATAAAACCCCCTTCGTGATTATGATGGCCGGTGTGAACGGCGCAGGCAAAACCACCTCCATCGGCAAACTGGCCAAATACTTCCAAACCCAAGGCAAAAGCGTGCTGCTGGCCGCGGGCGACACCTTCCGCGCCGCCGCGCGCGAGCAATTGCAGCAATGGGGCGAGCGCAACCACGTTACCGTGATTTCGCAAGCCTCCGGCGACTCCGCCGCCGTGTGTTTCGACGCCGTGGAAGCAGCAAAAGCCCGCGGCATCGACATCGTGCTGGCCGACACCGCCGGACGCCTACCCACCCAATTGCACCTGATGGAAGAAATCAAAAAAGTGAAGCGCGTGCTGCAAAAAGCCCTGCCCGACGCCCCGCATGAAATCATCCTCGTGCTGGATGCCAACATCGGTCAAAACGCCATCAACCAAGTGGCCGCCTTCGACGACGCCTTAGGGCTCACCGGCCTGATTGTGTCCAAACTGGACGGCACCGCCAAAGGCGGCATCCTTGCTGCCCTCGCTTCCACCCACCCCGTGCCCGTGCGCTATATCGGCGTAGGCGAAGGCATCGACGACCTCCGCCCCTTCGATGCCCGCGCCTTTGTGGATGCCTTGCTGGATGAAGCGGCTTAAGCCATTTTTAACATCCGCCACTTTTTTGGCCGCATCAACGGCCAGCTGCTACAATCATTTTGCGTAAGCCAATCTATTTTCCCGCGCGGGTTAAACGGAGCACCCGCGCGTTCGCATTGTTTTACTCACTACTTGTTTTACTCACTACAGCAGGAGCATAGAAGATGAAAAAATCCACCCTCACCTTGTGCGGCATGGCCGCCGTATTGGCACTGGCGGCCTGTAAAAGCCCCTCGGGCGCGCAAGCCGTGGCCACAGGCCAAAGCGCCGACAGCGGCGCTTGCCGTTTTGTGCGTGCCGACACCAGCGGCAAAGGTAAAAACGAAGCCTATATGTGTTCAGCCAGCGCCGCCTTGCGTTCAGCAGAAGCCAAAGAAGTGCTCAACCCCGACATCCGCGTGAGCTACGGCACCGCCGGCGGCAACCTAACCTCACGCCAAGTGGCCAATGCACGCGGCAAAACCGCCGAAGAAACCTGCCAACGCGCCTTCTTAAGCACCATCAAACGCTTCCAAACCACCGCCGCACAACAAGGCAGCAAACACATCCGCGTGAGCAGCTATTTCGACAAACGCACCGTGGGCGGCGACCGCTATGAATGCCATATCGGCACCTGGAACAGCCGCGTGGTATTGCGCGGCGGGGTGTAAATACCCAGCAACTGCCGCTTAAATCAAGGCTGCCTGAAACCGCAGCAACAGCCTTTCAGGCTGCCTGAAGCATAAGCAGCAACAGTTTAGGGGAATCGGCCATATCGCCATTGGCTTGATTTCCCTAACTTTTATCAATATTTGCAAATCAACCAAAACCCAATAATTGAGAAACCACCATGACCAATCAATACGTTTCTTTTATTGATGACGCCCATTTATTGGCTTGTATTGCCCGCTTGCACCAAACCTATCAGCGGGCAAAGCAAAACACCAGCAAAGCCTCGTTTTATAAAAACAAGGTTGATATTGTAAAGCTCACTTTTGATGCCCGCTTCAACGCCATTGCCGAAGAAGATTTGGTTGAAGCGGAAATTTTGCGTCAAATGGATAAATCCACCAACAACGCGATTGGCACCTTTCACGAGCAGATTTTGGGCGGTATCGCCGGTTATGAAGATGGCTATTTGAGCGGCTACGATATTCGTGCCGTAGACAACACCCTGTTTGCCGATATTAAAAACAAACACAACACCATGAACAGCAGTTCAGCCGAATCTTTATTTCAAAAGCTGAAACACTATGCCGACCAGCACAAACAAGCCAAGTGTTACTGGGTGCAAATTTGGGCGAAAGGCAGCTTTTGCGAATTGTGGCGCAGCGACATCAACGGCAAAGAATACAGCCACAGCCGTGTCTACAAAATCTCCGGCGACCGCTTTTATGCCTTGCTCAGCGGCCAAGAATACGCTTTATATCAACTGTACCGCGCCTTGCCGCGTGCCATTGACGACTACTTGTCTACGCTGCCTGAAAATGAAAAACAGCTTGAAAATTCGGCTTTAGCAGAAATCTGCGCCGCCAAACCTTCAAGCCGCTCTTTATTAGACCAAATCAGCTTGGAAAACTACCCGTATTATGCGGGCTTTGACACTTCGGAATAGCGGTTTAAAAAATCCACAATCGCATAGCCGATTTCCTTGGCCAAATTCACCGGCACCGCATTACCGATTTGCTTGTATTGCTGCACCATCGAACCGGCAAAATCCCAGCTATCAGGGAAGGTTTGAATCCGTGCGTATTCACGCACCGTAAACGGACGGGTTTCTTCCGGGTGGCAGCGCTCGGTTTGTTTTTGCGCCGGGCTACAGGTTAAGGTTAGGCACGGCTCATCCCAACCAATGCGTCTGGCAATGCCGGTTTTACCACCGCCCAGATAGAAGCTGCCGCCCATAAATTCTTTTTGGATTGCCAGCGGCAAGTCGCGCCAATAGCCTTTGGGCGGCACCAAATCCAACACCGCTTTTTTGGCCGCCGGATACACCGCCCCTTTAGAAGCAGGCACATCACAATCATAAAGTGCGCCTTTTTTCAGCGCATCCTGCAAGGTGTAAATATGCCGCGACGGCTTGGGATAGTGAAATTCAGTGGCAATATCCTTGCGCACCCCCACCAAAATCAAACGTTCGCGCTTTTGCGGCACATGGTAATTAACCGCTTTCAATACCTGCACCGGCAGCACCCGGTAGCCGATTTCATCCAAAATCGACATCATCCCTTGCAGCGTTTTACCGCCATCGTGATTGAGCAGGCCGCGCACATTTTCACCCACGCAAATGGGCGGCATAATTTGCTGCACCACACGGGCAAACTCATAAAACAAAGTACCGCGAGCATCAGCCAAGCCCAATTTTTTACCGGCATAGCTGAATGCTTGGCAAGGAAAGCCGCCGGTCACCACATCGGTGGTGTTTTTAAAGCCGCCAAAGTCAAACTGGGCAATATCGCCTTCCAAAACCCGCCAATGAGGCCGGTTTTGACGCAAGGTGGCACAGGCCCATTTGTCGATTTCATTGAGTGCCACACACTTCAAGCCCGCCTGTTCCAAGCCCACCGCCAAGCCACCGGCACCGGCAAACAGCTCCAACACACCGTAATCGCGCTGCGGCACCACTTCGTTCACCGAATCCAATAACGACACCGGCTCACCATCCACAAATTCGGCAAACAAAGACAACACATCCTCTTTTCGGTACACCCGATAATTGCTCACCGGCTCGCGCAAGGCGGTTAATTTGCCTTCACGATCCCAGCGGCGCAGGGTTTCCTTGCTTTTGCCCACAACTTCAGCCGCTTGCGACAATGTTAAAAAATCATCCATAACCTGATTACACAACCTTATACAATGGTTATGGATTTTAATCATCCTGTTACGCTTGCGCAAGAACTTTTTGCTTCCCGGTTATTCTGAATCAGCCACCATATCCAAACCGATGCACACAGAATTATTCTGTATAATCCGAGTTTATTTTTCAACCTTCTTATCAACCGACGGCGGCTTTCAGGCAGCCTTCAGAATCCAAGCCTTATGATCCGTTTCGAACAAGTTTCCAAAGCCTATCCCGGCGGCCACCATGCGCTGAAAAACCTCAGCTTCAATATCGGCAAGGGCGAGATGATTTTTATTGCCGGGCATTCCGGTGCGGGCAAGTCTACCGTGCTCAAGCTCATCAGCGGCATCATCAAGCCCAGCGGCGGCAAGGTGTGGTTGAACAAGCAGGATTTGGGCACGCTCAACGACAATCAGCTCGGCTTTTTGCGCCAGCACATCGGCATTGTGTTTCAAGACCACAAAATTTTGTTCGACCGCACCGTGCTGCAAAACGTATTGCTGCCTTTGCGCATCATCGGCTACAACGGCCGCCAAGCCGAGCACCGCGCCCGCGCGGCGATTGAAAAAGTGGGCTTGGGCGGGCGCGAGCTGGCCGACCCGGTAACCTTATCCGGCGGCGAGCAGCAGCGGCTGTGTATTGCCCGCGCGGTGGTGCACCAGCCCAGCCTTCTGATTGCCGACGAGCCTTCGGCCAACCTCGACCGCGCCTATGCACTGGACATCATGGAATTGTTTAAAACCTTTCACGAAGCGGGCACCACAGTGATGGTGGCGGCGCACGATGAAAGCCTGATGGCCGACTACGGCCACCGCATTATCCGTTTGCAACAAGGCAGCCTTTACGCATGAATTCCTACCTCTCCCTGCACACCGAAGCCGCACTGAACGCCCTGAAGTCTTTATTCAGGCAGCCTGTGGCCACCTTGCTGATTTTGCTGATGCTGGCGATTGCCATGACCTTGCCGCTGGCGCTGTATTTGGGCGTGCAAAGCAGCCAGCAGGTGCTGGGCAAGCTCAATGAAGCGCCCAAAATCACCCTGTATATGGAATTGAGCGCCGACACCGTAGACACGCTGGCAGTGGAAAACCTACTCAAAGAAGACAGCCGCATCGACACGCTGGCGTTTGTAGACAAACAAACCGGGCTGGCCGAGCTGCAACAAAGCATGGGCGGGCAAGACTTGGTGTCGATGCTCGACGAAAACCCGCTGCCGGATGTGTTTGTGATTACCCCAAAAACCGCAGCGCCCGCCGCGCTGGAAGCCTTACAGGCCGATGTGGGCAAGCTGCCGATGGTGGAAAGCGCCAAAATGGACGCCGAATGGATGCAAACGCTGTATCAAATCAATGATTTTGTGCGCAAAGTATTCTGGTTTTTGGCCTTTACGCTGGGCGTGGCCTTTGTGCTGGTGGCGCACAACACCATCCGCCTGCAAATTTTGGGGCGGCGTGAAGAAATCGAAATCACCAAGCTGTTGGGCGCACCGGCTTCGTTTATCCGCCGCCCGTTTCTGTATCTGGCCGCTTGGCAAAGCCTGTTGGCCGCCGCCATCAGCTTAGCGTTGTGTGTGTGGCTGGTGCGCGCCAGCCAACCCTTAGTAGAAGCCATTTTCAAGCCCTACGGCATCAATCTGAGCTGGCGCTTTTTTACCCTGCCGGAAACCCTGCTGGTACTGGCGGTGGTGTGCGGTCTGGGCATCGCCGGTGCTTGGCTGGCCACACAACAGCATTTGCTGCATTTTAAAGCGCGGCGCTGAATCAACAAACGCAGCAGATTGGGCTATTGCAGCAAAAAACAGCCGCCACGCCGATATCGGGTGGTGGCTGTTTTTTGATGTGCTTTTCAAATCAACATAATATTCAACGCTTCATTGTTAAACTTATACCAATTCTAAAAAATAAACTATTTTCAAATTCATCCAAATGAAATTGACTCATAGGATGCGCCTTGGCGCATCAAGCCTTAAAATCGTGAAAACCGATGCGCCAAGGCGCATCCTATGCCGTATTTTACGTATTTTAATTTAAGGTTATTTTTTTAGAATTGGTATTAAAGGCTACCTGAAACCATTTTATGTTTTCAGGTAGCCTTTCCAATGTGATAACCACAATCCAATAAAATCTTACTCAAGCACCCAAATACGCCTCTTGTACTTTCGGGTCTTGCAGCAGCACATCGGCGGGGCCGGTCATCAGCATATTGCCGGAATCCATCACATAGCCGCGGTCGGCGGCCTGTAGGGCGAGGTTGGCGTTTTGTTCCACCAGCACCACAGTCATGCCTTCTTTGGATACTTTGTCGATCACTTGGAAAATGGTTTCCGTGAGCACCGGCGACAAGCCCATGGAAGGCTCGTCCAGAATCAGCAGTTTGGGCTGGGTCATCAGTGCGCGAGCCATGGCCAGCATTTGCTGCTCACCGCCGGACATGGTGCCCGCCAGCTGGTGCGCGCGTTCTTTTAAGCGCGGGAAGGTGGTGAAGGCATAATCAACACCGCGCTCGAAATCGGCCTTGCTGTCGTGCAAGTAGGCGCCCAGTTGCAGGTTTTCCACAATGGTCATGCGGGCAAATACGCCGCGCCCTTCGGGCACCATCACCAAGCCTTGCTTCACCCGATCCCAAGTGGGCATGGTTTTGATGGAGCGGCCGCGAAACAGAATATCGCCTTTTTTAAACGGCAATAAGCCCATCACCGCTTTGAGGGTGGTGGTTTTGCCCGCGCCGTTGGCGCCAATCAGCGTGACCAGCTCGCCCTCGTACACGTCCATGCTCACGCCTTTAACCGCTTGGATACCGCCGTAGGCTACCTGTAAATCTTGGATGCTCAACAGCACCGGTTTGTTGTTTTCGGCTTGCATCAATGGCCTCCGCCCAAATACGCTTCAATCACTTTGGGGTCTTTGCGCACATTTTCAGGCAGCCCCTGTGCCAGAATTTTGCCGTAGTCGAGCACGGTAAGCTCGTCGCACAGCCCCATCACCAATTTCACGTCGTGCTCGATAATCAGGATGGTGACGCCGTCGGCACTGATTTTGCGCAACAGCCCGGTAAGCTCCACTTTTTCGGTGGCGTTCATGCCCGCCGCCGGCTCGTCTAGCGCCAGCAGTTTGGGATCTGTAGCCAGGGCGCGAGCGATTTCCAAACGGCGCTGGTGGCCGTAGGAAAGATTGCGCGCCACATAGTCGTGGTAGTGGCCGATGCCCACATAATCCAGCAATTCCATGGCGCGGGCGCGGATGGCTTTTTCTTCTTCACGCACCGACTTAAAGCCCAAAATCGAGCCGAGCACGCCGCCTTTGGTGCGCACATGCCGCCCCACCATCACGTTTTCCACTGCCGTCATCTGCCCGAATAAACGGATGTTTTGAAAGGTGCGCGCAATACCGGCCTTGGCCACTTCGTGCACGGCGGTGGGGCGGTAGGGCTGGCCTTCGAGCACAAATTCGCCCGCATCCGGCTCATACAAGCCGGTAATCACATTGAAAAAAGTGGTTTTCCCGGCACCGTTGGGGCCGATAAGCCCGTATACGGTGTTCTTTTTTACTTCGATGCCTACGTCGGACAAGGCTTTCAAGCCGCCAAAGCTTTTATTCACCCCTTTAACCGACAGCATCACTGCGTTGTTACTGCTCATTATGCGCTCCCTACACCACTGTGGTGGTGGCCACCGGTTTGTTGTTGATGTCGTCGTCTTTTTTGCGGCTGCGCTCCGGCCGCGGCCACAGACCGCGTGGGCGGAACAGCATAATCAGCACCATGCACAAGCCCAAAATCAGCTGGCGCAAAATGGCGGTGTCAATCAGCAAGGTGCCGAACAGCATTTGTTGCAAAGGCTCCACGGTAAAGCGCAGAAATTCCGGCAGCAGGCTGAGCAGCACTGCACCCAAAATCACCCCCGGAATATGCCCCATGCCGCCGAGTACCACCATGGTGAGAATCACGATGGATTCCATAAACGAAAACGACTCCGGCGAAATAAAACCCTGAAATGCCGCAAACATGGCACCGGCCACGCCGCCAAAGGTGGCGCCCAGTGCAAACGCCAGCAGCTTCACATTGCGCACATTGATGCCCATCGCTTTGGCGGCAATGTCGTCTTCGCGCAGCGCCATCCACGCACGCCCCAAACGCGAGGCTTGCAGGCGGTAGCACACAAACACAGAAATAACCACCAAAGCCAAAAACAGGTAGTAATACAAAAACTCTTTGGTAAGGGTAACATTGCCGATGCTGATGGCGCGATCAAGCGGATGGCCGAGCACGCTCACCGAGTCGATGCGGTTGATGCCGCGCGGGCCGTTGGTGAGGTTAAAGCTGTCTTTGCCCCAGTTGTTCATAAAGATGCGGATAATCTCGCCAAAGCCCAGTGTTACCAGCGCCAGATAATCGCCGCGCAGCTTTAAAATCGGCGTGCCCAGCATAATCCCGGCAATCGCCGCCAGCAGCGCCCCCAGCGGAATAATCATCCAATACGAAAGATGCAGCCCGTCGGGGAAATAATGCTGCAAAGCGGCAAAATTATCGGTGAGGTGGCCGGAAGCCAGCAAGGCGGCGGCATAAGCGCCCACGGCATAAAAGGCGATATAGCCCAAATCCAACAGCCCGGCAAAGCCCACCACAATATTCAGCCCCAAGGCCAGCATAATATAGAGCAAGGCCATATCGATGATGCGCACCCAAGTGGTGCCGCCCAGCTCTTTGGCCACAAACGGCAACACCGCCAGCAGTGCAATGCACACGATAATGCCGAATAGCGACTGCTTGGGATTTAATTTATTCAGAAAAAACATGGTTTATCTCCTCTTACGGACTTAATACCAGGTCAGAAAGACAGCCAACAAGGCGGAGAGCCGCAGACAGTACAGGAGTACGACCAGGCGAGCCAACGCCGTTGGCGGTGTTTATGGCCAGGTATTAAGCGCGATCCGCCACACGTTGGCCTAACAAACCGGACGGGCGGAAAATCAACACCACCACCAGCACCACAAAAGCAAACACGTCTTCGTATTCGGCACTGATGTAGCCGGCACCCATCGATTCCACCAGCCCCAGCACCAAGCCGCCCACCAGCGCGCCCGGAATATTGCCGATGCCGCCCAGCACCGCGGCGATAAACGCCTTCATGCCGGGAATAAAGCCCATATAGAAATGCACTTTGCCGCCGTAGTTGGTGGCAAACAGCACCCCGGCCACCGCCGCCAGCGCCGCACCAATCATAAAGGTGGCCGAAATCACCTTATTCGGGTTCACGCCCATCAGCGCGGTTACGTTCACGTTTTCGGCGGTGGCGCGCATGGCACGGCCTAACTTAGTGCGGTTCACCAGCACAAACAGGCCCCCCATCATCACAAACGACACCACCACAATGATGATTTCACGCATGGTTACGCCCACATTGCCAAACAGGTTGATGCGGTCGGACGGCAGCACTTCGGGGAAAGGGAAATGCTCGCGCCCCCACACCAGCATGGCCAGCGCCTGCAAAATAAACGACATGCCGATGGCGGTAATCAGCGGTGCCAGCTTGGGTGCATGGCGCAGCGGGCGGTAGGCCAAGCGCTCAATCAGAAAGCTGGTGATCATACAGGCCACCATGGCCGCCAGCATGGCAATCACCAGCGCCAAAATCGGCGACAAGCCCACTTTCAGCAAGATGGTGGTCATGGTCATCGCCACCATAGCGCCAATCATAAACACCTCGCCGTGGGCAAAGTTGATGATGCCCAAAATCCCATAAACCATGGTATAGCCCAGCGCAATCATGGCATACAGGCTGCCCTTGATAATGCCGTTGATTAGCTGCTGGAAAAATAAATCGAATGCACTCATGGCAAACACTCCGCGTAATGCTGTGGCCGGTTTCCCAACCAAGATATTGTTATGGCCGCGCAGCACCAAAAAAGGCGGTGCCGCAGCGGCAGTTATTTTCAGGCAGCCTAATCAAATCAAAGGCTGAGGCTTTTGCAAAATACCGTTTAGCCTTCAAAAATCTTTCCGGTTCGTCATTCCGGCGTAGACCGGAATCCATACTCTGAATACAACAAATTGATTTTAAATTAATTTAAAACAATTCAATGGATTCCGGCCTGCGCCGGAATGACGAATTTGAACATTTTCATCAATGTGGAAACATTTGGCAAAGGTCTCAAGGCTGCCTGAAACCCCCGGCAGCACAGCGCCGGGGGTTTCAGGCACTTACTTCACAATGTCGGCCACTTCCAATTTGTCTTTCACTTCAAAAATGGAAATCGCACCGCCTTTGATGTCGCCCTTGTCGTCAAACGCAATGTTGCCAATCAAGCCGTCGAACGACACTTTGGGCATGGCCGCGGCAATCGCTTCCGGATCGGTGGAATTGGCCAGCTTCATCGCGGCCACAATCGCAAACGTGGCGTCATAAGAGAACGGTGAATAAATCTGTACTTTTTGGCCGGGGAAGGCTTTTTCATAATCGGTATTGAACTGCGCACCCTTGGCCATTTGCGACAAAGGCATACCGGCTTGCGAACAAATCACGCCCTTGCCCGCTTCGCCCGATAATTCAATGAATTTGTCGGTACAGGCACCATCGGCACCCACCAGCTTGGCGGTCATGCCCAATTCGCGCATTTGTTTCACCAAGGTGGCCGCGGTGTCGTCCATGCCGCCCCAGAACACATAATCCGGATTTTTGGCCTTGATTTCAGTGAGTACGGCTTTGAAGTCGGTGGTTTTGTCGGTGGCAGCTTCACGGCTCACCACGGCAGCACCGCCGGCGGTGATGCTGCTGGCCACTTGGTCGGCCAAACCTTTGCCGTATTGGGTGGCATCATCCAACACCGCCACATTTTTGCCGCCATGCGCCAGCATATATTTGGCCAAAGCCGGGCCTTGTTGCGCATCGGTGGCCACCACACGATAGGCGCTGATGGCGCCTTTGGGGGTTTTGCTGCTTTTCAGGGTGTAGTCCGGATTGGTGGACGAAGGCGACACCTGCACCAAGCCATTGTTGGCATACACAGTGCTGGCCGGAATCGACACGCCCGAATTCAAATGCCCTACCACGCCCACCACGCCGGCATCCACCAGTTTTTGCGCCACAATCGGGCCTTGTTTCGGGTCGCCCGCATCGTCTTCACCCACCAGCGCCAATTTCACTTTTTTGCCGCCGATAAGCAAATCGCCTTTGGCATTGATTTCCTGAATCGCCAAGGCCACGCCGTTTTCATTGTCTTTACCCAAGTGGGCGATGCCGCCGGTTTTGGGGGCGCCGCTGCCGATTTTCACGCAGATTTCATCTGCTGCCAGCGTGCCGCAAGCCGAGCCGTCTTGCGCGGTGGCCGGTGCCGCTTCGCTGGCGCCTTTGGCTGCCGCCCCTTTATCGGCGCCGCCGCAAGCCGCCAATCCCAACGCCGCTGCCAAAGGCAGGATACGAAAGAGTTTGTTCATAAAAATTATTCCTTAAAATACCCTATTTCAGTTTGATAAATGCGGCAATAAGGGTGCGGTGCTGATTACCAGCCAAACCGCCCAAAGCCAGAAAGGCCATAAAGACGGCGCGATTATGCGACTGCCGCCAAGGAAAAGCAATATACCGTTTCATAAATTTGAAAGATTCTTTCAAACCGATTAAAAGCGCCAATTTTACCAAGTTTATTTATAAATAAACAATAAAAAAGGCCGCCATTTCAGGCAGCCTTTTATACTGAAAAAATACATCAGAAAAATGCGTTGTAAGCATTTCAAACAACAGCACTATAGATTGAAAAGCCGTATTCAACCGTTAAAAGCGCTCAATTACAGCCAACGTGTTTTCGCTGATACATCGCCGTTTGCATCAACAATCCTCGCAACTTATCTTAACATTGTCCATACACACACCGACATCATGGCCAAAAACAGGATTGATTGCCGCTATAATGGCCATCATTTCTTACTTTGCTTATCAAAATCATCATGGCAAACACCCCCATCCGCTTCGATATCCTGCCCGCCGCCAACGGCCAACACCTCGGCATCGCCACGCTGTGGGCAGAAAAATCACTCAACGCCTTAAGCTTGGAAATGATTCGCCCGCTGGCGGCGCAATTGCAACAGTGGCACGATGACAACAACATCGCCGCCGTGCTGCTGCGCGGTGCCGGTGACAAGGCGTTTTGTGCCGGCGGCAACATCCGCCAGCTCTACGACAGCATGTTGGCACACCCCACTCTGCCCAATCCCGCCGCTGTTGATTTTTTCAGCCACGAATACGCGCTCTACCGGCAAATGCACACCTATGCCAAGCCGATTGTGCTGTGGGCCAGCGGCATTGTGATGGGCGGCGGCTTGGGGCTCACTGCCGCCGCCAGCCATCGCATTGTTACCGACACCACCCGCATGGCGATGCCGGAAATCACCATCGGCCTCTACCCGGATGCGGGCGGAACATGGTTTTTACAGCGTATGCCCGCCCAATCGGGGCTGTTTCTGGGGCTGACCGGCATCCCCTTTAACGGCCGCGATGCCATCATCACCAATCTGGGCGACTACGCCATGAGCGCCGACGCTTGGCCGCAACTGCTCGCCGCGCTGCAACAAGCCGATTGGCAAACCAACGCCCGCCACAACCACGCCATCGCCGGCCACACCCTCAGCACCCTGCACCAGCCGCACAGGCTGCCTGAAAGCCAGCTGTTGCCGCACTTGGAAACCATACACAACATCCTCAACACCGGCAGCATCCACGCCGTAGACGAGCGCCTGCGCGCGGGCTTTAGCGACCCATGGCTGCAACGTGCTGCCGACACCTACACCCAAGGCTGCCCCGCCACCGCCGCACTCACCTGGCGCCTATTCGAGCGCGCACGTCACCTTTCCTTGGCGCAAATTCTGCATATGGAGCTGATTGTATCGCTGCACTGCTGCCACAACGGCGACTTCCAAGAAGGCGTGCGCGCCTTATTGGTCGACAAAGACAAACAACCACGCTGGACCCGCAGCCTGGCCGAATGCAGCCCCGCTTATATTGAAAGCCATTTTGTCAGCCCCTTTGCCACGGGTAAGCATCCATTTGATGCTTGGCTGCGGCATTAAGCGGCTGTTTTTCAAATTTATCTTCGCTTTATTTGCAAGGCTGCCTGAAAACGGTTTGATACCGCTTTCAGGCAGCCTTTTATCTTATTCTCAACCACCATACCGGCCAGCCATACCTCACTGCATTGGGTTAATTCTGCATTCAATATCTTAATAAATAATTGCAAATAACAATAATTCGCATTAATATGCAAACCCTATGATAAGCGACCGCATCTTAAACCCCACCGTCATTGCCGTGATTAGCGGCCTGCATGCCTTGTTGTTGCTGGGCGCATGGCAGGCCACCCCACCGCAATTGACCCTCAGCACCGACAGCCTCAGCTATGTGGATTTGTCCGGCCTCTCGCAGGCCGGCACTGCCACCACTCAGCCGCCTACACCGCCCGCTCAAGCACAGCAAAAGCCCAAGCCGAAACCACCGGAAACAGCCAAGCCGGTGCTAAAGCCGCTTATCAAACCAGTGCCGCGCAATGATGTGGCGGCGGTGAAGGAACAGCCCAAGCCGCAAACGCAACCGACCGAACCGGTGAAGCCCGCCACCGAAAGCAAAGCCGACAGCACGCCAAGCAAGCCCGGCGGTACTGATGGCGGCGCGGTCACTCAAGGCGGCGGCCAAGGCAGCGGCAGCAGCCAAAACAACGGCGGCAACAGCGGCGGCTCTTTGGTGCCGCCCACCCATATCGGCGGCCATTTGGGCAACCCCAAACCGCCCTATCCGGCTTTGTCGCGCGAAAACGGCGAAGAAGGCCGTGTGGGCTTGCGCGTACAGGTGAGTGCCGATGGGCGTGCGCAAAGCGTGGCCGTGGTGAAAGGCAGCGGCTATCCGCGCCTAGACCGCTCGGCCAAAAACGCCGTAGAGCGCTACCGCTTCAGCCCCGCCACCCGTGGCGGCGTGCCGATTGCCTACAGCTACACCTTTTCGATTAACTTTAGTTTAAAAGAGCGCTAAAAGCCTGTTTCCAAGCTTTCAGGCAGCCTTTTAGCCATTGATTTTGATTTTATTACTCACCCCAAACGGACAAACAACATGAATTTAGGACTGGTATTTGAGCAAGGCGACGGCGTATTGATTGCCGTGTTTCTGGCCTTGGTGCTGATGAGCATCATCACCTGGGCAGTGATTGTGCTGCGTGGCCTCAAGCTGTGGCAGGCCAAACGCGGCAATCGCCAAGCGCACGAGTTGATTTGGAACGCCGCCGATGTGGATCAGGCCGCCGCACAAGCACGTATTGTGACCTCGCCCATCAGTGATTTAACCCTTGCCGCCGTTGATGCACAGCAACAATACCGCCGCGCCCATGGCCAACAATTGGCCGCCGCCGTGCCGCTGAACGACTATCTGGTACGCCAAATCCGCAACAGCATGACCCAAATCCTGCGCCGCTTCGACGGCGGCCTTACCGCCCTGGCTTCCATCGGCGCCACCGCGCCGTTTATCGGCCTGTTTGGCACCGTGTGGGGCATTTACCACGCCTTAATCAACATCAGCCACAGCGGCCAAATGAGCATTGCCGCCGTGGCCGGCCCCATCGGCGAAGCCCTGGTGGCCACCGCCGCTGGGCTGTTTGTGGCCATTCCCGCCGTGCTGGCCTACAACGCCTTTGTGCGCGGCAACAAAACCCTGGCACAAGACATGGACAACTTCGCCCACGATTTGCACGTGCAACTGCTCAACAATAAGGACTAAACCATGGCCTTTGGCTCAATGAATAGCGGCAATGATGCGCCGATGGCGGAAATCAACGTCACCCCGCTGGTAGACGTGATGCTGGTGCTGCTGATTGTATTTATGATTACCATGCCGGTGCTCACTCACTCCATTCCCTTACAACTGCCGGTGGCCGCCGCCCAAGAAAATCAGCCACCGCCTCAAGAGCCGCTGCGCCTGAGCATCGGCAAAGACGGCAGCTACCGGCTGGGCGAACAAGCCGAAAGCCTGCCGCAGCTGCAAGCCCGCCTGCAACAAGCCGCCCGCAGCAACCCCGAAGCAATACTGGCCATTGCCGCCGACAAAGACGTGCCCTACAACCATGTGGCGCAAGCCTTGGCCGCCGCCCGCGATGCCGGCCTGCATAAAGTGGGCTTTGTGACCGAAGACCCTAGCTAGTCCACCCGCTCCAAACAGAGCCGCATCCAAGCGGCCACATCACAAACCCCACTGCTGCTTACCCTGCCAATCAAGGCTGCCTGAAAGGCCGCCTTGGCTGCACTCGGCCTTTTTTCACCCACACCACACAAAGGGACAACATCCGATGAGCAACAAAACACCACCCATTGCCCACAAGCAAGCACGCAAACACAGCACGCTGGTAAGCGCCGGGCTGCTGGCCGCCGCCATGAGCCCGGCCATCGCCCATGCCGAAGGCGAAAGCCGCTTGGAAACCATCGAGGTCCAGTCGGATAAGGTTATCCGCAGCGGCTACAAAGCCCCCAACACCACCATCGGCAAGCGCGCCCAAGATGTGCAAAACATCCCGCAAAGCGCCACCGTCATCAACCAGCAAGTGATGCAAGACCAAGCCACCACCGACTTGAAAGAAGCCTTGCGCAATGCCGGCATCACCTTTCAAGCCGGCGAAGGCGGCCAAACCGAAGTGCCGATTATCCGCGGCATGCACGCCGGCGGCGATGTTTACGACGACGGCCTGCGCGGTGCGGCAGCGCAATTCAATGCCGACACCTACAACACCGAGCGCGTGGAAGTGCTCAAAGGCAGCGCCGCCGCCCTGTTTGGCCGTGGTGCCGCCGGCGGCGTAATCAACCAAGTGAGCAAATCGCCCTATATTGGCACTGGCGGCGATTTTGCCGTGGGCGTGGGCACGCAAGGCTTTAAGCGCATCACCGCCGATGTGAATTACGCCTTCAACGACGACATCGCCGTGCGCTTAAACGCCATGGGCGAAAATGCCGACAGCCGCCGCAAAATCGCCGAAACACAAAAATGGGGTATTGCGCCGTCGATTGCCTTCGGCTTAAGCGGCAACACCCAATTTGAACTGGCCTACAAATACGATGTGGAAAACAACCGCCCCGATTTGGGCGTGCCCTATGTCACTACCGGCGATAAACAAAAAATCGCCCCAGTGGCGGCGGTGGATCAATTTTTCGGCTACAACACCGACTTTGAAGACATCAAACGCAGCGCGCTCACCGCCAAGTTTGACCACAAATTCACCGACAACATCAGCATCAACAACACCTTGCGCTACAGCAAAAGCGATTACGATTTGATGGTATACGCACCGAGGATTCTGCGCGGGCAAGACAACGGCGACAACAGCATTGTCGGCCGTGCCCTCAACGGCATGAAAACCACCAAATACGATGCCAACACCCTCACCAACCACACCGATTTCAATGCCAAATTCGACACCGGCGGTCTGAAACACGATGTATTGGTGAACCTGGAGCTCACGCGCGAAAAACGCAACAACTACGGCATCGCCAACCTGCGCTTCTGGGATAGAGACGGCAGCGCCGCCAGCGCCAACCCCTACGGCTTTAATCACGGCGCGCCCAAAGAGCACTACCACTTCAGCCGTGACGTCAACCATTCCAGCACCCTCACCACCCGCACCGTGGGCGTGGGCGTAAGCGATATTGTGGAAATCAGCCCGCAGTTCAAAGCCATTGCCGGCGTGCGCTTTAACCACATCAAAACCGAAAACAGCCCCACCAACGGCAGCGGCAGCCAAGCGCGCACCGATAATCTGTGGACGTATAACGGCAGCCTGATTTGGGATTGGATGCAGGGGCATAATGCCTACCTCACCTACAGCACCGCCGTTACCCCGGTGGCGTATCGCGTAAGCGGCCAATCCGATTCGCTCGATCCGTCGCAGCTGGTGGCCGCGCCGGAAAAAACCCGCACCATCGAATTGGGCAGCAAAAACGCCTTCTTCGACGACGCGCTCACCGTAAACGCCGCCCTATTCCACACCAAAAAAACCCAGCAATACTACCGCGATGCCGGTTTTATTGATGATGTAAAAGTGTATGGCTTAGACATGGAAGTGGCCGGCCGCGTAACCGACAAGCTCAACCTGATTGGCAATTTGGTGTGGGCCAACGGCAAAATGACCGCCACCGGCGACCCCGCCACCGATCAGCTCAACGGCCACTTCCCCGAAGCGGCGGCCAAATTCACCGCCAATGTGTGGGGCAACTACCGCATCACCGACCACATTAACACCGGCTTGGGCGTGCGCCATGTGGGCAAACGCCACACCCACAGCCGCGCCGGCGATGTGCAGCTGCTGCCCTCATACACCGTGGCCGATGCGATGGTGAGCTATGAAAACCGCAATTACCGCGCCCAGCTTAATGTAAACAATGTGTTCGACAAAAAACACTTCACCACCGGCCACCGCCAACAAGCCATCCCCGGCGAGCGCCGCGCCGTGGTGATGACTTTGGGCTATAAGTTTTAAAGCCCAAGGCTGCCTGAAAACCTTACCGTAGGGTGCGCCATGCGTACTCTACCGCTGAATATTTCAGGCAGCCTTTATCTATCCACACAATAAACACGCCGAAAGCACCTTATGCTGCTCCATATCGAAAACGTTCTCAGCGCCGATGAATTGGCGCACGCACAAACCCTGCTGGCCGATGCGCCCTGGGCCGACGGCAAAATCACCGCCGGCAGCCAATCCGGCCAAGTTAAAAACAACCTGCAATTGCCGCAACACAGCGAAGCCGGGCAAGCCTTGTCGCAGCTGGTGAAAGCAGCCGTGTTGCGCAACAGCACTTTTTTCTCCGCCGCCCTGCCGCACACCGTATTCCCGCCTTTAATCAACTGCTACCAACAAGGGCAGAATTTCGGCAACCACATCGACAATGCCGTACGCAGCGACCCCTACAGCGGCCAATGGGTGCGCACCGATGTGTCCAGCACCCTGTTTCTCAACAACCCCGACGACTACGACGGCGGCGAGCTGATTATTGAAGATAACTACGGCAGCCACAGCGTTAAACTCGCCGCCGGTGATATGGTGGTTTACCCCGCCACCAGCCTGCACCGCGTTACCCCGGTGCGCCGTGGCCAGCGCGTGGCCAGTTTTTTCTGGACCCAATCGATGATTGCCAGCGATGAAAAACGCACCCTGCTGTTCGATATGGACCGCGCCATCTCCACCCTGCGCAGCCGCCACGGCGAAACCGAAGAGCTGGTGCTGCTCACCGGCACTTACCACAACCTGCTGCGGCAATGGGCGCAAATCTGATATTTGATACCAATCCTAAAAAATAACCCTCTTTCAAATTCATCCAAATGAAATGGATTCATAGGATGCGCCTTGGCGCATCAAACCTACGCAAAACACAGAAACCGATGCGCCAAGGCGCATCCTATGCCGTATTTTGCGTATTTTAATTTAAGGTTATTTTCTGAAGTTACGCATCCGCTTGTAGTAAGGCTGCCTGAAATGTAACACCATCATTGCCGAACTCGATTCGACAATCCATTGGTAAACAAAATCAAACGAAGCGGATTATTTTAAAAAATGCTGTGGTTTTTATACGTTTTCTTATCGTT
>RRZU010054086.1_pt1 | contig 27795 bp, 26 predicted proteins | sample 2165561 | NCBI WGS metagenome assembly RRZU01 (sample SAMN10456909, study PRJNA506462) | wastewater metagenome | isolation source: wastewater sludge | place: USA: Moscow, Idaho | reverse complement strand
TGAAGCAGTTTTAATATTTCTGTTTTCACTTTTATTCACCAGTCTGCTATTTGCCTAATGTAGCGACCATCACTGCCTTGATCGTATGCATACGGTTTTCGGCTTCATCAAATATGACTTCTGCATGTTTTTCAAATACTTCTTCTGTGATCTCATTGCCTTTTACTGCTGGCAGACAATGCATTGCAATTGTTTTATCTTTTCCTGTTTTCGTCATTAATTCTGAGTTTACCTGGTAATCTTTTAACAGGGTCATACGTTCTGCGGATTTTGCTTCTTCCCCCATGGATACCCATACATCGGTATAAATAACATCTGCACCTGCAACAGCATCTGTCTGATCCGTGATCGTAAGGGTGCTGCCTGCTTCCTGTGCATAGCCTCTGCACAGACTGACCAGTTCTTCATCTGGCCAGAGAGAATCCGGTGCGATGATCGTACAGTTAACTCCAAGCTTGCCACATCCGACCATAACAGAATTTGCTACATTATTACGTCCATCACCAATGAAGACAAAATGAAGGCCTTTCAATGTGCCGAACTGTTCCTTAACGGTCAGCATATCTGCCAGAATCTGTGTTGGGTGATAATCATCTGTCAGTCCATTCCATACCGGAACACCACTGTGTTTTGCAAGGAGTTCTACATTTTTATGCAAAAATCCTCTGAATTCAATTCCATCGAACATTCTTCCTAGTACACGTGCTGTATCTTCAACACTTTCTTTATGACCAAGCTGGATATCATTCTTACCAAGATATTCCGGATGAGCTCCTTCATCAACACATGCCACGGTAAAAGCACAGCGTGTTCTTGTAGACGGTTTTTCAAATATCAGCGCTATATTTTTACCTTTCAGGCTCTCACCTGTGATCCCCTGTTTCTTGTTTGCCTTTAACTCTTCTGCCAGATCGATCAGATATATGATCTCCTCCGGGGTAAAATCTTTCAGTGTTAAAAAACTACGTCCTTTTAAATTCATAATTTCTCCTGTCTGCTTGCCAGCTAACTCATTTGATGTTGGGTATACAAAAACACAAGGGATGTCCCCTGTGTTTTTGTAGTTCTATTTATCAGTTTTATTTTATAATTTCTTTTACGGATGCTGCAAGTCCTGCGATTCCCTGAATTTCTGAAGGGATGATGATCTTGGTCGCCTGACCGTTTGCCGCCTTTTCAAATGCTTCAAGACTCTTGATCCTAAGTACTGCTTCATCAGCTCCAGCCTCTTTTATAAAACGGATACCATCTGCTGACGCCTGCTGTACTTTTAAGATTGCAGAAGCCTGTCCTTCTGCTTCTCTGATCATACGTTCTTTTTGCGCTTCCGCACGAAGGATCGCTGATTGCTTTTCTGCTTCTGCATCGAGGATTACAGATGCTTTTTTACCTTCTGCAACAAGAATCGTAGATGTCTTTTCTCCTTCTGCACGAAGAATCGCCTCGCGTCTTTCACGTTCTGCCTTCATCTGTTTTTCCATTGCATCCTGAATTGCTGCCGGTGGAATGATATTTTTCAATTCTACACGGTTCACTTTGATTCCCCATGGATCAGTTGCAATATCAAGAGATGCTCTCATTTTTGTATTAATTGTCTCTCTTGAAGTAAGAGTCTGATCAAGTTCGAGATCACCAATAATATTTCTCAGTGTTGTCGCTGTCAGATTCTCAATTGCCATCAAAGGATTCTCAACACCATATGTAAATAACTTAGGATCTGTGATCTGAAAAAATATAACTGTATCAATTCTCATGGTAACATTATCTTTTGTGATAACAGGCTGTGGTGCAAAATCAACGACCTGCTCTTTTAAAATTACCTTTTTTGCTATTTTATCAATGAAAGGTACTTTTAAGTGAAGTCCAACTGACCAGGTTCCCTGAAAAGCTCCAAGTCTTTCAAGAACATAAGCATGTGCCTGCGGTACAATTTTAATGCAGGATGCCAGAATAAATATAATAATTAGTACCAATGCTATTAATGTAATCGATCCAAAGTTCATAAGTTTCTCCCATCCGCCTCGTAAAAGGCTCTAGTCCTGTGTTTTTTCTCTTACAATTAGTTTTACTCCCTGTACGGCTACGATCTCAACAACAGAACCTGTCTTAATCTTACCGTCTTCCATCTCACATCTTGCAGTCCATTCCTGTCCTCTCACCAGTGCCTGTCCGATCCCCTGAAGGTTATCGATGTCACTGATCACTACGGCCTGTTCCCCGATCAGACTTTCAACATTTGTCTTAGTTCGGTCTTTATTAAAATACTTCACGGCCACCGGTCTGGTGAAGATCAGCATCAGAATCGAGATCAATAAAAATAAAATACTCTGCACCACAATATTTGCACCAAAAACCGATGCTATCGTTGCAACGAGAGCGCCTGCAGCGAACCAGATCGTAGTCAGTCCCATCGTAGCGATCTCAATTACGACAAGGAGAATGAACAGAATAAGCCAGAAAATTGTCAGTTCCATAAGCATAGTCTCCTTTCAACTTTAAACACATAATACTATACTTTAGCAAAAAAATCCATAGTACTCAGATGATTTATCTGTTACTATGGATTCTTTTCTATTTATTACCAGAAAACATGGTTCCCAATCACGTAACCGTCATGCAGTCCAACACGTTTAAAATGTGTTGCGCCTCCAACATTGCTCAATCCATTCAGCGCTTCCTGTGCTGCCTGGAAACAACTTGCTTTTGGTCCGTTTGCTGCGACCTTTGCAACTTTTCCATTCAATGCCGGTGTGAACTGACCCGATGCATAAATAACACCCTGAAGTGAACTTGGATATGCTCCGCTTCTCAGTCTGTTCATAACAACTGCTCCAACTGCCAGCTGACCTTCATAGCTTTCTCCACCAGCTTCACACTGAATGAGTGCTGCGAGAAGTGTAAGATCTGAAACATCTGCCGGTACTGCTCCTCTGTTCTCAGTCAATTTTGCTCTTTCTTCTGCTTCTTTTCTGGCACGTTCATTGATCACTTCCATTGTCTCGCCCGAGTCAATCTTAAAATCAACACTAACATACTCTGAAGAAACATAACCTGTCTGTCCGTTAAAATCGATCGCGACCCAGTCTCCCTGTTTTTCAATTGCGATCACTTCATCATTGACTGCCATCAGTCCGTAAATCTCAGCGCTCTCACTACTGCTTTTGTGAACGCTTAGTGCATCTGCATTCGCCTTGGCTACAAGGTTTCCTACTTCTGATGCCAATTCTTCTGCTTCTGATCCAAAGATCAGGTATTCATTCTTAGCCCAGCCAACAACATCTCCGGACTGAATCTTCGTCCAGTTGCCCTGCTGTTCCAAGATCTTACCGCCACAGTCAGTATATAATTCACCGACCTTTTCGGAATCTTCATCTGCTTCTGCTCTGACATTAAGTGACTGTTTTACATTTGCCATAACAAGAGTTGAAGACGGCTTGTCAGTTTTGCTGACTTCGTTCTCCGAAATTGCTACTACTTCCGATACAATTTTATCCAATTCTGCATTGTCTAAAGTTATGTCTGCATCCAAAGCGATTGCTGCACCGGCGTTTAATGATGATAACGCGCTGTCAGCTGCTACTGTAGAAACCGGAAATTGAACCAGCGTGATCAGGCCAAATAGGAAAGCCACGATCCCTTTCCACAGTATTCTTTCTTTTGATTTCATAATAACCTCCATTTTGCTTTCGCGTGATACTGATCATTTAAAGTGTCTCTTAAATGTTTCAGCTTCCTGAACAAATGTTACAAAATTATTAAGATTTGTTAAGGTTTTCATATCATAGCAAAAATGAAGTATTTTGTCAACTTTTCGAAAAAAATGCTTGATTTTACTGGGTTTTGTACGGTTTTTTTGCTTGTTTTTATATAACAAAATTATTCAAATTTATTTATTTTTTTGTCACAATTACATCTTTTTAGACTTTTCAACACATCCCAGAACTGCCTCCATTACAGCGGACCGAAATCCTTTTTCTTCTAAAATCCGAACAGCCTCAATAGTGGTTCCGCCAGGTGAGCAGACCATGTCTTTCAATACTCCAGGGTGCTTTCCTGTCTCAAGTACCATTTTTGCACTTCCATAGACAGATTGTGCTGCAAATTCATATGCCTGATTACGTGGCATTCCGGCTGCGACTGCGGCATCTGCCATTGCTTCAATAAACATAAAAACATACGCTGGAGAGCTGCCGCTGACACCAACAACTGCATCCATCAGATTTTCTTTTACAACACTTGCTTTTCCAAAAGAGGACAATATGGTCATGACTTCATCCAGTTCATCCTCTGTGACATTTGGACTTGCACAGACTCCGGTACATCCCTCTCCCACTAATGCAGGTGTATTTGGCATGCATCTGACGAGTTTGATCTCTTTTTCAAAGATACTGCCGATCCATGAAATGGTCTTTCCGGGTGCGATCGACACAAAGATCTGGTCAGGTCTGACTAAATCTTTGATTTCTCGGATCACTTCTTCATAAAATTGTGGTTTTACCGATAAAAAGATCATATCAGCTTCTTTCACTGTGTCTGCGTTCGTTTCCGTGATCTGTATCTGGTAAATTTCCTGTGCACGGTCTCTGCTGTCCGGCATGCAATCCGTGCCAACGAGTTGATCAGGTCTTTTGATCCCTTTTGTAAGAATCCCGCCAATCATGGCAGACGCCATGTTTCCAAGTCCGATAAATCCAATTTTCATTCTGTTTTACCTGCCTTTCTCTGTCTCCTTGCTTCATATACCAATAGGGACGAGGCGATCGCTGCATTAAGCGATTCTACCTTTCCTTCCATTGGAATCTTAATTTTTTCAGTTGCAAGATTTCCAAGTTCTTCACTTAATCCGTTTCCTTCGTTTCCGATCAAAAAGGCGCTTCCTTCCAAAAAAGAAACTCCTTCATAGATGTCTCTGCCTGACAAATGTGCCGCAAAAACAGTAATTCCCTTTTCTTTCAGCTGTTTTACTTCCTGTTCCAGATGTTCCGAAATAATAAATGGTACACGATAGACCGATCCCATTGTTGAACGGATCGTCTTGGGATTGGTAAGATCTGCGGTTTCTCTGTTCATAATGATTCCATCCACACCAGCTCCTTCGGCCGTCCGAAAGATCGTTCCGAGATTGCCGGGATCTTGTAAGTTTTCCACAATCACCAGCAGTGGCGCTTTGTTTTTCAACAAATCTTCCATCGAATAGTGCAACTGTCTGATCACACACAGGATTCCCTGCGGTGTTACTGTGGAAGACATCTTCTGAAAGACGGTATCCGCTACCACTTCTGCTTTTACCCCATATCCTGCCTCTGTATTTTTAATTTTTTCTCTGCATTCCGCACTGGCATGATGATAAAAACTCTCCGACAGATAAAGCTCTAATATATTCTCCTCCGGTGCCTCAAGAAACATCCGGACTCCTTCCACCAGAAACACATCTTCCTCGCGTCTTATTTTTACCTTATCACGTATTTGAATGATTTTTTTGATCCTGGAATTCGATACTGATGTGATCATGAACTGCTCCTATCATTAAAAACAGAGCCTCATTCACATGAGGCTCTCCTATTTTCCTTATAAAGATAAAATTCTGCTGATTTCATACTGATATTCAGGGATATCTTTTTGCATTTTTAATGCTTCATTAATATCAAAATCAGTAAATTCACCATGCTGGTATCCTACCACCCTGTTTGTTTTGCCCGTACATAAAATATCTGCTGCATAAGCACCCATGATCGATGCATAAAAACGATCCTTACAGGTCGGTGAACCACCACGTTGCATGTATCCAAGAATTGTTGCACGCGTCTCAATACCGGTCGCTGCTTCGATTCTTCTTGCCATGGAAGTAGAGTGTCCGATTCCTTCAGCATTGATGATAATATGGTGTGTTTTTCCACGTTTTCTGTTATTAATAATATTATTTATGATCTTTTGTTCATCATAATCATATCGTTCAGGAAGAAGAATATCTTCTGCACCGTTGGCAACACCACACCAGAGCGCAATATATCCTGCATTTCTACCCATAACTTCTATAATACTGCATCTTTCATGAGAAGATGAAGTATCGCGGACTTTATCGATTGCTTCCATTGCTGTATTGACAGCAGTATCAAAGCCTATTGTATATTCTGTACATGCAATATCAAGGTCAATCGTTCCTGGAACACCGACAACATTGATTCCATGTTTTGCAAGATCCAGTGCTCCTCTGTAAGAGCCGTCTCCACCAATTACAACAAGACCGTCGATTCCAAATTTCTTACAGATGTCTGCGCCCTTTTTCTGACCTTCTTCTGTTCTGAATTCAGCACATCTTGCTGTTCCAAGGATCGTACCACCACGCTGTATGGTATCTGAAACATTTTTTGCTTCCAAATCTATAATTTCTTCATTTAAAAGGCCCTGATAACCCTTCTTAATTCCTTTTACCTTAACGCCATTTGCAATTGCTTTTCTAGTGACAGCACGAATTGCCGCATTCATCCCCGGTGCATCCCCACCACTTGTCAGCACCCCGATCGCCGATATCTTTTTAGCCATTCTCATACCTCCCGTCTGTATTTTCTACATTCTAATCCATTTTTCAGGCTTTTTCAATATTTTTATCTCTGCTTACACGATTTTAACGTTGTCATGACCAAAAAGATCGCATAATGATGCTGCAAGTTCTCGGTCTGCTTTTACATTACAATTCGGTGGAAGCACTTTTCTTGAATTATTTTCTTCAATGTAAAGAATTACCTGATCATTTCCCTCTGAATAACGAAGCTTCTTCATCAAGTCCTCTGATTTTTCATCAAATTCTGATTTTGTAGCAAATTTGATCCATACTTTCTTTGGCATTTCATCAAAAAGTGTGATGTTCTCGCAGATCACTTTTCCCTCTTTATCCTCTTCGACTGAAGCGCGTCCTCTGATAAAAATTTTGCTGTCATCTGTCAGAAAAGCTGCATATTTCTCGTAATCTCTCGGAAACACGATCACTTCAACATTTCCGACCAGATCCTCCAGTGTGATAAAAGCCATGATCTTGTCATTTTTGGTATATTTGATCTTCTTTTCTGCAATCATACCCCCAATCACTACGGTACTTCCATCCTGTACTATTGTGGTATTGGTGTCTTCATCCAATATAAAGTCCGTTGTGGTCGCTGTAATGTTCTTTCGCCAGAATGCTTCGTATTCTTCCAGTGGATGACCGCTGACGTAGATTCCAAGCACCTCTTTTTCAAACCCAAGTTTCATTTCTTTTGAGTACTCTCCGACCTCTGGAAGTCTGACAGAAAAGCTTTCCTTTTCTTCTTCTGAAACCAGGTCGAACAGCGTCATCTGCCCTGTCATGCTCTTTTTCTTTTCATTCTGTACGCTGTCTACGATCGATACATAGACACTCATATACTGCTTCCTGGTACCTCCCAGGCTATCTAACGCACCGGCCTTAATGAAATTCTCAATTGCACGTTTGTTCAGGTCATTATCCGCATTCCTTGCAATAAAATCCTTGATGTCCTGATATTTGCCATTCAGTTGTCGTTCTGCCACAAGTTCTTCAATGGTAGGTCTTCCAATTCCCTTGATCGCAGTCAGTGCATAACGGATGTCCTTACCAATAACAGAAAATCCGATCTCACCTTCATTAATATCCGGAGGTAGAATGGCGATTCCCATACTACGACAGGTCAGAATATATTCTGCGACTTTTCCAGGGTTGTCAATCACCGAGGTAAGCAGTGCTGCCATGAACTGAACCGGGTAATAATATTTTAAATAAGCAGTTTGATAAGATACCACTGCGTAAGCAGCTGCATGGGATTTGTTAAAAGCATATTTTGCAAAATCCATCATATTATCATAAATCTTCTCGCCTACTGAAACCGCAATACCATTTCCCACACAACCGGGAATGTTCTCTTCCGGATTACCATAAATAAAGTTTGCACGTTCCTTTTCCATGACATCGATCTTCTTTTTTGACATGGCACGTCTTACTTCATCACTTCTTCCTAGTGTATACCCACCCAGATCCCTGACGATCTGCATGACCTGTTCCTGATAAACAATACAACCATATGTAGGCGAAAGGATCGGCTCCAGCTGCGGGCAGAGATAGGTGATCTGTCCGCTGCTGTTCTTCCCTTTGATATACTGTGGAATAAAGTCCATCGGACCCGGTCTGTAAAGAGATATACCGGCAATAATATCTTCCAGGTTCTGCGGTTTCAACTCCTTCATGAAGTTCTTCATACCACCGCTTTCAAGCTGGAACACACCCTCCGTTCTTCCACTTCCTATGGATGCAAGCACATCTTTATCGTCATAATCGATCCGATCCATATCCAGTTCGATTCCTATGCTCGATTTTACGAACCGGATCGCATTCTGTATTACAGTCAGTGTTCGCAGTCCAAGAAAATCCATTTTTAAAAGACCCAGTTTTTCAAGTGTTGTCATCGTGAACTGTGTTGTGATCGAACCGTCAGATCCTCTTGATAATGGAACGAATTCTTCAGCCGGTAGTGGACAGATCAGAACTCCTGCCGCATGCATTGATGTATGACGGGGCAGACCTTCAAGACGCTTGCACATGTCAATCAGAAATCTTACCTGCTCCTCACGCTCGTAAAGTGCCCTGAACTCCGGATTGATCTCGAGCGCTCTTTGAATGGTAATGTTCAACTCATTTGGAATCATCTTGGCAATGCTGTCAACGTAAGCATAAGGAAGATCCATGACACGTCCTACATCACGAATAACACCTTTGGCAGCCATGGTTCCAAACGTAACGATCTGAACCACTTTATCGGCTCCATATTTTGCTCCAACATAATCAATGACTTCCTGCCTTCTCTCATAACAGAAGTCAATATCAATATCCGGCATGGATACTCTCTCAGGATTTAAAAAACGTTCGAACAGCAGGCTGTACTTCATTGGGTCAATATCTGTGATCTTCAGGCAATACGACACAAGGCTTCCTGCTGCCGATCCCCTTCCCGGTCCTACTATGATGTCATTTGTCTTCGCATAATTAATAAAATCCCACACGATCAAAAAGTAATCAATGAATCCCATCTGCCTAATGGTCTCAAGTTCGTAATCAAGTCGTTCATAAAGTGATTCCGGTTTTTCGTATCTTTTTTCAAGACCGTCATAGCAGAGTTTTTTCAGATATCCAAACGAGTCATATCCCTCTGGAATTTCATAATGTGGGAGTTTTGTCTTACCAAATTCAATTTCAACATGACAGCGCTGGGCTATCTTCTCTGTATTATCGATCGCCTCCTGTGCATATGGAAAAAGTGTCCGCATTTCAGCCTCGGATTTTACATAGTACTGCCCACCTGTATAGCGCATCCTGTCTTCGTCAGCAAGTTTTTTCCCGGTCTGAATGCACAATAGTATATCATGCGGTTTTTCATCTTCTTTATAGGTATAGTGAACGTCGTTGGTCGCGACCAGAGAAATTCCCAGTTCTGCGCTGATTCCAAGAAGTTCTGTATTCACTAATCTTTGTTCCGGAATTCCATGATCCTGAAGTTCCAGGAAAAAATTTCCTTTTCCAAAACAGGCCTCATATTTTAATGCAATTTTTTTTGCTTCATCAATGAGTCCTTTTTGAATATATCGCTGCACTTCACCTGCCAGACATGCTGAAAGTGCTATGATTCCTTCGTGGTATGTATTCAGGATCTCCATATCTACCCTTGGTTTGTAATAATACCCTTCCGTAAATCCTCTGCTGACAATTTTCATAAGATTCTGATATCCGGTATTATTTTCTGCCAGTAACACAAGATGATGGTAACGCTCCTCGCCACCGGTGAGTTCTTTATCGAACCTTGAATTAGGCGCAACATAAACTTCACATCCTATGATTGGGTTGATTCCAGCCTCTTTGGCTGTTTTATAAAAGTCAATGACCCCGAACATGACTCCATGATCCGTAATGGCAGCACTGCTCATTCCAAGTTCCTTGACATATTTAACATATTCTTTTATTTTATTTGATCCATCCAGCAAACTGTACTCTGTATGGACATGTAAATGTGTGAACGCCATGGTCAAACCTCCAGATTATTTCTTATTATAACACAAGCCATGCCTTCATGAAATTGGTTTGCTGATGATCCCGCAAAAAACATTTACGGTTGCTCACACAGAACGTTTGCTGAATCGTTCAAAAAAAGAGATGGTCTGAGCGATAGGAACACTCTGCCACCTCTTTGTGATTTGTATTACAGATATTTTTTCAATAAATCAACTTTGTCTGTCTGTTCCCATGGAAGATTCAGGTCATTGCGTCCAAAATGTCCATAAGCTGCAGTCTGTTTGTAGATCGGTCTTCTAAGATCAAGCATCTTAATAATTCCTGCTGGACGAAGATCGAAATTTTCTCTGATGATCGTCACAAGTTCATTATCTTTGATCTTACCTGTTCCGAATGTATCCACCATAATAGAAGTTGGATATGCAACACCGATTGCATAAGACAGCTGTATTTCACATTTGTCTGCAATTCCTGCTGCTACGATATTTTTTGCTACATATCTTGCTGCATAGGCTGCGGAACGATCAACTTTTGTGCAGTCTTTTCCTGAAAATGCACCGCCGCCATGTCTTGCGTAACCGCCGTAAGTGTCAACGATGATCTTTCTTCCTGTCAGACCACTGTCGCCGTGTGGTCCACCAATTACAAAACGTCCTGTTGGGTTGATGAAAAATTTGGTGTGATCATCAATCATCTCAGCCGGAAGAATTGGGTCAAAAACATATTTTTTAATATCAGCATGGATCTGTTCCTGTGTGACATCCGGATCATGCTGTGTTGATAATACGACTGCTTCGAGTCTCATTGGAACACCATTTTCATCATATTCCACTGAAACCTGACTTTTTCCATCCGGTCTTAAATAAGCAAGTGTTCCTTCTTTTCTGACCTTTGTAAGCTGTTTTGTCAGCTTATGTGCAAGCGAAATAGGATAAGGCATCAACTCAGGTGTTTCATTGGATGCATATCCAAACATCATTCCCTGGTCTCCTGCACCGATGGCATCAAGCTGTTCTTCTGTCATGGTGTGTTCTCTTGCTTCAAGTGCCTGATCAACACCCATTGCAATATCTGCTGACTGTTCATCAAGTGTTACAAGTACGCCGCAAGTCTTCGCATCAAATCCATAATCCGATTTGGTATAGCCGATTTCTTCTACTGTGTCTCTGACAATTTTCTGAATGTCAACGTATGCATTTGTTGTGATTTCTCCCATTACCATGACAAGTCCTGTCGTTGTACATGTTTCGCATGCAACACGGCTCATTGGATCCTGTGCCATTAAGGCATCGAGTACAGCATCAGAAATGGCATCGCACATTTTATCCGGATGTCCTTCGGTAACTGATTCTGATGTAAATAAAAGTTTTTCCATTTGGTTTCCTCCTAAAAAATGAAATAAAAAAATCCGCTTTAAGCGGATTCAACGTTTTGATCATTAAATCCTCTTATTGTTCGACAACTCGCTCAGGTTGGCACCTTCCTAATAAGGGGTTGCCGTGGCTTCACAGGTCCTTTGTACCTCCACCACTCTGAATAAGAGAAATTTTCTTCATATAATATATGAAGAACTTACAATATGGAATTAATGTTCGTAAGATTAGGATACACGAACAAAGAATTGCTGTCAATTGATTTTCTATAAACAAACTATAAATTTTAACCCGTTCTCCGCTGCTCTTTTGAGATAAGAATTTTTTCAGGATCAATACTTTCAGGATAAAGAATTTGACATAATATACAAATAATTTTATAATTTAATATATTATTTCACTCATATGTCCAAGAAGGAATTTCAATGAAAAAATACAGCACAAAAGAATTAATTCCGGGAATGAAAGTCGCGGAGGATGTTTATACTTATAATGACCAGCTGATCTTGTCAAAAGGTGTTGTTCTAAGTGATAAGGCAATTACTCGTTTAGAATTCTATTCCATCCTCAGTGTAAAGGTAGAAGACGAACTTGTGATCAGTACACCAGAACCAGATACAGGGATATCTTACTCCCAGAAAATCAAATCAAGCCCTGCTTATCAGGAATTCAAGCATAATTTTGAAAATAATGTCAACCATTTCCGTTCTGTTCTGGACGATATTGCAAAGAATGGTTCTCCTGTCAATACCAATGAATTGCTGGACAAGACTCTTTCCCTTTTAGAGACCAGTGAAGGATCTGTCAACGTTTTTGACATGCTGCATAATATGAGGCATTATGACGACCTCACCTATGCACACAGCATTAACGTGGCGCTGATCAGCAATGTCTTTGCAAAATGGCTGCATTTTTCGGAAGAAGAGGTCAAACTGGCTACTCTTTGCGGATTATTGCATGATATCGGGAAGATTATGATCCCGGATGTTATTATCCAAAAACCTGGTAAGCTCTCTGATGAAGAATATGCTGCCATAAAAAAACATACCCTGGAGGGATATCAGATCCTTCGCAATCAAAATGTTCATGACAGTATCAAAAATGCAGCCCTGATGCATCACGAACGCTGCGATGGCACCGGGTACCCGCTCTCGATCGAAGGCAATAAGATCGACAAGTACGCAAAGATTATAGCGATTGCAGATGTTTATGATGCCATGACTTCCGCCCGTGTTTACAGAGGACCTCTTTGTCCATTCAAAGTCATCTCACTATTTGAGCAGGAAGGAATTCAGAAATATGATGCCAAGTATGTTCTTACATTTCTTGAATGCGTCGTGAATACTTACCTGCAGAACCGCGTGCTACTCTCAAATGGTGTAGAAGGCGATATTGTATATATCAATAAAAATATGCTTTCTAAACCAGTCGTCAAATCCGGTGCTGAATATATTGATCTTTCTACAAAACCGGATCTGCAAATTCAGGATTTTGTATAGCAAAACGCCCATTGGACCAACGTCAATTCAATTAGAATGACATTGCCCAATGGGCGCTTTTTTATACTGCCTGAAACTTAAATTTTCTATAGTCCTTCTCGGTCGTCACTTTTTCGATCTGTGCTCCAAGTTTTTTTAATTTGAGGTTAAAATCTTCATATCCTCTTTCAATATATTTAATATCATCAACGACTGTTATACCTTCTGCGGCAAGACCTGCAATTACAAGTGCTGCTCCCGCTCTTAGATCAGGCGCTGATACACTTGCTCCTGTATATCCAGCAACGCCGGTAATAATCGCGGTATTTCCTTCAACCTTAATATCTGCTCCCATTCTGGCAAGTTCATCCACATATTTGAATCTATTTTCAAAAATACTCTCTGTTACAATACTGGTTCCCTGAGAAAGACCAAGTGCGACAGAAATCTGCGGCTGCATATCAGTCGGAAATCCTGGATACGGAAGTGTCTTGATCTGGGTATGCTGTAATGGTTTTGAACTAACTACTCTTACCGCATCATCAGATTCTTCTATTTCACATCCGATCTCAATCAGTTTTGCAGTGATTGATTCAAGATGTTTTGGAATCACGTTCTTAATTGTAATGTCCCCTTTGGTCACAGCTGCTGCCATCATAAAGGTTCCCGCTTCAATCTGATCCGGAATGACAGCATACTCAGTTTTATGCAGCTTATCGACTCCTTTGATTCTGATCACATCTGTACCTGCGCCTTTGATATTAGCGCCCATACTGTTCAAAAAGTTAGCAAGGTCTACTACATGTGGTTCTTTTGCTGCATTCTCAATGATCGTTTGTCCCTGTGCCATCACAGAAGCCATCATAACATTAATCGTTCCACCAACAGTAACAACGTCCATATAAATATGGTTTCCAATCAGTTGATCGGCACGCGTCACAATCAGCCCATGTTCAATTTTAACATTGGCTCCAAGTCCTTTGAACCCTTTAATGTGCTGGTCGATTGGTCTGCTTCCTATATTACATCCACCCGGAAGTGCGACCGCTGCTTCTTTATATTTACCAAGAAGTGCTCCAAGAAGATAATAAGAAGCTCTAATTTTTTTTATATAATCATCTTCGATCGTCAGACTATTGATCTGGGATCCATTTATTTTATAAGTATGCCTGTCTACCTGGGAAACGATTGCTCCAATGCTTTCCATTGCCTGTAACAGGACATGAATATCTCTAACGTCTGGCACATTTTCTATCAAAACTGTTTCATCCGTCATAATTGATGCTGCAAGGATTGCAAGCGCTGCGTTTTTCGCGCCTCCGATCTCTACTTCACCGACCAGTGGATTACCACCTTTAATTGCATACTGTTCCATAACTTACCTCTGACCATCTATATGATTTAATGTATGATTCACATGAATTCTTTTATATCTTTGGTATTATATAACACTTCCCTTAAATATGCAAATTCTTATGTCAACGACGTGTTATGTAAACTTTAGTCAAGTTGCTTGATTGGATCTACCTGGGATCCCCCGATCAGTATCTCAAAATGCAGATGCGGACCGGTACTTCTTCCGGTATTTCCACTCAATGCGATTTTTTCACCTTGCTGCACGTATTCACCCGGTTTCACTAATACCTTGCTCAAATGACCGTATCTGGTCTGTCTTCCATCTGCGTGATTGATATAGACCACGTAGCCATATCCACTTCCCCATCCTGCCTTTGCTACTGTTCCTGATGAGGATGCCATGACAGCCGTTCCAATCGGAAGTGACCAGTCAACACCTTTATGATACGTAGATGCACCTCTTGTAGGCGCTTTTCTTGGTCCAAATCCCGAAGATAATCTTCCTCCTGATACAGGTTTAATATAGGTAGGCGGTATTTTGGTTCCACGTTCTACAATTTTAGGGACTGATTCTAAAACAATTTCCTCTTTTACAATTTCTCTGGAAACTTCTTTGTTATTTTTAAAGGATACATCCGCAATCACTTTTCTAAATCCTGCAGATGGTTCCTGCAGCGTTACCATATCTGTTGTGTACCATTCATCGTTGTCAATATACTGAACTGGAGCATCATAACTTTCTTCATAATATGCTTCTTCAGTTCTATTTACAGACAGCTCAGGTTCCGGAACAGTAACAATGATTTCATCTCCGACCCTGATCGTCGAATTTTCATTTTCGATCGCTTCATTCATATCGATCAGATCTTCCATCGTCAGATTGTTTGCTTCTGCGATCTGAGAGAGGGTATCTCCTGACTGTACTTCATAGATCGTCTCTTTTTCCTGATCTTTTGTCACTTCATCCACCGCTTCTGTAAGTGGTGTTATTTCAGAATCCATTAGATAAGCTTCTACTACCTCTACTTCATCAGCAAGTGACAGATCGATCAGTCCAAGTTCATATTCATCAAAACTTTTTTGTGCTGCGGACTCGACTGAACCAAATATCTCATTTAATGTAGTTTCCACTCCTGCCCTGACATAGACTTTCTTGCTCAGATCTTCGCTTCTGATGACCTCTTCTCTGGTGATCATTTCAGCTGTCAGTACATTCAGCTCCCTGGTCGGATCTACAACCAACTGCGCATTATAGATTCCTTGCGTATCATACTTATCAATTGCCGCCTGAAGGAGCGCAATCACTTCTTCTGAAGAAGCAAGATTGACAGTATACTCATTGATCTTAACTGTGTAAGAACGGTTCAGCGTTTCCTTGGTCTCTGAGCGAAGCACGCTTAGCATCTTTCTTCTGATCTGACTTTGGGAATCTACTCTTCCTACCAGCACTTCTTCGCCCTTCGTTTCAAGCACTGCATCAATCAGGATCAGCTCTTCACTATTCCTGGCCAGCTGGGCACGTGCAATTTGAAGACACTCTGTTGCATCTTCAATACTTCCTACTATTCCTACTTCTTTTCCGTTCAAAATCACTGTAAAAATATTATCACCTGTTTTTTCGAACCCTGTAAAAACTGGCAAAAAGAATGCACTGACAACAACTGCCAGCACAGAAAATTTTATATAGATCCAATTTAATCTTTTATTGTATTTTGATATTCTCTTCATAGCATCAATTCTCTTAGTCATTTCTATTTCTAAACACGATACAAACTTTATATTATCAGCAATAAGTGGGATTGTAAAGATTTTTTAACGAAAGAAGGACCTCTAGACATGAGGTCCTTCAAACCAAAAATGTATTAAAATACATTTGTTTTATTGTGAGATACAATAATCTGTAATTTTAGATTTTCTGCTCCACAATTTCTATATAACAATCCTCGTTCCGTTGCTGCTCTGGCAGAATCCCCAGCTTTGATCGGATAGATCTCATCATAGACGATCAACTCACCGACTCCCTCCAGAACACAGCAGCATTCTGTTGAGTCAGAATGATTTGCAATTCCTGTCATTGTGACACCTGGCATGATCGTGCATTCATATACTTCAAAAAATTTCATCTTCTGGTAAGGAAAGATCGTTCTAACAACATAGTTATCCTTCTTTTCACGATAAATATTACTCTTTTCTGAAGGCATGATCGTGACCATCCCTTCTTTTTCTTTTACAAGATCTTCAAATGAGACTCTTAAACCTTCCATGATCTTACCGATTGTAGTCACAGTTGGGTTCGACTCACCTCGTTCAATCTGTCCCAGCATACTTTTACTCACACCGGTCTGCTCTGCAAGGAGCTCAAGACTCATTTTCTTTTCCATTCGTATTCTTCTAAGATTTCCAGCCAACACCTTATCCATTTGATTCATAATCTTCCTCCTGAATAAAAAAGAGCATTGGGAAACAAACCCAATGCTACTTCATCGTAACAAACTCTATTTTTTATGTTTTTTTACAGAATAACCAAATTTTCCAAGCTTTTTTCCAAGCTCAAAGTACTCACCATGTGAATAAGCAACGAGACCAGTTTCATTTAAACAGAATTTTCCTGATTTGTCCATATATTTTTCCTCAACAGTCACTCCGACCACTTTGGCTATAAACATATCATGTGTTCCTAACGGAATCACATCAGTCACTTTGCACTCAATATTAACGGGACATTCATCGATCGACGGTGCCATAATATACTTTGATGCGATCGGCGTCAATCCGGTCTCTTTAAACTTATCTAAGTCTTTTCCAGATCTTACGCCGCAAAAGTCTGTTGCAAATACTGTATCTTTTGTCACAAGATTAACTACAAATTCTCCTGTTTCTTTTATGATGTCGTATGAATAACGTTCTTTTCTAATTGAAACCGAAAGCATTGCGGGATCTGAAGATATTGTTCCTGCCCATGCCAGTGTTATAATATTGGGCTTCTCATTTTCTCTTTGGCAACTTACCATGACTGCCGGAACCGGATAAAGCATGTTTCCCGGTTTCCAATATTGTTTTCCCATGAATATCTCCCTGTTTAAAGAATACCAAATATCCAGGCAAATGTCACCCCGAGATTAGCAAGTAATACAAGCATTATTATAATAAGAAGAGGTTTGATTCCTTTGACCGTTTTAAGCAATTTATCGCTCTGCTGCTTCAGCTCACCTGATTGTTGTTTTAACTCCTCTGCCTGATTTGAATAGCTCTCTTGCTGGCTCTTTAATCCATCCACTACAACAGCCTGTACATTTCGATATACTTTTACATTTTCTGTGTGGATATATTCCTGAATTGTGCTGAGCAGATCATCAGTCAGTTGTTTCAGATCCTGATCTGGTGACTGTTTCTGCTGCTCTAATAAATTGCCCAGTTCTATGATACCTGTTTCAATCAACTGTTTTGATGAATCATTCAGTTCTGAATTCTTCAAATTCAGTTTTCTCATTTCCTGAAGGATCAATTCATATTCTGCCAACTGATCACGAAGTCTTTTTAATTCCATGGCCTCTGCAGCTGAGTTGGCTTTGATCATCTCGGCAGCATTCCACTTCTGTGCCAGTTTGTCCATAAAGTTGTCCATGATTTTTCCTCCAAGCATATTCCATTACCACTTTCTTCTTATATAGAAAAAGAAATGTTGTCTCCTGCGAATGTAACTTAAAATCACTATCTGATATTTCAATTAGTTTATCATTAATTCTCTCATTTTTCAACAGTAAGCGCTTTTTTGTGCAATATATACTATTTTGTCAAATCATCAAGGCTTTCATTTGTATTAATTAACTGTATTTTTACATCTCGTTCATAATTTATTCATATTTTATTGCTATACTAAAACCAGTTCAAAGAACAAAAACACTATTTTGAGTTCTAAATTCATAAATAGATAAATTTTTTCATAATAGCCCGGATGCCGTAAGGTATCTGGGCACTCCTCATTTTTGGCGCATTTTGGCGCTTTTTTTATTGTCATTCTCTGAGATCAGGTGTTGTCCATCAGTCAAATTCTCTCTTTGTGCACATTTCTGGTTCACAATCTTAATAATTTATTTATCTTTTGTTCACATTTTATTCACATTTATGTTTTAATATTAACAACTGTTGAACACAACAAAATAATTCAACACGGGCACAGACCCAGAGGAGGAAACAAAATGAAAAAAAATTTAGTGATGATGATGTTATCCGTAGCTACATGCGCAATGTTATTAGTTGGATGTGGCGCTGCAACTGAAGAAGCTGCTCCTGCAGAAGAAGTTGCTACAGAAGAAGTTGTAACAGAAGAAGCTCCAGTTGAAGAAGCTACTGAAGAAGTTGCTACAGAAGAAGTTACTGAAGAAGCTACTGAAGAAGTTGCTACAGAAGAAGTTGCTGAAGAAGCTACTGAAGAAGTTGCTGAAGAAGTTGTAGCTGAAGAAGCTACTACAGAAGAAGCTACTACAGAAGAAGCTGCTACAGAAGAAGCTGCTACAGAAGAAGCTGCTACAGAAGAAGTTGCTGAATAATTAATTTAGCAGATATAATGTAATGTAATAACGCCGTCTCAGACTTCATGTCAGAGGCGGCGTTTTATATTTCATTATTCTGTTGTGTTATTTACTATCCTTATGAATGAGCCACCCTTCGTTCAGGAGTCGCTCCACCGTGGGGCGCAAGTGTACAGGATTTCCCATCTGATTTAGGTCTGTCTTCAGTAATTTCACTCATGCCTTCCTGTGTACTGGCAAAACGATTGATTTCTTCATTCAGAGAAAGCATTCTGTCATCTAGATCCGACACCATCTTCGCACATTCTACAAGCTCATCTTTAATCATCTGTGGCGCACGACCTTCAAACTTATAATTCATTTTGTGTTCCAGACTCGCCCAAAAATCCATTGCTACCGTTCTGATCTGAATTTCAACTTTTGCATCGATCATTCTGTCCGATAAAAATATAGGGACAGTGACAAGCATATGAAAGCTTTTGTATCCGCTAGGTTTCGGATTTTCAATGTAATCCTTGATTGAAAGAATTTTAATGTCATACTGTTTTGCGATCATTTCAGCGATCTGATAAATATCTGAGGTGAACGAACAGATGACTCTGATCCCCGCAATATCATTCACGTACTTTACCATATTATATATGGTAGATTCATATCCATACTTCTTTAGCTTTTTTACAATACTTTCCGGAGTTTTAATTCTCGCTTTGATATGTTCTATCGGATTATACTTGTGAACACTTTGAAACTCGTCATTTAATATTTCCAGTTTTGTATTGATTTCTTTTAATGCAGAATTGTATACCAGGAGTACTTCTTCCCAGCTGTCAATGTCTCCACCTTCTCTTGGTTCAAATTCCATTCTCAAATGCCACCTTATTTTATATGTTATTTTTTACACAGATATTATACCATAAATTATTATAAATATACATTTTCAACAAAATATTTATATTTTTTTCATTTTTAGAACTTTTTAGTGACTGCTTTTTTCCAAAATTTATATTTCATTATAATAAAATGTATCCTTTACTTTTCTTCCTGTACCCACTAAACTAGTACTTATTAATATAGAAGAAAGAAGGAATTACCATGTTTCGATTATGGGCCAAACTATGGAAAGAAAATCGCTTACTGCAGGATACTGTAATCTGTGATGATAAAAATGATACCAGAACACATAAAATATTCAATGCGATCGATCAGGTATGCACCGAATTCGACCTGAGTAAACCGATCTGGCTCGATCATAATATCACAGATTTTAAAAAGCATGCTAAAACACGCTTTTCATCGGATCATTTTGTAGATGAAATCAGTTTTGACTTTCTTGAAATCCATATTATTGAAGAAGATTAGGCATCTAGCCGCCTTTGTATTTTAAGAAATTATTAATGAATTGAACCCATTGACATATCTCTCCTCTTGTTATAGTATGATTGTATAGTTGATGTAGTAATCAATACTACATCATGCGTCAGGAGGGATATTATGCAAATTACAATTCGCGAACCAGGTAGTGCACTCACACATTTTATAGCCATGATGATGGCTTTGTTTGCTTCCACACCGCTTTTACTCAAAGCTTATGCTTCTCATACTCCATTTGCTCTGACTGCAATGTCCATCTTTATTCTAAGCATGATCGCATTGTATGGAGCCAGCACTTTATATCACAGTCTGAATGTTTCTGCACATATTATTAAAGTATTTCGTAAGATCGACCATATGATGATCTTTGTGCTGATTGCAGGTTCTTATACCCCCGTCTGCATGATTGTTCTGGGTGGTAAGCTTGGTTATACACTTCTGGCTGTTGTATGGGGCATAGCGATCAGCGGCATCCTGATCAAGGCATTCTGGATCACTTGTCCAAAATGGTTCTCTTCTATTATCTATATTGCAATGGGATGGGTATGTGTCTTTGTATTTGGCAGGTTGCTTACAACTCTTTCCACCTCAGCTTTTGTGTGGCTTCTGGCTGGAGGGGTCATTTATACTATCGGTGGTGTAATCTATGCTTTGAAGCTTCCAATATTCAATGCAAAACATCATCATTTCGGATCACATGAAATATTTCATTTGTTTGTTATGGGCGGAAGTGTCTGTCACTTCATATTTATGTATCGCTATGTCATCACACTTTGATACAAATAATACGATTCACCTGTCATGATAAAAAATAAGCTCCGGTCACTGAATGCTTCCCCTTTTATTACAAATTGGAGCAGCTACCAGTACCGGAGCTTTTCTATTGATATTGTCTTACTGCATATATTTTATTTACTATATTTTATTTCTTCAGACTAGTCTTCATAGCCGTTTGGGTTGCCAGACTGCCATCTCCAGGAATCTTCGCACATTTCGCGGATTCCTCTCTCTGCTTTCCAGCCAAGTTCTTTAAGTGCCTTGGATGGATCTGCATAACAGGTCGCAATATCTCCCGCTCTGCGTGGTTTGATCTCATATGGGATTGCTACACCAGAAGCCTCTTCAAAATTTTTCACAATATCAAGAACACTGTATCCCTGACCTGTTCCTAAATTATATAGGCACAGACCTGCTTTTTCTTGGATTTTAGAAAGTGCTTTGACATGTCCTAGTGCAAGATCGACAACATGGATATAATCTCTGACACCTGTTCCGTCATGTGTATCGTAATCATCGCCAAATATACCAAGCTGTTTTAATTTTCCAACTGCCACCTGTGTAATATATGGCATGAGATTATTAGGTGTTCCGTTAGGATTTTCTCCAATCATACCACTTTTATGCGCACCGATCGGATTAAAGTAACGAAGCAGTATGACGTTCCACTCAGGATCTGCCTTCTGTATATCTGTCAGAATCTGTTCCAGCATTCCTTTTGTCTGTCCATAAGGGTTTGTAATCTCCCCTTTTGGGCATTCTTCTGTGATCGGTACAAAAGCCGGTGACCCGTATACAGTTGCTGATGATGAAAAAATAATATTCTTCACATTATGCTTTCTCATGACATCAAGTAAAACCAATGTTCCCGAAATATTGTTGTAGTAGTATTCCCAGGGTTTGGCTACTGATTCCCCTACTGCCTTAAGTCCTGCAAAATGAATACAGGAATCGATCTGTTCTTTTTGAAAGATCGCTTCCAATGCTTCTCCATCCAAGATATCTGCCTGATAGAATGTGACTGGTTTTCCTGTGATCTGTTCCACTCTCTGGAGTGATTTTTTACTGGAATTTGCAAGATTATCCACTACTACCACTTCATATCCCGCGCTCTGCAGTTCAATTACTGTGTGGCTGCCAATATAACCAGCACCGCCTGTTACTAAAATAGCCATTACCTTTTCCCTCCTGTGTCTGATGTTATGCTGTGTAACAGCTATCTTTCATCCATTACCACAGCTGAGTGGGATATACTCCCTGTCTCTTTAATTCCGCGATAGATTCTACCACGAATGGTTTATCTTCTTTATACGTTACCCCGAACCATTTATCAGAGGAACGAAGAACTTCTACTGTTGCCACTCCTCTTTGCAGGAGTTTATCAATTTCGATCGGCAGGAAACATTCCGATTTCAATGGATTTTTCTCTACTTCCGTCGCAAAGAACTGATTGACTGCTGATTCCATTTCTTTCAGTACACTTGGTGTAAATCCCCACATATTCATGGATACAGGTGTTTTTAGATCGATCGGAATAAAATGCTCACCATCTTCTGTATATTCTGCACCCTTTTCGCGTTTTTCGATCTGCGTTCTTTCTGCGATTGTTACCAAAAAGTTATTCTCATCCGTCACGCAGCAGCCTCTGGCTACAGATCCGTTTTCTGTTAAGGTATTGCCAAGTTCATACCCTACCATTGCATAGCGGAACTTGTCATCATCCTGGTGTGTTGTAAGATAATCATATAATGTCTGGAATGCGTTTCTTCCATAATAATCATCTGCATTAATTACTGCAAAAGGCTCTTTGATCACATCTTTGCAGCAAAGGATCGCATGCGCTGTTCCCCAGGGTTTTACACGTCCTTCCGGTATAACAAATCCTTCCGGCACTTTGTTCAGATCCTGAAAAACATAATCTACTTCCATATGTTTACTTACTGCATTTCCTACACAGGTTCTGAAATCTTCTTCATTTTCTTTTTTAATGATAAAAACGACCTTTTTAAATCCGGCTCTCATTGCATCATAGATTGAGAAATCAATAATCTTATTTCCCTGATCGTCTACGGGATCGATCTGTTTTAATCCACCATATCTGCTTCCCATTCCTGCTGCTAATATTACCAATACCGGTTTATCCATGTTTCATTTCCCTCCTAGTGTAATCATTCAGACAGTGTAAAACAATTATTAAATGTTAGTTTCACCCTTCTTTTTGTTATATGAATCTTATTATAAAGGTTCTCATTTTAAAACGCAACCTTGGCAGGGCTATTGGAGGATCTGCTCTACGATATTGTTTGGAATCGTAAATTCCGGACATCCCATATATCCGGGTGCAACCTGATATTCATCAAACACAATGACCAATTCGTGATCTTCATTCCAGTAAAAATCTTCATTCTCACTGATCTGTTCAAAATTATCGTCAGGAAATTCCGTTTGATCGATCCAGTAAATCAATCCTTCATCCTTCTGCATTCGCTGCCTCATCTGTTGCTTGATTTCATCACTGATTGGCTTAATATAATCTGATTTTTCCGTGAACAGATCCTGCAAAACCGCTATTTCCCCACTCATTTTATTAATATGGTAGTATCTGCTGAACTCGTATCCACTTGCCTGTGTTTCAACTGCTGTGATCTTAAGCGTGAACCAGTCTTTTGTATCTGTCACGGTCTCATAACTAAGGTCAAGACCACTGTATCCTTCTCCCGTCGATTTCATCTCTTTTTCAAACTGTTCGATCAACTCATCTGTATATTCTTTTACACTTTTATTCACACCGGAAATTGCTTCATTTTCAGTCTCTGTATTGTCTGTTTCTTTGAGGATTGGGACTTCTACGTTGGCAGTATTATGTCCATCATCATACTGATATTCTCTGATCGTGATCACTTTAATGATCGGACCTATTACAGGCAGCTTCTCCATCGCCATTGCTATACTGGCATTTGTATTGGGAAGAATCAGAATCGCAGCGGCTGCCACTGCAGTCATTCCAAGTGAAAGTTTGATCATTCCGTTCCTGCTCCTGTTCTTCTCAAAATGGATTCGGTCAGTTTTTGCCTGCTCTATCTTTGCTCTCAGCTGTTCTATTCCATTTTGGGGAATCTCTATATTTTGATATTCTTTTTTCATTGTTTCAAATTCCTGATTTCTATTCATCCTGCTACCTCCTGATCAGCAATCGATATTCTTAATCTGTCAAGTGTTCTGTACAGTCTGTTTTTTACATTCGGAAGGCTGATTCCAACTATCTTCGCAATTTGATCCAGTTTTCTATCTTCAAAAAATCTAAGGATTACTATGCTTTTATCAGGTTCCTCAAGTAAATCTATCATACTTCTTAATTCTATCTCCCCGTAATGTTCATCATAACTTTTTTCTATATCATCTATTGAAACATCCTTTTTCTTTTTTCTGATAAAATCAATCGCTTCATTGATCATAATTCGATAGATCCACGTTTCGATGAACTTCTCATTCTTCATAGTGTTGCATTTCAGGATTGCCTTATATGCTCCTTCCTGTACAATATCCTGCGCATCCATTTCGTTATGTACATAACTATATGCCAGTCTAAAATATTTTTCATAGTGTTGAATCAGATTATCTTCGATATATTGTTCCATATTTCTATTCACTTGCCATCTACCTCCGTACTTTTTTCTAACCGGTTATACTTATTAGACGTACTGGATACATAAAAAGTTTCATTACAATTCTATATTTTAAGTTTAACATAAGACAAAAAAGACTCCAGTCACATTTGAATCCTGTATCCACCAGGAGTTGTGACCAGAGTCTATTATTTTTTTAATAGTTATACACTTTTTTCATAGCTAAGATTTTCTTTTGCTGGAATTGCTTTACTAAGGACTGTCTTAATGACGGATCGGGATTCACTTTTATAAACAAGATATAATGGTACCCCTATTACAAGACTTCCTCCCACTATATTTCCAAGTGTGACCGGAACCAGATTGTGCAGTACAAATCCTAATGGGTTGATCATGTCGATCTGCTCTCTTGTTAATCCATATAATTCCATTGCTTTCATGGCATAGTTCTCATTAGAAGCTGCAAGCATACCAGCCGGAATATAATACATATTTGCGACGCAATGTTCAAACCCTGCAATCACAAATGCCATGATCGGGAAAAATAATGCCACGATTTTACCAATTATATCTGTCGCACAGGCTGCCATCAGCACAGCTGCACAAACCAGAATATTACAGCAGATTCCAGACTGAAACGCACTGAATCCATCCAGTGTCACCTTTCCATAGGCAACTTTGATGGCATATGCTCCGATCTCGTCTCTGTAAAGTCCATCAGAGGTTCCGGAATACTGCAGAATGGCTGCAAAAAGCGAACCTGCAAAATTACTAAGGTATACTAAGATCAGGTTTTTCAGAAAATCTGATGTTTTGATTTTTTTGTCCATTACACCCGTGATCATTAGACAATTCCCAGTAAAAAGTTCACCACCAACGAATAAGATCATCATGAGCCCTACAGGAAAGATCACTCCCGCAAGACTTCTTGATAGGCCTGGATCTTGGATTCCAAACATCGCTGCCGAACTGGAGGATGCTCCAAATGCCACAAACATTCCAGCAAAAAAACCAAGTATCAAAATCTTTACTAACGGCATTTTACTTTTATTGACCGACGATAATATCGTACCTTCCATCACCTGGGACGGAATCAGAAAATTATTTTTCATAAGTAGCTCCATTCCTCAATACTAATACAATTAACCTTACTTATGATAACAACCAAAGTTTTCTTTGTGAAATATAAATGAGGCATGAGCGCATATGAAAAATAATATGCACCCTGCCTCATGATTAAATTATAGTATTATGGTCAATTTTCTGCGTATTAAACCGCACGCCATAAATATGGCTTAGAAGAAACTTCTTCCTTGGACTCATTCAGTTTTTTTTCAAATAACTGATCGAATGTATTGAACTTATATCCATTTCTGTAGATCAGGATATCTTTATACTGATTATGATCCACCTTGCAGGCTCTCTGCACCAAACCATACTGCTTCAGATAACTTTCGGGAATTGGTGAGACCCACATATACGAGTTATGAACATTGGTCAGGATATCGAACTGACTTCCCCTGTCATAAACATAAATTTTCTTTCTCTGTTTTTTATCGCCTTCACTATTTCTGCTGATATATGGGATTTCAGTATCTCCATGTGTGAGTTCGATATACTTTCTTAAATCTTCCGGCGTAATGCACTTTTGATGTACAAGCGGATTCTTTTCAGACATGACCAGTACATATTCAAAATCCCAGACCGACTTGAATTGTAGATCTTTATTTTTCAGATACTCCATGAAATAGTTCTCATAGATACTTTGGTATCTGATCACACCAATATTGCACTTCGAATTCACTACATCGCCAATCGCTTCCATGGAATTTGTCTCACTGATCGAAACATCCATTTCGTCATCCTGGTTCAGCTCTGTCAGAAATTTTGCAAACCCACTTGCAATATAACTTCCTCTCGGAATCGAAACTTTAAAAGTCTGCGTACAGCTTCCATCATTTTTTGAAAGCATTTCCATTTCATTGAGCTGTTCTACGATCTTTCTTGCATAAGTCAGGAAGTCTGCTCCTTTTTCCGTCGGAACCATTCCTCTTTTCGTCCTGTCAAATATTGTGTAGCCAAGTGTCTCTTCTAATTCCTTGATCGCCTTGCTCAGATTTGGCTGAGCCATGTACATATTTTCAGCCGCCCGTGTAATGGACGCCGCTTTTTCAACTTCTACAGCATATTTAAAATATAACGTATTCATATTACACCGCCTGCATAATGATCTCAATTTATCTGTGCCATTATAACAGTTACTCTGAGAAAAGGAAATGATGTATTTCGAATGGTATTATATCATTTTTGATATATCCACTCATCAGCCTCCAAATAAAAAGCCGAACTGTGATGTGAAATTCTCAAAATCTCTGTTAACTTCATCTACCTTCGCTGCCATATTGTTTAGCGTATCAATTGTATCATTTAATCCATCAATGTCAAGTTTTGACACCTTTTCTCCAAATTCCTGAATTGTCTGATTGAATTTATCCACATCCAGGTCAGCAACCTTTTGTGTCATCGAGTCAATTCCATTCATGACCTGGTCCAGACTTTTCAGCTTATTTGCGACAATACTACCACCCACAAACAGACTAATAAGCAGAATACAAACCAGTCCTGTCAGGATTCTTGTCGTCAGAATCTGTTGCTTTAGAAGTTTGTTGTTCTCCATTAATAAATATTCCAATCCCGAGTTCTCAAGTCCTTTATTCATTGGATCGATCTTGTCTGATTCTTGAACCAACTGATTTTCTGCGCTTTGTAACGTTGTATCATCTGTCATGCTTATTTTCCTCCTTCTCTGGACATGATATGAACATATAAACCATCAATTCCTTCTACCACATCCCTGTATGTTGCTTCAAAATCACCGCTATACCATGGGTCTGCGATCGACCCGCCTCGCTCCGTAAAATCAAGTAATTTATATATTTTGCCTTCCGGATCTCCACCAAAGATGCGATTCATATTCCGGATATTTGCATCGTCCATCCCTATAAAATAATCGTATACCGTATAATCTTCTTTTCTTAGTTTGATCGCATATTTTCCTTCTGTAGAAATGCCAAGTCCTTTTAACACCCGAACCGTTCCATAATGAACAGAATTGCCGATTTCTTCACTGCTGGTAGCAGCCGATTTGATCAGAAACTCTTTTTCCATCCCTTGACGCTTTACATAATCTTTAAATAAAAATTCAGCCATTGGGCTTCGACATATGTTGCC
>RRZU011055279.1_pt1 | contig 27797 bp, 25 predicted proteins | sample 2165561 | NCBI WGS metagenome assembly RRZU01 (sample SAMN10456909, study PRJNA506462) | wastewater metagenome | isolation source: wastewater sludge | place: USA: Moscow, Idaho | reverse complement strand
TTTAAAACAAGTATTTTTCATAAATCTATAGAAAGAATGGTAGATGCCAAGCCAATTTATCAAAAAGACATTAAACAGATACTAAGTGTATAACTCAATTTTTTTTAATTAAAATTTTGCAAAGCCATTGTTTCAAAAAGCCTTAACTACCTTAATTCATGAATTGCTGGCTATTTTTTAGCATTGGCACAAATAAAGGATCGTCATTTATATGTATTAGAACGTTTTAAGAAACCCAACCCCTAATTGTTTTCCATTATAAAATGGCGCGATAGCTGACATACTATTTTTTTCCTTCGATCTAAATATTTTTTTTTGAATGAAAGGATGCATCCAATAAGCAATTTTTGTGCTCAAAATACCTATTCCTGCTCCAGCAACTACGTCTGTCAGCCAATGTTTATTGTTGTACATTCGAAATGCTCCTGTACCTGTAGCAACTATAAACCCTGAAATACCGTACCAAATGGAGACCTCTTTATATTCTTGCCACAAAAATTCAGCTCCTGCAAAAGCAGTTGCTGTGTGTCCTGATGGAAAGGAATTAAATCCACTGCCATCCGGTCTTTCTACTTTTGTAATTGATTTTAAACTTAATACAGAAGCTGACATGATTAGATAGGAAGTTCCTAATAGTATTGTTCTATCTTTAAAATTATGCTTTCCTTTTATGCCCAAAGCATTTAAACCATAAACTGATAATGCAGGCGCATATTGCGAAAAATCATCAATGGTTGTTGTTTTATCAATATCTTCTTTTACTTCATCACGTATTTGAGTGTTGAAGAGTTTTAATTGGTCACTTTCAATACTTACTATTCCATAACCAATTAGAACTGTTGGAATAACTAACCGTTCGAATTTGAATTTGTGGATGGTATCGTTTTTCAAAATACTGTCTGTATCGATTTGCTGTGCGTTTAGTGTAGAAATACTCAAAATTGAAAATAAAACAGTTTTTAACATTGTAAATAAATTTAGGGATTATGCCTAATTGAATGCATTATGATTGTATTAATCCAACGGGTTCTACTATTAAGATTATTATTCCACATCTAATTACAGGAACCAAAAAAACAAATACAAAAAGTAAGCTGTAACGAGGAGATATATTGATTTTATTGAATATAATTTATTAAGATGGCTTGAAACAAAAAAAAAAAACATTCACACCAAAGTATGAATGCTCAAACATAAAAAAGCTTATTTCATCTTATCTTTTTTGATGAAATTTCCATCTTTATCAAAAAACAAATCTTTGCCTTTTATTTCAGCTTCGTATAGTAGCGTACCTTTTTCGGTGATAATTTTTGCAGCTTCTGTTACTTTTTGGTTTTTGTAATGCTCCTTCAAATAGTGCAGCGCATTTTCAGGCAATTGACTGACTTCAATTTGAACTTCAGTTTCAATAATTTTTCCGTCTGGAGTGAAGACTACAGAATTGTCTACAGTATTCAAATCAAAACTTGCTTCAAAGTTTTTCCCTTCTTTATCCCATTTTACTTCTTTTGCTTTTGGGAATTTTTCGTGTAATGTGTTTTTAATTGCTTGAGGTACATTTTGTTCTTTTATTTTTTGCGCAAAAGACACAACTGACACCATAATTAAAGCGATTACGATAATTGATTTTTTCATTACTATTAGTATTTATGAATTAATAATAATCAAAGTTGCAAACCAATTTAGAAGAAATATTGAATTTAAGGTTTAGGGCATTTTTTTATGAAAGTACACCTCAACAAAGCCCTTCTCTATTCTATTGCTTTTAATAATTGCAATGCGTATCAACACGACTAAAATTGTAAATAGGATTGCTGATGAACCAATAGTTCCAAAATTCAGTCCGCCTTTTTCAATTGGTTTTGTCAGCAAATCTCCAAAAGTCGCTCCAAATGGTCGTGTTAAAACAAATGCTAACCAAAACAATATTATCGCCGAAACTTTAAGAAAATAGTGTGCTAAAATTATGAGTAGCAACAAACCACCTATCAACAGGGCACCGCCAAGAAATCCGAGTCCTGAATTATCTGCTAAAAAGTCACCTAAAGCTGTACCCAACGTATTAGAAAATAAAATTGCTATCCAATAAAATGTTTCTCCTCGAAAAGTATGAATATCGTTTACGGAAACTGATTTCTCGGTTTTTTTCCAAATTATAAATGTTGTGATTAATAGTGAAATTAGAATTAATGATCCTGTGGCATATCCTAATCCCAAGGTGCGATCCATAAAATCCGACATTGTAGTTCCAGCTGTGCTTGTCGCCAAAATTACTGACCAATACAGCACTGGTTTGTATTTAGTTGCGTACAATTGCATTCGAAGCGTACTAATAAAAAAAGCGATTAAGAGTAAGGAGCTCCATGCGTAACCAATATTTAATGTCATTGAAAACAAATCACCAGCTGTTTCTCCTAGAGTTGTAGCGCAAATTTTCATTATCCAAAATGCAATAGTAATTTCTGGCAGTTTTTTCATTGGATTTCATTTAAAATTTATAGTTGTAACCCAATCGGATTACTTGTGTTTCATAATAATCATTACTCGAATACCTAAAATTATTACCTTGAATTTCTTTTTTGATTACCAACGTATTAAATAAGTCGCTTGCATTTAGAAAAAATTCTCCTTTGCCATTTTGAACCGATTTTTTTAGTCCTAGATCAATAGAAAATCTAGACTTTATTTTGCCTTGCGGAATAATATCTGGTGCTAAATAAATGGCCGTTAGTTGTACATCTATTTTTTGGGACAAGTGTACTGTATTGTTCCATTTTATATTTCCTGAAATAACGTCTTGCTTATCAGCTGAAAAGATATTGGGTACAGGATATAAATTATCAACGGTAAACGCTCCAATTTGATTGTAATATGCATTCAAATTAATATTAGATGAATACCATTTTGCAACATCTTTAGAAAATACCATTTCAACACCTGTATTCGAACTTCTATTTACATTTTGAAAAATAGCATAAATTAGATTGCTATTAGGAACGGTAGAGGCTATTCTTGTTATTGTAGCATTTGCAAAACGATGGTAAAGCGCGGAGTAAAAATAGCCGTTTGTTAAATTTCTCTTGAAACCTAACTCTACTAAATTTGTGAACTGTGGTCGTAGTCTAGGATTTCCCACTTTTATAATTTCGGCATCGTCGTACTTTGGAAATATCCTAATATCGACTTCGTTGGGTCTGTCTATTCTGCGATTATAAAACAACGATATTTTGTTGTCATCATTGATTTTATAGGCAAAACGGAAATTAGGAAACGGCTCCAAATAAGAGTACCCATCTGTTTTGTAAGTGGGATGGTTTGGGTTTACTTTATATTCTAAATCTAAGTATTCTAGGCGCAAGCCCATTTCGGCTTCAATTTTATTGTTTTCAAAAATGTAGTTTCCATAAACTGCCGGTATAATTTCTTTGTACGTTGCTTTTCCTCCCGCGCTTGCATCTAAAGGCGAATTTGCTCCCGGAAAAAACTGCATGTTGGTTGGAATAATTCGGTTACGGAATTTAAAACCTGTTTCAATTCGGCCATATTTCAAAGGTTTTATGTAATCTATATTTAAATCTACTACACTTTCATCCGATAACAATTTGAAAGCATCTTTACTGGTTGATACAGGCAAAATATTATCGAAAAAATATTTTTCATCTTCTCTGTGAAAAGTATAATTGAAACCAATATTTAATAATCGTCCCGCTTGTTTGAATTTGTGCTGATAGGCAGCAGTTCCCATTACCGTCGTTTTTAACTCATCTTCTAAAAATTGCCAAAGTCGCAGTCGTTGAGAATAATCTGCATTAAAAAAAGGTTGGTCGCCGTTATCAATAATTTTTTCAGAACCAAATAAGCCCGAAACAGTTAGCGTATTATAATCATCAATAGTCCAATCAATTCCAGATTTTATTGTAGTGAAATGAGTGTTTCGGTTTCTTTTTAATTGTTGGTTTATGATTGTTCCATCAGTGTAGGTTCTAGTTACAAACTCATTTTTATTTAGCGTTTCGGTATATAAATAATCCCCTTGAAAGAAGGCGTTGATTTTGTTTTTACGATAATTGAGCGATACTGTAGGATTTATTTTTGGTGTTCGTGCATATTGAGGTCGTATCATTGGCAAATTTTCTTTTCGTTCCCACAAAGCACCTAAACCTGAAGTAAAACCCACTTTTCCGTTGAAACCTTCTTTTTTATTTTTCTTATAAATAATATTTATAATTCCAGCATTTCCATTGGCATCATATTTTGCAGAAGGGTTATTGATGATTTCGATTTTATCTATTGCCGAAGCCGGAATATTATCCAAACCAGATTGATTTCCGAAGCCGGTTAGAGCTGTTTGTTTGCCGTCTATCAATACGGTAACTTTATCATTTCCTCTAATTTGAACTTTTCCGTCTTGAACTGTAACGCCAGGCAAATTTTGCATTGATTGCAACACTGAACCACCGCTTTGACTGATATTATCAGCCATAGAAAACGTTTTTTTGTCCATTTTATCGCTTACGGCATTCGATTTAGAAACCACAATCACCTCTTGCAAAGTGGTAGCATCTTCCTCTAACTCGATTGTTCCTTGATCTAAAAATTCAGAAAGCGAACCAATATAAACCGATTGCGTTTTGGTTTTGTAACCAATAAACGAAAATTCTAAAATATAATTTCCTGATTTTATTGTAGCCAATGAAAACCGACCTTCCTCATTGGTTATTGTTCCAGCGACTAAAGCAGTGTCTCTTGACGTTTTTAAAGCCACATTTACAAATGGCAAAACTGCCTTTGTGACTTTGTCTTTGACGCTCCCGGATAATGTAACTGTTTTATTTTGAGCCGCTACGTTAGTTCTTGCTATTAGGAGTAATGAAACGAAGAGAATAGTTTTAATTCGCATTTTTTTTATTTTTATCTGGTAAATAATAGCTATTTATTAGACAAAGTTGCGAATAGAATTAGAAGAAATGTTGAATTTTAAAATTGAACTTCAAAAATATGTAGTTTATTCTCGTACTTATAAAAAACCTGCCAATTATTGTTTTCAGCTATCTTTTTAATAATAGATAAACCTAAACCATTTCCTTTTGAAGAGGAATTTACTTTAGAAAAACGCTCAAATAATGCAGCTGTTTTTAGCGATTCTAGTGAACCCGTATTGGTAACGGTTAGCTTATTTGTATCTAAAACAATTTCAATACTGCCCATTTCTATATTGTGTTTAATTGCGTTTAAAAGTAGGTTACTAATTAGAATTTCAGCTAAAAAAGCATTCGATTGTACGGCACTATTTTGTTCTAATTTTATATGTACTACAATTGATTTTGCAAGTGCTTGTTCTTTAAAAAAGTTTAATTGTTTATTAATGATTTCATTTAAAACAACATTTTCGAGTATATTGAACTGCTTGCTTTCAATTTTTGATAACAACAATAAATTTTTGTTCAATCGATTAAGTCGTGTCGTAGATCTGTTTAAACTATCCAATAGCTCAAATTGTTCTTCGGTTACATCCGGTCTTTGAAGTAATGTTTCTAACTTTCCTTTAAAAATAGCTATAGGAGTTTGTAACTCGTGTGCTGCATTTTCAATAAATTCTTTTTGACTTTTATATATCGAAGTATTTCTTTCTATCAAACTAGAAATGGAATGGTTGAGTCGATTGAACTCTTCTATATCGCTACTATTTAATTTTATATTTGAGTTTTTATCAATTTCAAATTTTTCAATTTGTTCCAAGGTTTCATAAAATGGTTGCCACAATGTTTTTGATATTCTTTTTGTGATGAGAAATAATCCCACTAATAATGTGAAAATTATTAAAACAAAAACACCAAATATGCTCATCATTAAATCGAAATTATCGACCAAATTAATCTTTGCCGAAAAAACATATGGTTTGTTATTTATAACCACAGGAGTTTTTAAAACCCGATACGGTTCGTTTTCTTTTTTCAAGTTATTATAGAAACTTTTTTTGTAAAGCGTATCTTTTACAATTGTTTCCTGATATTTTTCAATTTTTAAATCCCTATTTAAAGTATTAAAAAGGCTTATTTCATTGTCTTTTATTTTAGGTGCATAAAACAAAACAAATTCTTCTTTCTGAACCAACAAGGCTTCGTCAGTTTCGTGAAGATAAAGCCATTGTGTACTAAAGAAAAATAAAGGCACTCCTAATAACATAACTATTACAGAAAATGTCATGTAGAATTTAAGCGTTTTGTTTAATAAGTTTTTAGTCATTTTCCCATTTATAACCCATTCCGTAAACTGATTTTATGTAATCCGAACTTCCTGCATCGTTCAATTTTTTCTTTAAATTTTTGATGTGTGCATACACAAAATCGTAATTGTCTAACATATCAGCCATGTCGCCAGAAAGATGTTCCGCAATGGCACTTTTTGATAACACCTTGTTTTTGTTAGCTATTAAAAATAATAACAAATCGATTTCTTTCTTTGTACAGTCTAATTTTTTAGTTCCAATTTTAACTACTTTAGCTAAAATGTCGATTTCTATTTCATTAAAAACCAAAACATTACTTCCGTTAAAATTTTTTCTTCGTACTAATGATTGAATTCGCACCACTAATTCAGAAAGATGAAAAGGTTTAGTTAGATAATCGTCAGCACCTAAATTGAAACCTTCTATTTTAGTTTCTAAAGCTTCTTTTGCCGAAATTATAATTACACCATCTGTTTTGTTTTGATTCTTTAATTCTTTTAAAATAGTAAAGCCATCGCCATCAGGAAGCATCAAATCCAACAGAATACAATCATAATCGTACATCGTTATTTTATCCAAAGCCGTTTGACAATTATTAGCCATTTCGCAATGAATATCATTCGATTTCAGATAACTTTTCATGCTTGCCGCAATTTCTATTTCGTCTTCAATTATTAAAATTTTCATACTGCAAATTAAGAAATCAATTTTGAATGAATGTTGAATTATATGAAAATTCTAATTGGATTACCAGGTTCAAAAACTACCACTACTATTATTTGATTATTAAATGTACAGGAATAAATTTGATTTTGTCTCTTTGAACGCAGTCGAAACCCTTTTCTCAACAGTTCATGCGCTCAAATGAAACTCGACTTTAGCCAGTACTGACCGAAGTAGAAAGGCTCGATTTGGCATAAAATAAAATCAGTATTTTTAAAAATAAAATGGTATAAGTTTGATATTTAAAACAACAGCCCGAACTTATTAGTAGTTAAATTAGTAATAAGAGTTCAAATACCTTTTTTTATTATAATACATTGAAAATAAAACAGTTATAACTTCAATTGTATTTCAAATATTCTTAAATTAGTAGTACTTATTTTCTTTTAAATAATTAATGTATTAATGTCATTTTAGCATTTGTTTCGATTTTACATAAAAGTGAAAGTCTGTACGATTACAGCACTTATATACTAGCGACAAATTGCACGAATTTACACCATTTAACTTGCGTACTTTGTACCTAAAACAACTGAAAAGGCTAAAGCAAAACACACTAAAGTATATAGTTTTAAACTATATCTGAGACCAATAAAGCTTCAATTAGTATGAATCTAATTTTTATAAAAACATCAAAATGGAAACTACAAAAACAATTTATCAATTACATGAAGAGCACAAAACATGGCTAAACAAGCTTTTGTTTTATAAAGATGAACTTTCAATAATGACAAACCGACTTTCGGAGGTGGCGAAAAAGAATACTTCAGCAGAGGTTCGTTCATTAGTCGATCATTTTCACAATCAGCTAGTCATTCAAAAAGAGCAGATTGATCTCATAAATCATGACATAAAAAGCCATGAATCCTATCTTGATGCTGCTGTTCGCAAAAACAGTAATGACATTGAACATGCTAAATTTTCTGACCATACAAAACACCGAGAAAGCATTGCAGTATTCGAAAAATTATTCAAAGAGCTTAGAGAAGAATTGATTGATTTTTTATCAAAATGGATGTGATGAATAAAATACAATCTAAGTACATTTATACTTCAGATTAAAATGTCGTTAAGCGATCAGTTAAAGAAGCAGCGCGTATTAATTTCGTAATGCTTCTTTAATTATAAATGAACAAACTGCATTACATAAGTTATAAAGGCATTTGTAACAATAGTCACCATTAATACCAAAAATAGGTGCTAAATTTGTTTCATAAGATTTAAACTTAAAAATAACGATATGTTTTTTCAACACATTTACGACAAGAGCCTAGCACAGGCAAGTTATTTCATTGGATGCCAAAAAGCCGGTGTTGCAGCAGTAATTGACGCTAAAAGGGATGTCGATACCTATCTAGAAATTGCCCAGCAAAACAATATGAAAATTACTCATATTTTAGAAACACACATCCATGCTGATTTCCTGGCAGGCTCAAGAGAACTAGCCGCTTTGACAGGAGCAGAAATGTATCTTTCGGCGGAAGGCGGACCAGATTGGCAATATGAATTTCCTCATGTTGACATAAAAAATGGGGATATAATCAAATTGGGGAATCTAAAAATAGAAGTAATTCACACTCCAGGACATACCCCAGAAAGCATCAGTTTTCTGTTGACAGATATACCTTCCAGCACGGAACCTGTAATGTTATTCACGGGCGATTTTGTTTTTGTTGGAGATATAGGCCGACCTGATTTGCTAGAAAAAACAGCAGGAATGAAAGGAACACAAGACATTGGTGCCAAACAAATGTACCAATCCATTACTAAATTTGATGCATTGCCTGATTACATTCAAGTGTGGCCAGGTCATGGAGCAGGCTCTGCTTGTGGAAAAGCATTGGGAGCAGTTCCAAGCACTACAGTAGGATATGAAAAAATAAGAAACTGGGCTTTTCAGCATAAAAATGATGAAACTGGATTTGTAAAATATTTATTGGAAGACCAACCGGAACCACCAAAGTATTTTGCGATGATGAAAAAACTAAATAAAATAGACCGTCCCCTTCTTACTGCCGTTCCTCAATTAAAAAAACTCAATTACAATGAATTGACAGCTGCTTTAGCCAAAGGAATCAAATTGATTGACGCTAGAGATAAAGCAGCATTTTCAGAAGGTTATATTCCAGGAAGCATCAACATTCAAGGAAATAATTCATTTGCTACTTGGGCAGGATGGTTTCTTACGTATGACGAGCCTTTTATCTTGCTTGCTGATGAATCGCAATTGGATGATCTTACAAGAAAACTAATGAGAATAGGATTAGACAGCATTCAAGGGTACATTCCGTCTCCGAAAATATGGGGAAAAAATGGCGGTTCTTTAGACAAAGTAAATCAAATTTCTTTAGAAGAATTTAAAACTTTAAAAGAAGAAAAAAACGTTCAAGTGATTGATCTTCGTGGTGCTGCGGAATACAATTCGGGACATGTTAAAGGTTCTGAGAATGTATTTGTAGGCGCTTTAACTGATAATCTCGACAAGATAAGTACAACTAAAAAAGTGTTGATTTACTGCCAAGGTGGTGACAGAGCTTCAATTGCCTATTCCATATTAGCACGAAACGGCTATAAAAACATACTCAATTATTCTCTTGGAATGAATGAATGGGCTAGCCAAAACTACCCTGTTGAATTGTAGGGAAATAGACAATATAACTTAATAAAATCAAAAGGGAAAAACTAATTATTGTTTTCTCCCGAAGTGGGAATACAAGCAGTTAAGCCAAAGTGATTTTAAAAACAGAAAAAATGGTGAAACTCGTGAAACTATTTACGAAGCCATCCATAAATAATTCGTTATGTAATAAAAATTAGGATGTCGTTTAAAACACGTAAATAGTTATTTTAACCGGTGCACTGATTTATGTTTCAATCGAAATTTGATGGGAATAAAGTGCTAAATTTGGAAGTCTTTCAACCAAAAAGAACCTGTAAAGCGTTTTTTGTCTTACAAATGGAAGTGTGCTGTTTTTTTAAATTAATTAGAAAAATTAAATAACATAGAAATAAAAAAGGGATGAACAAAGATTTAATTTTAAGAGAAAAACTAGCCTTACAACGAACTATATTAGCAAATCAATCTACTTTTCTTTCCTTTTTGCGGACATCCATGTATTTTTTGATGGCAGGTTTGAGTTTGACAAATCTATTGCTAATTGAAAATGGTTTATTCATTGAAATTGGGCTTTTTGTTGCTTCGTTTGTCATTTTTGTTCTTGGAACATTCAATTTTTTCAAGCATAGGAAATCTATTTTAGAAAATAAAAAACACATAGGCGATTATCAGATGGAATATTACGAAAAGTAAAAAAAAACTATTAATCAACACTTTAGATTCCAAAAATTAAGAATTTGATTGAGTATCATCCAAAGCAATAAACAAAAAAATGAACTGGAAAAAACCAAAAAAAGCGACTATTCAAAATATTATTTTTATCCTATTTATAGCATTGCTGTTGTTTAGTCCTTTAGGCACTTTTGTAAAAATACAATTGAACCGATTGATCGCTTTTTCGCCCAAAACAATTGCCGTTATGGATCAAAAAGAATTATCAACGTATCAATGGGAATTAGTAGATGCCTCTGGAAAAAGGGTTTCATTGGAAGCCTACAAAGGAAAGGTGATATTCATCAATTTCTGGGCTACTTGGTGTCCGCCTTGTATTGCCGAAATGCCAAGCATGCAGGAATTATATGTTGATTATCAAAATAAAATAGTTTTTTTGTTTGTGACAACGGATTCTTTTGAAAAAGCAAATGCTTTTATGACCAAAGAAAAACTAACACTTCCCGTCTATCAATCAGTTAGCAATCCTCCTTTGGAAATGGAGTCTTCCACAATTCCAGCGACCTATCTTGTTGACCAACAAGGCAATTTGATTGTAGCAAAAATTGGAGCTGCTGACTGGAACAGCGATTCGTTCCGCGAGAAATTAGATGAATATATTCGGAAATAAAAAGTAATACAATGAACATTTCATTTTTATTGAAAGCATAAAAATGGGAATTGTATTGTATCAATCTAAATGATAAAACTTCATTATCAAATAACGCAGGAGTAGGTACAAGAAACTTCCTACCACTAAAAATGTGATAAAAAAGCTAATTAGGTTTAGCACAACATTAGGAATAAACTTTAATCTACGATGCGTTATCATGGGTTCCCGATGCAAACTTTTGTAAATATTTTCCTTTACTACTGTAATTATATTTTTGATGATTTTTTTAATTTTATAGGAATTCATTACAACCATTATAGCCATAAAGTATCCCAAATTTTCAGCTCTCTAAATTAGTCAATTTATTCAATATTGAAACCTTTAGAAGCAAAAAAATAAACCACCATGGACTGAAAATCCATAGTTTTGGTTTAGCAGACTGAAAGTCTCCACGGTTATAATAATAAAAATCAACCGCAGATTCACAGATTTATTATAACCTAAAAAAAAATCTGAGAATCTGCGGTAAATTTTTTTAGAACCTGAAAGGGAAATGCACTAAAGTGCATAGTTTTAAACTATTTCTCTGACCAATAAAACAACAGCGATTCCTGTTCCAACTCACTTATTACTGAGCTTTCAAAAAGTCCTTGTTTTCAATGCGTGCAGGAAACTGATCCATGGCTCGTTCTGCAATTGCTGTGATAGAAAGTGATGGGTTAACACCGGGATTTGCAGAAATCATTGAGCCATCAATTATCAACATATTTTGGTACCCAAAAACTTCGTTATTTTTATTAATTACTCCTTCAGAACGGTCTTTTCCCATCACTGCGCCTCCCAATACATGGGCGGTCGAAGGAATTCCTGCAACGGATTCTAAGACAAATGAAGTGGGCTTGCCGTTAATTATTTTGCTGTATTTTTCTGTTAGAGCGATAGACTCCGGAATATAAGCTGACGGTTTTAATCCTGTACCAACTGATGAAGACATGCCGCCTAAAAAATTATTTTTGAATTTTAAAGTACTGTCTATGGATTGCATGAATAATAAAACAGTAGTGTTTTTTGACCAGCTGTTTACCCAATAAATTTTAAAATAAGATAACGGATATTTCACCACTTGTTGGACCATATTGGCCATTCGTTCTACCGTATTTCTTCCATTAGACAAAGGCAAATGAAGCAATTTCCAGAAATCCGATCCTAGGGAATACCTCACAATTTCCAAATGACTGTTGTCATCCGTGTGAAGGAGACTGCCAATTGCCACTCCTTTAGATAAATTTTTAGTTTTGTCTAAAGTGGAAACACTAACCAGAGTTTCATTATTGGTTCGTATGTCATCACCCAGTTTGTCTGACACTAAAGGAAGTGATGTAGTCTTTAGTTTAAGTAGTAATTTAATCGTACCCAATACCCCTCCAGAAAAAATCACTCCTTTTGAAGTATATTCTTTTGTAGATCCAAAAAATTTCGTGCTTGATTTTACAGCAACCTTGTAACCTGTAGCCCCATCTTTAGTATCAATGGGCAAAACATTGTACACTTCATTTTCAGCAAGAATTTCAGCGCCATTACTTTGTGCCAAATAAAGGTAATTTTTATCCAATGTGTTTTTAGCATTATGCCTGCAACCCGTCATGCAACCTCCGCAAAAATTACATCCAGCTCTTTCAGGGCCTTTACCATCAAAATAAGGGTCTTTCACCTTCACTCCTTCTTTTCCAAAGAAAACCGCTACATCAGGATGTTCAAATTGATCTTCTTTCCCAATCTCTTTAGCCAATTCTTTCAATGCTAAATCGCCGTCAAATAATTTTGGATTTCTGGATGCACCAAGCATTTTGAGTGCTTTTTTATAAAATGGTTTTAATTCAGTTTCCCAGTCTACTAACTCGCTCCAGCTTCCTGATTTATAAAATGCTGATTTTGGAACAGGCAAAGTATTGGCATACACCAATGAACCACCGCCAACTCCCGTTCCCGATAGTATTACAATATGTCTAAAAATACTCATTTTCATAATACCAAAGAAACGCAGTGAAGGCATCCACAACCATTTCCTGAGATTCCAATTGGTTTTAGCAAAATCTTCTGATCTATACCATTTTCCTTTTTCAATTACAAGTACTTTGTACCCCTTTTCAGAAAGCCGTAAAGCACTTACAGAGCCACCAAAACCACTTCCTATTATTATATAGTCAAAATCGTGTTGCATTAGTTTTAATTGTATATCGAAAAGTAAACAATTAATTCGAATAATATGCATGCATACTAAAATTTAATTACTGTTGTCTTGTTTCCAAAAAAAATGTCTCGTTTATTAATTCACTAGCCTGTAATAGAACATTTGCGGAGCACCTTCGACACCGGCATCCATCATCAATTTTTTCTTTGCTTCAGAGTTGATACTTGTTTTCGCTTTTTTCATATCAGAAATAGCAAATACTAAGGTCACCATATTAGGGTCATCCAAGCTTCGAGCCATTCCCCTATCTATTAGACCTTCTTCCATTCTTTTAGTCATTCCCTCGGCCTCGTAAACTTTTAGCCAGGCATCAAAATCTTTTACGCGGTGCATCACCATTAATCGGTCTTTGAGATTAATTTTAGAGTCATCATTTCGTATCACATCATAAAACCCAAATTCGGGTTTACCCATTACACCGGCTTTTTTCATAGCTTCCTTGAGACTTGGCAATGCACTAAACTCTTTGGCTTTCATAACATCATTGATTTTGTCAATAACAATGATTGTATTAGGGTCATCCATTCCTCTTCCAATAACAAAATGCGTAATACCATAAGCCAGTCTTACTGAATCGTGTGCATCGTATTCTTTTCTCCATTTAGCATAATCAGCCACTTTGTGTTTAATGGTAATTACTTTAAAAGGCTTGAACTCAGGCATAGCCATTTCTGGTTTTTCCATCATTTCAGGTTCTTCTACTTTTTCCGTTTTATTGTTTTTACAAGAGAAAACAGCAACCATAAAAACTAATATTAAAACGGGTTTCAAAAACTTTTTAATGTGTTCCATACTATTTTGTTTTTAAATTAACTTTACAGTATAAATGTAGTCATAAATATTGATTTTCAATTACTTACAGATTATTTTTAAATAAAAATAAACACCATAAGGTTCTAAACAGGCAATTATGTTAGATCAATAAAAACATTTTTTACATAAAAAAAAACCGTCTCGAAAAAAACGAGACGGTTTTTAAAATAGTTATAGACTAGTTACAAAATATAATCGGTTGTAATAAAATTAGATTCTTTACTGTTTAATAATTCCTGTAAAATAGCGTTGTTATAGTCATTGTCTTTAGAAGCAACAAAAGTTCTAATCGAGAACGAACGCAAGGCATCATGAATACTCAAGGTTCCCACAGCTGAGTCTTTACGCCCTGTAAATGGGTATACGTCAGGACCTCTTTGGCAAGAACTATTTAAGTTTACTCGGCACACTAAATTCACTAATGTATCAATCAGTGGCGCAATGGTTTTGATGTCTTTTCCAAACAAACTTACTTGTTGACCATAATTCGATTCGGCCATATCATTCAATGGTTCCTGAATATCTTTAAAAGTCATAATAGGCACCACAGGACCAAACTGCTCTTCGTGGTACACGCGCATTTCTTTATTTATTGGAAACAAAACTGCAGGAAAGATATAATTTGGAGTATGCTTCCCTCCTTTTTCGTTGATGATTGTTGCGCCTTTACTAGTTGCATCATCAATCAGTTCCTGAATGTAAGCTGGTTTCTCTTTTTCAGGTAACGGAGTCAACATAACCGATTTGTCCCAAGGATTTCCAAAAACAAGCGAGTCTACTTTGGCTGCGAAACGTTTGTTAAATTCATCGGCGATAGCCTCGTGAACATATAAAATCTTCAATGCCGTACAACGCTGTCCGTTGAATGACAATGATCCTGAGATACATTCTTGGATAGCCAAATCTAAATCAGCATCTGGTAAAATGATGGCTGGGTTTTTGGCTTCAAGCCCTAAAATTAAACGCAACCTATTTTTGTTTGGATGTTGATCCTGCAAAGCGATTGCCGATTTACTATTTCCTATCAAAGCCAAAATATCAACTTTTCCGGACTTCATTATAGGCGAAGCTACCTCGCGTCCTCTACCATAAACGATATTGATAGCTCCTTTTGGAAAACTGCTTCTAAAAGCTTCCAACAAAGGAGAAATTAACAATACACCATGTTTAGCAGGTTTAAAGATCACAGTATTCCCCATTATCAATGCTGGAATTAGCAAAGAAAAAGTTTCGTTCAGTGGATAATTATAGGGTCCAAGACACAACACAACCCCAAGAGGTCCACGACGCACCATGGCATTTACTCCTTGACTTTTAGTAAAACGAGCGCTGTTTCTGTCTAATTGTTTATAATCTTCAATAGTATCGTAAATGTATTCTACGGTTCTGTCAAATTCTTTTTCGGAATCACCCAATGATTTACCAATTTCCCACATCAATAATTTAACGACCTCGCTTCGGGTGGCTTTCATTTGCGAAACAAAATTGGACATGCATTTGATACGATCTGCTACTTTCATTGTAGGCCACAATCCTTGACCGTTATTGTAAGCAGTACTAGCCGCATTAACAGCCTCAAAAGCTTCGTTTTCGCCCATAAAGGGAACCGAACCTAATATAGTTGGCGCATATTCTTCGGTTGATGAAATCGTTGAAAAAACTGCGGTAGTTTGACCTTCCCATTTTTTTAACTCTCCATCAATTAGATAAGTGTCTTGATTTAATAAAGTTGTAATCTGAAATTCTTCTGGTATTAAACTCATGTTAAAGGTATAATGTTTGTAATTAAAATAATTAAAGAGGCAATTACCTCTTTGTGTTTTATGGTTCTACTACTTCGCCATCCCATTCTATGATACCTCCAATCAGGTTGTACGCATTTTCAAAACCCAACTGATTCATAATATCGCAAGCTTTGGCACTTCGCATTCCAGAACGGCAATACACATAGTAGTTTTTATTTTTATCCAAAGCCTCTATTTCAGTTACAAAATCCTGCCCTCTTTGGATATCAATATTGATAGCATTGGCAATAATTCCTTCACTGAATTCAGCTTCAGTTCTCACGTCGAGAATAACAGCATTTTCATCTGCTTCAAATTGAGAAACCCAATCTTCTTGTGTTAAATTCATACTATTTTTTTTTTGTAAAATTACGACGTTTCTACTAAACAGTATTTCCAAAAAATGTTAATTGGATAATATTTATGTGAAAACGTTTTCGAAAAACATTAACTATCAATAAATTATAAATTAGGCTTTTTTTTTTACGAAATAACAACCTATTAAACCCATAGACAATTTGAAATAATAAATATACAATCAAGTACTTAACTATTTATTGGTGAAAAAAATTAGCAATCCTTTCTGAATTATTTACACTACTTTTACACTTAGAACGACAGAAAAAAAAGACTAAAATGCTTGATCCAATAAAAAAAATATTTCCTTCATTTTCTACTGAATTAGTAAATGAAATTGAAACTAATGCTACAATTCATTCCTTCGAAACCGATACTATTATCATACGAACAGGACAATATATAAAAAACACCGTTTTAGTTACCAAGGGAAAAATTAAAATATACCGTGAGGATGAAAATGGCGGTGAGTTTTTTATGTATCATTTACAACCCGGTCAAGCTTGTGCTATTTCTATGATATGTGCTACCAAAAACGAAAAAAGCCAGATAATGGCTAAAGTTATTGAGGATGTAGAGCTCATTATGGTGCCTTTGCCATTGATGGATAAATGGATGATGGAACACCGCAGCTGGTATGAATTCGTTATTGATACGTATCGCAGCCGTTTTGAAGAGGTGCTGGAAGTTATAGACAATATAGCATTTAGAGCAATGGACGAACGTTTAGAGTTTTATTTAAAACGTCATGCTGATGTTTGTGGTTGTAAAGAATTGAAATTATCGCATCAGGAAATTGCATCTGAATTGAATACGTCTAGAGAAGTGATTTCCCGTTTATTGAAAAAAATGGAGCAACGCGGATTAGTCATTTTATACCGCAACAACATTGAACTTTTAAAATAAAAATTGGCTCAAAAAAGCATTTAAGCAATATGCAAATCACTTGATTTATTGCTTCAAAAAAATAAAAAATGGAATATTTAGGTTATTTTATTTCAATTATTATTGGACTATCATTGGGTTTGATTGGAGGTGGCGGATCGATTCTTGCTGTTCCTATTTTAGTATATCTTTTTCATATAAATCCAGAACAAGCTACTAGTTATTCCTTATTTATAGTTGGAATAACAGCAATGGTTGGAAGCTACAGCCATTACAAACTTGGCAATTTGAAAATAAAAGCAGCGCTTGTTTTTGCACTACCTTCCGTACTTTCTTTACTATTTGTGAGAGATGTTATTCTGCCCAGAATCCCTTCAATTGTATTTACAGTAAATTCGTTTGAAGTATCAAAAAATCTTATGATAATGATTGTTTTTGCTTTTCTAATGATAGCTGCCTCTATATCTATGATACGAAGGTCGACTCCAAAAGAAATTGTAATACGAGATGGCAGCATCCGCATTGCAGCAATTGGGCTTTTAGTTGGTTTTATCACTGGGTTTTTAGGCGCGGGAGGTGGTTTTTTGATTATTCCTGCTTTGCTATTCTTTGCAAATTTACCGATGAAACAAGCCATTGGAACCTCATTATTGATTATCTTTATTAATTCATTAATTGGTTTTGCCGGTGACGTTTTGAAAGGGAATGAAATCCATTATGAACTGCTTTTAACCATTTCTGCTATAGCCCTTATCGGGATGTTTATTGGAACTTATTTGTCTAAAAAAATAGATGGCGCAAAACTGAAACCAGCTTTTGGTTGGTTTGTATTAGTAATGGGAATTTATATTATTATCAAAGAGTTTTTCCTAAATTAAAAACAGAATGTAACAATTATCACTGAATATCCCAAAAAACAGAGGTAAATTTGTACTATTCAATTAAAAGAACAATCATGCAAATAGAGCAAATATATACAGGATGTTTAGCACAAGGGGCATATTACATCACTTCAAATGGTGAAGCGGCAATTATAGATCCCTTACGCGAAACAAAACCTTACTTAGACCGATTGCAAAGGGATGGCGTTAAATTGAAATATATCTTTGAGACCCATTTTCATGCTGATTTTGTGTCAGGACATGTTGATTTAAGTAAAGAAACAGGTGCTCCTATCGTTTATGGTCCAAATGCAACGTGTGAATTTGATTGTGTTTCTGCTACAGATGGTCAAGAATTTGTCATTGGAAACATCAAAATAAAAGTATTGCATACACCTGGACACACCATGGAAAGTACTACTTTCTTATTAATTGACGAAAACGGAAAAGACCATGCTATTTTCTCTGGAGACACTTTGTTTATTGGCGATGTAGGAAGACCCGATTTAGCTCAAAAAGCGGCTCACATGACACAAGAACAATTGGCCGCAATCCTATTCCATTCGTTACGTACAAAAATTATGACTTTGGCAGATGATGTTATTGTCTATCCCGCTCACGGTGCAGGAAGTGCTTGTGGAAAAAACATGAGTAAAGAAACTGTTTCAACCATTGGCAAACAAAAAGCGACCAATTATGCCTTGAGAGCTAATATGACTGAAACGGAATTTGTACAAGAAGTTACCGAAGGTTTATTGCCTCCTCCTGCTTATTTTGGTATGAATGTAGCCATGAATAAAAAAGGATATGACAGTTTTGAAAATGTATTGAATTTAGGAATGCGCACCTTATCAGTTGAAGAATTTGAAGTAGCCGCTGAAGAAACCGGAGCCTTATTATTAGACACCCGAAAAAACGGAGAATTTGCCAAAGGATTTATTCCCCAGTCGATAAACATTGGAATTGACGGAGATTTTGCTCCTTGGGTGGGTGCTTTAGTTGCTGATGTACAACAACCCATTCTAATTATTTGCGAACTGGGACAAGAGGAAGAAACGGTTACACGCTTGAGCCGCGTAGGTTTTGACAACTTAATTGGCCATCTGGCAGGTGGTTTTGATGCTTGGGCAAAAGCTGGAAAAGAAATTGATACTATAAATAGAATTTCAGCCGAACAATTTGCAAAAGAAGTGAAAATTAGTGAAAGCAAAATAATTGACATTCGTAAAGAAAGTGAATATTGTGCAGAGCATGTGGATGAAGCGTATAACAAACCACTCGCCCTTATCAATGAATGGATCAAAGATATTAATCCAAAAGAACATTTTTACATGCATTGTGCTGCTGGATACCGCAGTATGATTGCCGCTTCGATACTAGAAGCACGCGGTTTTAGAAATTTTACTGAAATTGAAGGCGGTTTTAATGCTATTGCAAAAACGATGGTTCCAAAAACCGATTTCTTCTGTCAGAGCAAAATTTTGAAATAGTTAACGAAACGAATTTTACAATGAAAAAAAACATGGGTTCAACAGACAGAATTATTCGTATCGCTATAGCAGTGCTCATTGCTATATTGTATTTTACGAATACCATCAACGGAACACTTGCATTAGTTTTAGGAACTTTTGCAATTATTTTTGTACTGACTAGTTTTATAAGTCTTTGCCCCTTGTATTTCCCGTTTGGATTTCCAACCCTAAAAAAAAAATAACATGTCCGATTTAAAATGCTGTGTCGTTTCTTGCGACAAACCGCTGGATGCAGCCTACTGGGAAGCCCAATATGAAACCAAAACAACAGGTTGGGATTTAGGCAAAGTATCTCCACCAATACAAACGTATGTAGATACGGTTGCTGATAAAAATTGTTCTATCCTGATTCCAGGTTGCGGCAACAGTTATGAAGTAGAATACCTTTTGGAACACGGATTTACAAATAATACCGTAATTGATATTGCACCAACACCCGTTGCTGTTCTAAAAGAAAAATTCAAAAAAAACCCTAACATTCAAATTGTTTTAGGTGATTTTTTTGAACATCAGGGAAAATATGATTTGATTCTGGAGCAAACCTTTTTCTGTGCTTTGCCTCCAACAATGCGTCAAAAATACGTTTGGAAAATGCACCAACTTTTGGCTGACGAAGGGATTTTAGCGGGATTATTATTCAATAAAACATTTGAATCTGGACCTCCTTTTGGCGGAAGCAAAGAAGAATATGAAAAACTTTTCAAAGACGCTTTCCATTATATTAAAATGGAAGTGTCTCCAAATTCAATTGCACCAAGAGCAAATACAGAGTTGTTTTTTGAATTGAAAAAAAACAATCAAGTTGTTGTAAATTTATATGAATTTGAAGGCATTACGTGTAGCGGCTGCATGGAAACCATCACTGAGAAACTACTGGCAATTGACGGTGTTTCAAACGTGAGTATGAGCAGTAATTTTGCTGAAGTTTTAATTGTCAGTAAAAATGAAATTGCAATCGAAGCATTACAACAAGTGATTTCTTATGATGAAAAATATCAAATCAAAAAAATAAAAAACTAATTTCAGATTCTGTTTATTAAATTAAAAATAAAAAAATGAAAGCATTATTATTTACAAATTGGCATATAATGCGCTGGGCTCGCTTAGCGTTTGCTATATTTTTATTTGCACAAGCTTATATTCTCAAAGAATGGATATTCATAGGTTTTGGACTATTTTTCTTTATTCAAGTGATTTTTAATTTTGGTTGTGGCGCAAATGGCTGCGGTGTTCCTAACAATAAATACAACAAAAGATGAGTAATTTTGATACTATTATCCAATCCGAAAAACCAGTTTTAGTAGACTTTTTCGCCACATGGTGCGGACCTTGTAAAATGCTTAGTCCCATTTTGAGAGAAGTGAAAGACAGCTTGGGCGATACTGTTTCCATCATTAAAATTGATGTGGACAAAAACCAGCAAATCTCCAGCAAATATCAGGTTCGTGGCGTTCCTACGATGATTTTATTTCAAAACGGCAAGCAATTGTGGAGACAATCCGGAGTATTGACTAAGGAGGAAATCATTAAAACGATTATAGAAAAAAGCAATAGATAGGCCATAAAACCGTTAGAAATCGATTTTGTTTTGCAAATAACTATTTGGAAACTACGGCCACTTTTAGCACTGCTACCGATTTTTAAAATAAATTCATTGGTCAGAAAAACAAACGGTAACTGTACTTATTCCTATCTTAGTAAGCCCCATGGAAAATCCACGCCAATATAGACTTTCAAGGTCCGAATCTTTATTTGTGAGAGAGCGTTTGACACGATTAAAAAATTTGCATTTCATTTTTAAAGTACTGTACAACTTCATCAGAGCTTTTCAAAAAATGCATTTTATAGGACCCTGTGTCACTATTTTTGGTTCGGCACGTTTTGGTTCAGAGACAGATCATTACAAAAGTGCGGAACGCATTGGTGCCGAAATAGCAAAATTAGGATTTACAGTAATGACAGGTGGCGGACCTGGAATTATGGAAGCCGCAAATAAAGGTGCGTATGAAGCGGGAGGCTATTCTGTAGGTATAAATATTGTCCTTCCGGTAGAGCAAAAACCTAATCCCTATCTTCATAAATGGATTTATATTCCCTATTTTTTTGTAAGGAAAGTAATTTTAATAAAATACTCCTACGCTTTTGTGGTATTACCAGGAGGAATTGGCACTTTAGATGAATTATTTGAAGCTTTGACTCTAATTCAAAACAAAATAATTAACAACTTCCCAGTTGTTATTTTTGACACCGTTTATCACAAAGAATTGTGTCTTCACATTCAAATGATGTCAGATAATGAAAGTATCAGCGCCGAGGATATGAAACTCTTATTTGTTACAGATTCAGTAGAGGATTTAATTGAACACATCAAAAAATATGCAATCAAAAAGTTTGGTTTAAAAAAGCATGCGTTTAAGTCTAAATAATGGCCTAATAAATTAAGTCAACTTTATTTCTCACAAAAAAAAACCTAAAACCTCATCCAAACACCTGCGTTTTTTAGAAGTCGCGCATACACGAATTCTTTACAATTCGAGTATTTATGGCAAAATTAACTCATCCGTTTCTCTTGTATTCACATAACTAAACTATGTAGGCAGTAGTGCAATTTTCTATCATTTCTTATCTGATAATTTTTATTTTTTATGACCCATGTGGTAAAAAAAATTCACACGCAACAGAGTAAGCCAATCAATAATTATATTTGTTCAACAGTTTAAAAATAGTGTTTTCCCATTTACTTATTTTCGTTTTGAGATTCTTTTTTTAACCATTTATACAGCACTTCTTCCAATTTAGATCTGACAATTGGTTTTGAAACATAGTCATCCATACCAAGTTCCAAGCATTTTTCTTTTTCACCCAACACTATCCCAGCAGTTAAGGCAATTATTGGAGTTTTATTGTATTTTTTCAAAAGTCTAATTTCCGCAGTGGTTTCATAACCATTTTTATAAGGCATCTGAATGTCCATCAAGATTAAATTTGGCTTCTCTTTTTTGTACATTTTAATTGCTTTAGTACCGTCAAAAGCTTCTAAAATAGTACTTCCTGGAAGTATCGATTTGAGCAATGTTTTTACCAAAAGCATGTTAATTCGATTGTCCTCCACCACTAATATTTTTTTGTCTGAGAATTCACCTGAAGAAGCCGTTTTGTTATCTATTGCAATTTCTACTTCGTGTTGGTCTTCTGAGTCAATTTCGCGATCTGCTTTTTCTAAATCTATAGTAAAATAAAATTCACTTCCCTGTCCAAATTTACTTTTCAGTTTTAATTCACTTCCCATTAAACCTAAAAGCTGATTTGAAATCGCTAATCCAAGTCCTGTTCCGCCAAACTTACGTGTTATAGAATAGTCTTCTTGAATAAAGGAGTGAAACACTTTTTCTTGATTTTTCGGTTTGATTCCAATTCCGGTATCCTTAACCGAAAAAGTCAAATGACAGCGCTGCTCATCGTCAGCACTACTTTCGCTACTAATATCCAGTTTCACATGCCCAATTTTTGTAAATTTCAGAGCGTTTCCTATTAAGTTTACTAAAATTTGCTTCAAACGTATGGAATCAGCGAATAAAAAATTAGGCACATTATCCTCAATATGTAGAATTAGATCTATTTTTTTTACTTCTGCATGAAGTTTAAAAATATCCATCACACGGTTCGTCAGTTCAAAAAGGTTAATTTTTTCAATGTTCAATTCTAATTTACCAGATTCAATTTTCGAAAAATCTAAAATATCATTGATAATATCAACCAGCATTATTGCGGACTCATTGACCAAACTCATGTATTCAGTCTGATTTTTATCTAAATTGGTTTTCATCAATAAATCAGTAAAACCAATTATTCCATTCAATGGAGTTCGGATTTCATGACTCATATTAGTTAAAAAACTTGATTTGGCTTTATTCGCTATTTCAGCTTGCTCTTTGGCTTTTGTCAGTTCTATTTCTAATTTTTTCAACTCAGTAATTTCGATAAAACTAATCACTATTTCAATGATTTCTCCTTCATTATTTAGTTAACCCTTAAAAATAAGTCAACAAGTTGATTGTTAATAACTTATTTTGAAGGGTTAACTAATTAGGAAGAGCCCAAAAAATGACTCCCCTTAATAACAACATTAGCTGGCTCTTTTTCAAGGATTTTTTGATGTAGGAAAAACCGTCTCAAAAGTTTGTTATCGAAATACTGGAAAAACCAGTAAACCAACAAAAACTGCGAAAATTATCAGAATTGTTTTAATCGTTTTTCCCAAATAATGTGAATTAAATTTTTATTTGAATTCATTGTTATTTCCTCTTTAAGCAACCTTACCGCTATACAGATGCTGCTGAAACTCTATAAACAACTTACTGATGTTAGAGACTTCCCCTAGCATGCCTTTTGCGTCTTCTAAGGACTGGTATTTGTTTGTGAGTAAGATTGGGAGTTTTTCTTGGTCTAACTCCTCTACGCCAGTCTCTATGTACTTTGCCAAAACAAACTCTATGAATTCCTTTTGCTTGTCGTTTAATAATGCGAAGATTGTCGCTTGTGCTGCCGCTACTCTCGCTTCTCTGGTGATCGGCTTAATTTCACTGTTAAAGACATACTCCAAAACGTCAAACAAGTCGCTTTTCTCGGCGTCAATAAGTTTCTGAAGAGAAGATAATTCATCCTTGCCGAAACCAGCTTCGTCCAGCTTCTCTAACAAAGTTTTACGAGTCATAGGATTACTCCATATCGTTCGCAGTTCTTCCTCGCTTTTGAAAAAATCAGGTAATGCTCCAAATAAGTTGTTCAGGAACTCTTCTGATGTAATCGGCTTGCCATCGGCACTCCAGAAAGAGGTTGACACCATGTGCTGAATTTCTCTTTCCTTCCCGTCACGTAGTTTTATTTTTATTGTCTTTCTCTTTTCGCAAGAGCAAGGTAATTCTCCACATTTTTCGCAGGCTTCCTTTGGTGGCTTTTCGCATACGCAAGGCCATTGATTACATGTTTTACAAGGCTTTGGAGTTGGTCCCTGGATTTGCGGACACTCACAAACCGCTTTTCCGCATACATCACAAGGTTCAGCTTCTCCATCCCATTCCGGGTCGGCAAAGTGATGATAGGCATCGACAAAATCGTAAATAGTAAAGAAGTCTTTTCCGTCAAACATACGGGTGCCTCGACCTACAATCTGTTTGAACTCAATCATAGAGTTCACAGGACGCATTAAAACTATGTTCCTAATGTTTCGTGCATCTACGCCAGTTGAAAGCTTCTGAGAGGTCGTAAGTATCGTTGGAATAAACTTCTCGTTATCTTGGAACTCACGCAAAAACTGTTCTCCTATCTCTCCATCGTTAGCGGTGACACGCACACAGTAATTCGTGTTGGTTGATTTCTTATACTGATTGACTAAATCACGTACTGCTGCGGCATGAGGTTGATTAGCACAAAAAATAATAGCCTTCTCTTTCTGATTGGCATCGTCCATGTAGATCTGCACTCGTTTTGCCTCTCGTGCCTTGATTTCTATAATTTTATTAAAGTCAGCTTCCTTGTAGAGTTTCCCTTCCTCAACTTCTCCGTCGATTAATTCGTCGTCTCCAGTGAATATATAGTCGTCCATCGTGGTTTTGATGCGCTTCACCTTAAAGGGCGTAAGGAAACCGTCATTAATTCCTTCCTTAAGAGAGTAGATATACACTGGCTCTCCAAAGTACTTATAGGTATCTACGTTGTCTTTTCGTTTTGGTGTGGCTGTTAAGCCCAGTTGTACTGCAGGGGAAAAGTAATCCAAAATCCCTCTCCAGTTTCCTTCGTCATTGGCACCACCTCTATGACACTCATCTATGATTATAAAATCAAAATAGTCAGCAGGGTAATCGCCAAAGTAAGGTGCTGGTTTTCCCTCCTCATCTTTGCCAGACATAAAAGTCTGAAATATGGTAAAAAAGATGCTCCCGTTAGTAGGAACTCCTCCGTGTTTTTTAATCTCTTTTGTTTTGATTCTAATTAAAGCGTCATCAGGAAATGCCGAAAAAGAATTGAATGCCTGATCTGCTAAGATGTTTCTGTCTGCCAAAAACAAAATCCTCGGTCTTCGACTTCCGTCACGCTTTAGGTTCCAACGCGTCTGGAATAGTTTCCACGCTATCTGAAATGCAATCGCGGTCTTTCCAGATCCAGTACATAAGGTTAATAAAATACGTTCTTTGTCATTGGCAATGGCTTCTAAGGTATTCTTGACAGCCAGTTCCTGATAATACCGTAATTGCCAAGTACCGCCTTTCTCTTCAAAAGGAACAGCAGCAAATTTTTCGCGCCATTCGTTTTGCACCGCATAGGTCTTCTCCCATAATTCATCAGGAGAAAGGTAATTATCAACCAGTCCTTCTGCACCTGTTTTCATGCAGATGCTGTAAATCTCTTTCCCGTTAGTGGAGTAGGTTGTCTCTAGGTTTAATTTCTCGGCATAGAGTTTTGCTTGGGCGACACCTTCGCCAACACCCAATTCATCACTCTTTGCTTCCACAACAGCGAGCTTGATTCCTTTATACACCAAAATGTAATCGGCAATCATTGGCTTTGAACGGCCTCCACCAGCCTGAATTTTACCATCGGTGATTTTAGCTAAGCGTTCCCGAAGGATTTTTGATCCTTCTACAACTCCCCAACCACAAGCTTTTAGCTTTGGGTCTATTCGCTCTGCTCTTGTTTCTGCTTCGTTCATCCTTAGTTGTTGCTATTGATTAGGTTTACTACCAGTTTTACCATTATATCTTTTTCTTCCGATTTACTTTCGGCAATCATTATCGTGATGGCTACCAAGGCATTGTTTCCAATGCGCTTATAGCCTAAATCATTGAGTAATTTATTATTCATGTCTAAGAAATAAACAAAAAGTCCTGCTGCTATGCGTTTGTTCCCATCAGAAAAGGAATGGTTCTTGACAATGAAATATAGTAAATTAGCTGCTTTTTCTTCGATGCTCGGATATAAATCCTCTCCGTCGAAGGTTTGATAAATGGTTTCTATAGAGCTTCGAAAAGACTGGTCTTTTTCGTTACCAAATAAATTTCCTGCTTTTTGATACGCTCTCCAGACTCGGATTTGCTGAATGGCGTTTTCGTAGCTTAGTCTCTCTATTTCGGCTTCTTCCTGACTAGGTAATGCTATAGTAAGTTGCTGATGATCGTATTTATCCAGGGTTTCTAATGCGTAAGCATATTGCTCTAACACACTAAGGATTCCCTTTGCTTCAACAGAAGATAGATTCTCGTTATTTCCTGCTTGTGCCGCTAATTTTATAGCGCGTTGTAGGTCAATAAATTTACCTTCTGATTCCTTTAATCGTTTTTCGTTCAAGGCGTATCCTTGCACTAGGTAATCCTTTAATCGCTGGGTTGCCCATTGACGGAATTGAGTAGCACTAGCGGAATTTACTCTATAACCTACCGATAAAATCATATCTAAATTATACAATTTCATTTTTCGCAATTTTCCATCTGCTGCAACCTGTTCCAAAATGGAACAGGTTGCGTTTTCTGGCAATTCGTTAGATTTATAAATATTTTGGATATGTTTTACAATTGCAGGTCTATTTACAGTAAATAAAGAAGCAATCCTATGTGCATCAAGCCAAACCGTTTCTTGTTCAAAGCGAACCTTTATTTCTGTTTGATTATCTTTCGTTTTAAATATTTCTATTTGATTTCCCATTTCTTTCGATTTGAACTAGCGAGAAAAACTCGATAGTTGAATTATAATGGTCTGCAAGAAATCCTTACACGCCGCTTTTATTCTATTTCCTCTTTTTTAGAACTGTCGTTATCAATTTGCATTATGCATTTTCCGCAAAGTGCTCTTTTAAATCCTCCTTTAACTCCCCTGCAAACGCCTTCTGTAACACACTTTTCTTCAGCTCTTCTAAATCATTTATTTTCTGCTTATAAATAGCTTCTAGTTTCTTGGTTTCCAATAAAAGAACATCAAGTTTTTGTGCTATGTTTTGTTGTTCTTTTAATGATTTTGGGAATTCTAAAGCGACATTCTTCAATGAGGAATTTGAAATTACTGGTTGAGCTGCTTGTCTTGCAAAACTTCTTAAATTTTTATAATTAAGAAGATAAGTTAAAAAGGAATGGTCATAATCAAATTTTAAACCTACTACTTTAAAAGCATTATCAGTTAACCAAATATTTTCGGTAATATGTCTTACATTTCCACACAAAGCACCTACACGACCTATAATTATATTACTTCCAGATAAATTAAAGTTATTATGTAAACCTGCAATTCCATTTCCACCGAAGACAGGATATTCTCCATTTTCGCTCATGTTTTTACTAGTTAAACCATCACCACTTTTTAATTTAAAACAATCTTCAAAATTCTTCTCTTCCCAGCCCTCACCTTTAGTCTC
>RRZU010357414.1_pt1 | contig 27799 bp, 21 predicted proteins | sample 2165561 | NCBI WGS metagenome assembly RRZU01 (sample SAMN10456909, study PRJNA506462) | wastewater metagenome | isolation source: wastewater sludge | place: USA: Moscow, Idaho | reverse complement strand
GGCAGCAGCAGCGGATCGGCATACGGGGCCCGCCAGCGCAGCACGAGATGGAAGGCGACGACGAGGGCCAGCAGCCCCCCACCCACGGTGCTCAACGAGGCCGGGAAGCTCTCCTTGTTGCCCAGGTCGACGTTGATCCACGCGAAGAGGGTGACCGCGACGGCGAAGACGATGAGGGCGAGCTCGACGTTGCGCCGGGTGCGGGGGGCGATGGTCTCGACGATCGTCGTCATGGCCGCGCCCCGGCCGCGGTGGGGGTGAGGGCGTTGCCGTCGACGACGGTGCGGGTGACGACGCCGGGGGTGCCGCCGGGCCCGGGGGTCGTGACGATGACGATCGTCGTGCTCGGGGTGGGTGGGGCCGTCGTCGTCGTCGCGGCCGCGCTCGACGAGGTCTGTTCCGGCGCACTGCTGCACGGTATGCCGCTCGCGGCCGCCGACTGGCAGCGCACCGCCGCCTCGCGCAGGGTGGCCAGGACCCGGTTGGCCGCGTCGGTGTCGGCCACCGGCAGCGAACCGGTGACCGCGTCGCGGTGCGGGTAGGGCAGGTCGGCGACCCGGATGTCGGTGCGGGTGAGCACGCTGCCCAGGTGGATCGGCCCGAGGTCCTGGTTGATCCCGCGGTAGAGCGCGACGGTGTCGCCGTCGACCCCGATGTAGAGCTGACGCTGGGTCCATTGGTAGCCGGCATACCCCCCGCCGACGAGCACGACGGCGGCGGCGGTGGCGAGCGCGGTGCGGCGCAGCCAGATGACCCGGGTGCTGCCCTCCTGCTCGGCCAGCTGCGGCCCGTCGTCGCCCTCCTCGGCCCCGGTGTCGGGGGCTGCGGCGCCGGTGGCGGCCCGGGAGAGGGCGGCGGCCTTCTCGGCCGGACTGATCGGCAGGGCCCGGGTGCGGGGCCGGCCGTTGGGGCGCACGGCGGCGGCGCCGACCACCTGGGGGGCGCTGGGCAGGTCGTCCTCGGCGGAGTCGACGACGTCGGCAATGACGACCGTGACGTTGTCGCGGGTGTGTGCCTTGAGGGCGACCTCGATGCACCGGTCGGCGGCCTCGTCGGGGCTGTCGGCGCCGGTGAGGATCTCCGCGACGATCTCCGGGCTGACGAAGTCGGTGAGCCCGTCGCTGCACAGCAGGTAGCGGTCGCCGGGGCGCAGCTCGCGGATCGACAGATCCGGCTCGTCGTCGGGGTTGCCGGTCATCACCCGGGTGACGAGCGAGCGCTGCGGGTGGTGGGTGGCCTCCTGCTCGGTGATCCGCTGCTCGTCGAGCAGGCGTTGCACGAAGGAGTGGTCCTTGGTGATCTGGCTGAACACCCCGTCGCGCAGCAGGTAGGCCCGTGAGTCGCCGATGTGCGCCATCGCGAGTTTGCCGCCGGCGCGCAGCATGGCGATCGTCGTGGAGCCCATCCCGGCGAGCTCGGCGTCCTCGTCCATCGCGGCGCGCAGCCGGGTGTTGGCGGCGAGCAGTTCCTCGCCGAGCACCTGCAGCGCCTGCTCGCCGTTGTAGCCCTCCTCGTCGAGGGGGGCCAGGGCGCCGACGATCATCGAGCTGGCCACGTCGCCGGCGGCATGCCCACCCATCCCGTCGGCGAGCACGAGCAGGTGCGGCCCGGCATACCCGGAGTCCTCGTTGCGGCCCTTGGGGCCCAGCCCGAGGTGGGAGCGGGCGGCGTAACGCAGCGCGGCGGTCATCGGCGGCTTAGCCCTGCAGCTCCAGCACGGTGCGCCCGATGCGCAGCACGGTGCCGACGGTCACCGGCACGGCCCCGGTGAGCCGGTGCGGCCCGAGGAAGGTGCCATTGGTCGAGCCGAGGTCCTCGACGAACCAGCCGCCGTCGCGCGGGAAGATCCGCGCGTGCCGCCCCGAGGAGAAGTCGTCGTCGAGCACGAGCGCGCATTCGGGGTTGCGCCCGATGAGCACGCCATTGCTGCCCAACGGCAGTGTCGTGCCGGCCAACCGGCCTTCGGTCACGACAAGCAGGCGCGGTATGCCGCGGGCCCGCCCCCGCCCGCCGGGCACCGGGGCCGCCGCCCCGCCACCGGGCCCGTATGCCGCCGCGCCCCCCGCACCGGCGCCGCCGCCCGCCGGCCCGCGCCCGGGGGCGCCGGCGCCGACGGGTGGCGCGGCCCGGCCGCGGCTGCTGCGCCCGACCCGGCGCCGGGAGACCCGGGTGCCGTAGAGGTCGCTGCGCAACACGCCGACGACACTGAAGACGAAGAGCCACAGCACGGCGAGCAGCCCCAGGCGCAGCAGGGTGAGGGTGAGCTCGCTCAACGGTGCACCCCCCGCACCGGCCCGCCCCCGGCCGCGGGGCGGTTCACCGTTTGCCGGCTCGGAAGACGAGCGACGTGCGCCCGACGGTGAGCCGGTCGCCGTCTTCGAGCCGGGAGCTGGCGAGCACCCGCTCGCCGTTGACGAACGTGCCATTCGTGGAGGCCAGGTCGCGGATGCTGCAGACCAAGTGCGGCCCGTCGTTGGTGATGCGGATCTCGCTGTGCCGCCGAGAGATTCCCGGGTCGTCGACGACCACGTCGGCGCTGCCGTCACGGCCGATGACGGTGAGACTGCCCAGCAGTGGGTAGCGCTCGCCGTCGATATCCAGCCACGGTCGTTTCGCCGGGTTGACCGCCCCGGGGGCACCCGGGGGTGCGGCGGTGGGCGCCGGGCCGACGGGGCCGGGTGCGGGGGCGTCGGGTGCCGGGGCGGCCGGCGCGGCATACGGGCTGGGTCCGGCATACGGGCTGGGGCCGGCGGGCGGGGCGGATCGCGCGGCATACGGGCTGGGCGCGCCAGCGACGTCACCGACCTTCGAGGCGGCCGTGCGCACCTGGAAAACCCCGGTCTCCAACTCGTCACCGGTGGTCAGCTGGATCTGGATCGGCCCACCCGGGGTGTAGCGCTGGGTCTCGGCATGCTCCTGCGCCGCGGCGATGAGATCCTGGGTGACCGCCGCGGAATACTCGTCGAGGCGCGCGAAGTCGGTCGGCGACAGCACGATGGTGTACCGGTTGGGCACCATGGTGCGCCCCGGCCCCAACGCCGCCGCCTTGTCGTCCATCGCCCGGCGGATCGCGCTCGCGATCTCCACCGGCTGCACCTCGCTGCGGAAGGCCTTGGCGAAGGCCCGGTTGACCGACCGCTCCAGGCCCTTCTCGACCTTGTCGAACAGTCCCATCTGCCCTCCTTCCGCGTCGTCTCGGCTGCCTGCTGCCCCGCTCGCAGGCCCGCCGCCGCGTGCCCGGGTGCCGGGGGAGTCGCGTTCATGGTATCCGCCGCTGGTGTGCACACTCCGTGGCGCGCGCCGGTATGCCGCGTGCAACCTCCCTCCTCGCGCCCGGGCTCCGCCACGCCTGTACGCGTCGCGGGCCCCCGCCCGCTGCGTCCCGCCCCTTCACCCACTGCGTCGCGGCCACCCCGCTCCCTGCGCCGTGGGCCGCCCCGCCCGCTCGTCCCGCCCCTCCGCGGGGCCGGCCACGTGGCGAGTGCCGGGCGCGTCGCCCGAGATCCGGTTTGCCCTCGGCCCCCAGGTCACGGCACACTGGGTCCTCGCACACGCGCAAGTGGCGGAACGGCAGACGCGCTGGATTCAGGTTCCAGTGTCCGCAAGGACGTGGGGGTTCAAATCCCCCCTTGCGCACCACGGGTAGTTCCCTGAACTACCTGTTTCGGTTTCCCGAAACTCCCGGCTGGAGATGATCCGGCCGGGAGTTTCGTCGTTGTGGGGGTGGTGCGGGTCGTCGGCGGCTGTGCGGGCGTCGATTTCGTATGCCGTGGGGCTGATTCCGCTGTCTCGTGGTCGTTTTCGAGCAGGCTGACGCCGGCTCCGTGCTGGGTGTAGGGCTTCCTGGAGCTGTCAGGCGTCGTGCTACTTGCGTCGACCGCGGGTGCGGGTGGCCTTGTCGAGTGGTCGGTCGTCTACGGGTTCGCCTGGGGGCACCCCCTCTGGGGGAGGTGGACCTGCCACGGCTCGGGTCGTCCGCGGACGGTGTGCCAGGCGTGAAGCCGGACGAGATTGTGGCCAATGAGAGTGATGGCCAGGAGCATGCCGGTGGCGATTAGCCCGGTCATCCGGAAGAAGCCGCGGTTGACGTTGAGGTTCTGGAAGCGGTTGGCGCCGATGATGCCCTCGACGAGGCTGCGGCGGTTGAACGAGAGGGCCCATCGGGTGGACTGCCAGGGGTGGTGCTGTCGGTCCCGTTCGTGCTCACTGTCGTGGACGGTGACGGTCTTGCCGCATCCGCAGGGCTCGTCTTGGATGCAGGTTGTCGTCGGGATGGTGTGCGGCATCCGCATCGACGCGGGGGTGTTGGGGCAGCGGACCTTGAAGGGATGCCCGTCGACGGCAGGGCCACGGAACCTTTGCGTTCGTCGTCCCTTGTTGCGTTTGCCGTGGGCGATGAAGCGGTAGGGCTCTCGGGCGTCGAAGGCTTCCCGGCGTCGGGCCTTTTCACCGGCTGTCATGCCTGGTTCTGGAGGGTCGAGCGCTCGCAGCCGCTCGGGCAGCGCGCTGGAGTAGAGGGATCCGTCGACCCAGAGCATGCCGGCGGCTGGTCCGGGACGCACGACGCGTTGGGTCTTGTGCAGGTCCATGGTCAGGCTGATGTCGCGGTCCCGGAGCGGTCCGGCGAGACGAGTTCCCTTTGCTGTGGTGTACCCACGGTCAAGGAGGATCTCCGTGAACGTGGGCACGGCGTCAGCGATGTTCAGGCAGGCAGTGATGCGGTCGCGGATCCCCGGCCGTAGCGCAAGGCCAGCGGCGACCTGGGGGACGGGGCTGCCGCCGACTGTCGGCGCGTACGTGGCGATGTGGGCCTCGTACCCGAAGAAGTGCTCGGTCGGGCGGCGGCTCGTGCCGGTCCGGTGTCCCCACCGTGCATCGCGGTCGAAGGAGTAGAACTTCCGGCCGAGCGCGTCCACCTGAGGTTCGTGCGCGCGGGCGAAGCTCTCCACGTCGGTGCCGTCGATCGCCACAGCTGAAGGCCTCTCGAACTCGGGCGGCAGGCTGGCCTGAATGAGCAGCGAGGCGACCTGGTCGAGATCGACCGGCTCAAAGGGGCAGCCGACCGGGCAGGGCAGCACCTCACCCGTTCCCGGGTCGACGTCGAGACCGTGGTCGTGCTCGACGAGCACGCCGACGTCCACGACTCGGCAGATGGCGCGCCAGCCGGAGTGGAGTCGCTTGTATCGGACGTGCAGCTCGCCAGGGATCCCCAGCGCCGACCGTTGCGTGGGAGTCAACCCTCTCAGGGTGCGGCATACACCGGAGGTCGTCATGGCGTTCGGTTGTCCAGATGCGTGGAAGACGAAAGCGGCCAGCACGCCCGGCAGCGGGATCAGACGCGGTCGACCGGTTCGTCGTTCAGCGGCAACGCAGAGACTGGTACCGACGGAGCTGCTTGCAACGGCGACAGAGCGCGCGATGCGTTGCTCGATCGTCATGGGGTTCGCCGACGTCGCGTCCGAGCTCAACCGAGCGGCGATCGACTTCTCAGCTCGCCTTCGTCGGCTCACCGACGGACCGCCTGCGCGAACAAAGTGGACTCGTCCGGCTGGGCCACGAACTGCTGGAGCGGCTGGTAGGGCCGCCATGAGGTGAAGCCTGCGATCTGCATCAGGCCGCCCATTGAGAGCCCGGCCGAAAGGTGGGCGACCATCCACGTGGCCCGCAGTCGGGCCGGAGTCAGCGCCGGACACCCAGGTGGGATGTCGGCCTTGCGGAGCATCGCGTGGAAGGGCGATCGGTCCCACTTTCGCGGCCTGAACGCAAGGATGGGCGCGTCGGCTGGCTCCTCGAGGAAGGTGCCCAAGACCGCGTCGTTGGGTGCGGTGATCGGCACGACCCTCGGGTGCTTGCTCTCGGTAACGCGAATGCACAGGAAGCCGTGCACCTCCATCAGGTCGCCAACGTTGGCCTTCCACATCTCGTGCGGGTGCAGCCCGGCACCGAGCCCAAGGGCGAGGTAGCCGGTGAAACGGCGGCGACGGATCACGGTGCTCTGGTTGTTGGCGATCTCCCAGAGCCGCGTGATCTCGGAGGGGGTGAACGGCACGAGTGTCCTGCGTTGCTTGAGCTGTGGGGCGTCGGGAGGCCAGGGTGCTTTCGTCGTGATCTGTCGGGAGAAGCGGCGAAGGTCCGAGCGTCGGGTGGCGCGAGAGGACACGGCCAGGTGGGTGGCCGCAGTGGCGATGTACCGCTCGACCGCGTCGGGGGTGAGCATCCGATCCCGGTCCAGCGGATAGCCCTCGCGGTGCGCCCAGGCGACGAACTGCGAGATCGTGCGCATCGCCTCGATAGCGTGCCGCTCGCTGCGGGGGTGAACCATGAGGACGGACTCGCGGGTGAAGTCTGCGACGGGTGCCCACTCGTCCTTGGGAATGGCATACGGCACGTAGTTGAGCACCGCGGCGCGCGGGTCCTCGTCCTCGGCGTGGCGGTTGACGTGGTCAGTTCCAGAAGAGCACTCTGGACGTGTTGGAGACATAGAAGTACCCCCTCAGGGTGCTTGCGCAAGTGAATGAAGGCAGCGAGCTGGCACTCGCTGAAGCGATTCGCGACGAGGTCCGGAGTTCCTAGGCTCTGGGCCTTTCGCATGTCGGCGCCTGCGCCGATCTGCTCAGTCCATCGCGGCTCCGCGGCACTCAAGAGCGGTGGCCAGGAGGTCTGCGTGGACGGCCGTCACGGAGCGGCCGTCAGTCAGGGCGACGTCGTAGAGTTGCTTGGCGACCCGAGCGGGGATGCGGGCGTCGAACCGCACGAGTTCATCGGGGGCGTAGTGGCGGGGACGCCCCGAAGGCCGGCCGGTGCGGGCAGGCGGCAACTCGATCCGGTTGCTCTTGTCCTCCACCCGCTTCTCCAACCTGCCTCGACTCGCGTCGAACGGTTGGTAAGTCCGTCCATCACGGAGGCGGGTTGGATCTCCGGCGCCACTGGGCGGCTGCCCTGACGATGTGGCTGACCCCCGCGCCGAAGCGCGTGGCTTGAGTCCAGAGTAGGGACTGGGCACCGTGTACGCCACGAAGCCACGCCAGTCGCCAAATTTGGCAACGACACTTTGCCGATTTGTGCAGCAGGTTGCTGCACAATTAGCCCAGACTCTACGGCCGAGCGGCCATTTGACCGAGCCGTCACCCGGCCAGGCGGACGGTCAGCCCTCACGCCTTCCGCTAGCCACCGCCACCTACTACGGCGAGAGGTCGATGTCGAAGAGGCCAGCTTGTTCGAGCTGCTGCAACAGGTCCAGCAGCGACGCGGCCTGCTCGGGGGCTAGCGCTACGCCCATCTCCAAGTGCTCCCTGAGGCCGAGGGAGGTCAGGTTTGCAGTGCCGAAGTAGCCAGTGATGCCGTCCGCGACTATGAACTTCGCATGCATCAGGCTCGGCACGCCGGCGCTCCACCATCGGGCGTCGATCCGACCATGCTCCCTCGCCTCCCGCAGCATCTCCTCGATCACGCGGAGATGGCCGGACTCGCTGCGGTGGAGGTAGAACGTGACGCGAACCCCGCGGATGTGGAGCGCAGGTAGCACCACCGGCTTCAGGAGCTCCCAGCCGCCGGTGTTCCAGAACGGCCCACCGATGTGGAGTGTGCGGTCGGCGCGGGCGATCACGTCGTTGACGAGAAGATCCAGCCGCTGTCGGGGCTGCACCAGATGCTCGACGCTCCGCGGGACGGTGAAGACGAGCTCGCGCTCGGGTTCCGCAACCTGCGTGGGACGGGGGGCGGCATCCAATAGATCGAGCAACACCACCAACTCTGCGGCGCGGACCCGGTTGCCGGTGCCGTCGGGTCGCATTAGGCGAGCCTCCCGGGCCTTGGCTGTGAGCACCAGCGCGGAGTCCCCGCGGACCCCGAGGGCCGAAAGGGAGGTCTGCCCGTGGGCGCCGATGGCTTCGGCCCATGTCATCGCCTCCTCCGGGCCCCCGGCCATCTGCTGCAGCATTGCTGCGAGCTCGAGGAGCTCACGCACGCGGCCCCCCGGGCCCGGACAACCCAAGCACGCCGCGAGCGCGAAGGTAGTCGCTGACGACCTCGCGGCTCAGGTCCTCGTTGAAGTGTTCGCACCCGAAGGTCAGATATACACACCGCTCGCAGGCCCGCATCTTCTGCTGGTAGCAGAGGGGGTCGTTCTCGCAGTGAATGCTGCGCTCGACGACCCCGCGCAGCCAGCTGAGCGCGCGATTGTTCAGCAGCGTCCAAAGGGAGCCGAGGGTGAAATCCTTCAGGGTGTTGGCGTACACCGCGAAGGTCAACGCCTCGGGGACAAGCCACTCTGCGAGGCTTGACTCAGAGAACCCAACCTGTCCATCGTCGAGGCCGCGCAAGAGCAGGTGGCTGAGGGTGTGCACCAGCGTCCGGACCGTCTGAGCGGGAACGGGGTGTGCCTGCTCGTTCGCGAACATCTCGAGAAGTAGCCGGCGTGCGTGGTCCTCGTCGGCCGGCGCGGTGACCGTCTCGCCGCGCCCGTGCAGGAAGGTGAGCACCTGCTGGGCTGAGAGCGTGATGAGGAGCGCCTCGGTGCGGCTGCTTAGCGCGTACACGGGGTACTTCCCGTCGTGCTGCTTGCTGTGCCGGAAGCCGCGGATGGCTGCTTCGTCGGGTCCGTGCCTCTCGCGGGTATAGCCGAAAGCGACCTTCGCGACGGGGAAGTCCCAGGTCACGGCAATCTCGCTTATGCCCATGTTGGTGGCCAGGGTGTCCGCAGATTCGAGGGCGGCAGCCCTAACCGAGTCGTGGGCAGCCTTCGCCTGCTCGACCTGGTGCGCCAAGGTCACGCGAGGCACCTCGTTGAGGTCATAGACGGCGGCGCGCTCGTAGAACGGGCGCCGGTGGGCGACCCCGTCGAACACCTGCGGTGAGAGGTCGCCGAGGGCGGCAACCCCGGTCTCCACCGGTCCGCTTTTCGCCCGTAGTGTCGCGATTTCGGACTCGTCTAGGCCCATCTCGCGGTAGGCACTCTCCTTCGCCGCCCAATCCTGGGCGTTCATCCGCTTCCCATCGAGCCCGGTATCAACCTCGCGCATGCCGGCTTGCAGGGTCGGGATCAGGCTTAGGTAGTGCGCCACCGCCACCTGGCTGCGGGCTGGATGGCGCTGGTAGGTCTGGAACACCGAGGAGTCGATGTTGATGAGGTCGACGTAGTGAGCCCGGTAGGGGCGCGAGTCATCCAAGGTGTGCGCCATCATTCGCACGACACCGTCGCGTCCGGGCCACTTGCCGCAGTTGCACGGGGACATGTTCGTCCGGGAGATGACCCCTCCGTTGCAGCCAAGGCCGTGGCAGCGCCAGGTGGCGGTGGTGAAACTGCCGGTGTTCTCGAAGAACAGGTCGTCGTAACCGTGGCTGTTGCACTTCGGCACGTGAATAGGGTTGATCTGGCCGCAGTTGTGCGCGTTGTAGAACCGGAGTTGCTGCATCTGGCCTCCGCAGTGCCGGCACCGAGGCGACTTGGCCAGATCAGCCGCAGTGCGGAAACTCCGAACCCGGGCGCAGTTGCGGCGGCTGCACTCGAGTACCAGTGGGAACAGCTCCCATCGGACCTGGTCGGGCCGGACGATCCGATAGTCACGGACGACGCCATCGCGGGGGAGGGGTAGCTCGTACCGGTTGTCCTCTGACCACTGCTCAAGGTAGGTCGCGATGGCGTCGTAGATTACGGCCTCGTTGAGCCCGCTGAGCCGGTCTCCATCGACCGTCACCACCCGGCCGTATACCCGGTCCTCGTGGCGAAACACCGACCCGGGCAGGTAGCCCCACAGGATCTGGCTCTTACTGCGTAGCATCAGCTCGACTCCTGTGAGAGGTCGGTCCCTGGCCCGCCCGCGTCGTCTCCGGTCGGGGGTGACGTGCCCGGCTCCTCCTCGTCGAAAGTGAGACCGGTCAGCCGCTTGAACGCGTCGCGACTGTGGAACCAGACTTGGAACTCGCCGGGGTCGTCGATGTCACGGAAGTTCGCGAGCGGTTGGTTGTGGAACAGTGCTGTGGTGAGGCGCTCCCGGGCCGGGATGGTCAACGCCTTAGATTCCGTGTCGGCCCAACGCGCCATGGCGCGTTGGGCCAGTTCGCCCTCCATGCCGGGGTCGTTGACCCCTGGGACCGGGGTGGCGTAGCACCGCTGGAGGCGGTCACGCAGCCGGGCGTCGATGGCGGCTCGGTTGGTGTTCCACCAAGCTTGGAAGTGCTTTGCGTGCCGGACGCCTTCCACGGGTGCACCGAGCGCGTCCTCACGGGCGAGGTCGTGGAGCAGCGCGAGGGCGATGCCGGGCAGGGTTCGGTCAGCGACGAAGAACGCATACTTGTTCACCGGCACCGGGGTCACCATCTGGTCGAGGAAGGTGTGGTAGCTGGGGAAGTTGCTGAACAGAGACCGTTCCCGGCGGGAGAACGCGTCGTAGACGGTGACCACCAAGCCCGCGTGGGTTCGCCCGGACCGAGCAGTGACCTGGATGTAGTCGGCGGCGGTGGTCGGCATCCCCGCCATCACGAGCATGTTGAGGCGGTCCAGGTCGACGCCGTGACTGACGACAGAGGTGCCGACAATAGCCCGCAATCGCGTCCCGCGGTCGGTGGACAGGGCGTCCTCCTGCACCCGGCCAATAGCTGCTGCCAATTCCGGGATGGGGACCTGCCCGGTGAGTACAACCCGGTCGAGCGGTCCGTGCCCGTCGTTGTCGAGGGCGTCGGAGAGCAGCCGCAGCTCCTCATCGAGCTTCGCACCGTGGGCCTTGCTGTTGACGTACCCCAGTGCGACCTCGTAGTTGAACAGCAGGTCTGCCACGTCACGGCCGCTCGGCGGCTGCTCCCACAGGCTCTGGTCCAGCCCCAGTTCGGTCAGGGGGTCGTCGGAGTCCTCGAGCAGGGTCACCGCCCGGAGCAGCTCCGTTTGGATGATCGATGCCACGTCGGCCTTGCGCCGGTAGTGCGGCAGGACCCCGACGAAGGTGCGCCGCACGTCGGGCTGGGTGTGGATGTAGAAACTGCGGCCCCGTTCGAAGCCGCGAGAGGGAAAGGCGCGTGGGATGCGTCCGTACACCTGGCGAAGTTGGTCCTCGTATTGCTCGATGGTGGCGCTGGCGGCCAGCACCTTCGACGGCAGACCTGACGGACCCCCACGCTGCAGCTCGGCGATGAGGCCCTCATAGTGCCCGCTGAACGCGCCGAGCTCCTCCTTCAGCAGGTGCATCTCGTCTTGGACGGTCAGCGCCGGCACCGGATCCTTGACCGGCGGCACCTCCAGGTAGTGGGTTCCCCGCTTCGGGGGCGGGCACAGTTCGGGCCCGACAGGACAGGTGCTGGCCACGGGGGCGCTGAAGTACCCGTGCTGTGCACACCGGTAGCGGGGTCCCCGGCTGAAGGTGGTGAACTCGGGGAACCAGCTATAGCCGGTCAGCTTGTCCACCGTCGAGATAACGATGCTGGGCAGCGCGCGGTAGACCTCCTCGTCGGTGACGTGCAGCGGCAGCTCGCGGCCGCACTCTTCCGCCTGGCATCGGTGCACCACCCGCACGGAAACTTCGTCATAGTCGAGCGCCACCTGCTCCCGCCCGCAGTGGGGGCACTTGGTCACGATGCGGTCGTCCTCGTGCGCAGCGGAGAACTCGCCCCTCCGGGCGAGTCGGACCTCTGCTTCCCGGCCCCGCCACCATGCTGAGGAGTAGTCACCGAGACGGTTCGGGGTTCCCCCGCTGCCCACCAAGTAGCCCAGAGCGAAGGAGTCAGCGTCGGCGTCACCGATGTGCTTCTGGCGACGGAGGTCCTCGGCGACCACGAGGACGCGCAGCATCCGGAACACCTGCTGGACCGACAGCATCCGCAGTGGAAACCGGAGCCAGGTCGTCACCCCGGCGTTCTTGCCGCGTAGCCGGTCATAGAACAGTGCCGTGACAATGAGCCCGAGGTATGCCTCGGTCTTGCCGCCGCCCGCGGGGAACCAGAGGACGTCGACGTGGTCCAGCTCGCTTCGGTACTCCGGATCATTCTTCTCCCGCGCGGCGAGGGCCGGTAGGTGGGTGACGATGTACACGAGTTGGAACAGCCGCCAGGTCGCGAATGGCTTGCCGGCGTTGGCGCGGGCGAAGGTCTCGTTGGCCAGCTGGAACGCTCGGGCGAGCCGCGGATCGTCATACATCGCTCGACGACCGAGCTTGAACCGGCGTACTTCGTCGGCGAACTGTGCGAGGTCGCGTGCAGCCTCGGCGTGGTGGGGTTGGCCGGCCGCGGAGGCGACGAAGCGCTCGAAGTCCACTGCATAGTCCTCCATCGCCACTTGGACGCTCGAGAGGATGGCCGTCGGGTTCGTCGAGAGCTGGTCCCAGCGCGGCGCGACAACGTGGTCCCCGCGCGGCTCGATCACGGACTGAATGTGGGTCGGCAGGGTCTCCGAGCGCAGGCCTCCGTTCGGCGTGGCCACAGCGACGCAGCCAGTACCGTGACCTATGACGTTGGCGAGGTCGGCGAGCTGGTAATCGTCGGGTGCCAGCTCGAACCGCTGCGGCAGAATGGGCGTTGCCGGTGTGGGGTGCACTGCAATGCGGCAGTCGTACGCCGTCATGTCCTGCTGCTGGCGGCCCTCGATGCGGGTCATGTTCCGCAGCGCCACCGTGACGAGGAACTCGTCGCCGCCGAGTGGCTGCGCGAACGCGGTGAGCTCGAGGTCGGGGTAGGACGTCGGCTTCCAGTCCTCGTCGAGGACTTCCTTGACGGCGGCCTGGAAGGCGGCTTCGTCGGCTAGGGCGGCATGCGGGAGTTCGTTGCGCTTCGTGCGCAGTGGGCGCATCGCGAGCGGGCTGGCGTAGTGAGTGTCGATGACCTCCTGGACCAGCCGGTTCACGTCGCTCTGCAGTGCCACTACGGTGCCGTCGAGGGGCACTTGGATGCGGGTGCGAGGGAGATCGATGTCCTGGCGTCGCCAAGCCCCCAGGATGCGGGTCTTGCGTTCGCGTTTGCGGCGCTTCGGGGTGGACGATGCGTCCTCGCCTGCAGCGGCATCGGCGGCCCCCCCGTCGTCGGGTAACGGCTCGGCAGCCTGCTTCCCTGCGTCCGAAGCGGTGCCGTCGGCCGCCGTGCCCGGTGCAGTGGTGAGGTCAGTGGTCGGGGTGTCGGCGTCCGCCCCGAGGTAGGTCCGCTGTTCGGTCAGGGTGGCAATCTCTTCGAGATACAGCGCGAAGGCTAGCTCGACGTCGAGCTCGATGGGGTCGTTGCCTACAGCCCGCACGCGGAAGTTCAATCCGAGGGCGGGGACATCTCCAGTCTCCGCGGTCGCCGGCTCGGCGGGTTCGCTGCCGCTCGTAGTCTGCGTGGCGTCCGCCGGATCGTCCCCCTCCTTCGCGACCGGAGGGGGCTGCACCCAGATGGGCTCCAGGACGCCGAGGAGGACGTTGGCGCGCGGCTCCCACGGCGGACTGTGCCGGAGATTGGTGCGGTCGGCTAAGCGCAGAGCGAGTCGGTCGATGAGCCAGTCGACAACGCCGGATTCACGGCGGTTGCCCAGGGACGCGTTCATAGGTGCGGACGGTGTACGGCCTGCGGCGCCTAGCAACGATGACCTCCTCAGGTAATCAGTTCTCGACGGCCAGGAGCTTGCGCAGCTGACTGGCCGGGACGCTGCGTGGCCCACTGACGGACCGGATTTGGCGTAATTCGAACTCCTCGAGCACCTCTACGGGGTCAATGCCACCACAGATTTCGGATAGTTTCCGCAGGTTCTCCCCGGATCGACCGCTCGCGGCCTCGGCGATGGCCCCGGAGAGCACTCGCCCGAGTTCGCGGTGCAACCGGCGCAACTCGGTCGCGATGATCCCGATGCGTTCCCAGGCGCGGTCCAGGGTGAGGTCCTCACGCTTCGTCAACCATGCGACCCGTCGGATGTCGTAAACGTCATCGGGTGCGATAACCCTGCCCTCAGCCCAGTTCCTGCACGTCTGGCCGCCCAGGACGGCGCTGCCTCGTGTTCGGAGCGCTCGCGCCGCAGCGTCCCAGGAGCCGTACTGGTCGTGCAACGCCCACGTCGCCTTGCGGAACCGATCGAGGACCATGGTGACGGCGGCGACGTCCGCGTCGCTGTGTGCGGCTTCCAGCAGCCGCTCGTAGAGCTCATGGCGGGTTTCTCCTCGTGGGATGAGCAGCGTTGTTCCGGGAGTCAGAGCCGACACGGGAGTGGAGCTGTACCGGTTGCCGACCAAGACTTCGGCGGTGCCGTCGGCAGGGAGCCAGTACTGGGTGTTACCCGGCTCCAAGGTGACCGGCCGGGCGAGGACCGAACGAGCCCCGGCAGGCGTGCGTGCGTCGCTGCCGGGGTCCTCCTCGCCGCGGTCAACCTTGCCAAGGGCAGAGTTGAAGGCGGCGAACATGCGGTCCAAGTCCAACGCCGGTATCGGGGTGACGGGATAGTCGTCGCCGCGGTCATCCACCGTCACGGGTCCGTACACTGTGCGCGGTTCCGGCACGTGAGGGGTGGGCGGGCAGTCGAGGTTCAGCTCGGCCGCCGTCTCCTTGAGTGTGGTCCGCCACTCGTTGTCGAGTCCGAGCAGCATCTGTGTGGCCCACTGCGCCTCGTCGTGGTCGACCACGAGCACGTACTCTGTCCCCTCACCGCCGAGCAGGCTGGCGCGTCGCCATGGCGGGGGGACTCCCGGATGGACCTCGACCGTCGGCCGGAGGGCCCATGGCAGCCGCTCGCCGTAGGACACGACCCGCAGCCTCGGGATCCCGGAATCGCTGCTCATCAGCTGCTCTATCGAAGGATCGACCTCGAGGAGGTCCTGAGTGAGTGCCCGTGCGGCGGACCGGGTCTGTGTGCGGACGACGATCAGGAAGTCCTTACGGTGAACCTGTGCCCAGTCGAGGGTCGCACGTAGGACTTCGAAGCGGGGGTTGTACTCCTCGAGGAGGTCCGCCAGCTCAAGCACGTCGCGGCGGAGGTCAGGCCACAACGTCTCCCTGAACCCACCCCACTCCTTGGGAAGCTCGCCGTCCCGTCGCTCCCGCAGCGTGCGACGCAAGGTCGTAGTGCTCACACCGCGGGCTTCCTGGGCCGCATAGAGGTCTGCGGTCGCCAGCTTGCCCCAGGTGCCGGCGAGGACGTTCACCAATTGCACCGCCTCAGCCACCCGGGGCGGGAACGGAAGGTTGGTACGTCGAGCGGCAGCGATGCCGCTCAGGCATCGACGTCGGAGGCGGGTGAGCTCCGGCGCCTGGAACTCGGCCAGTTGCACCGGGGAGCGCGGCACGCACAGCAGAGCGTTGGTCGACAGCGGGCCCCTGTCGCGTGGTCGGCCGAGCTCCTTGCCGACGTCGCGCCGTAGCCCGGGGGTCCAGCCCCACCGCAACCACCGGCCGGCGTCCTTCAGGTCGGGAGGGCACGGCTCACCGATCGTGCTGAGCACGATCACGCGGCTTGCCTGATGCTGGTCGGCCCACGTCAGGGCGGCGTCCAGGGTGTCTGGGTTCCGGAAGCTGGTGCGGTCAATGATGACCAGCCCAGGCTTCACTTGGGGAAGCGTCGGCCATCCGAGAGATGTGTTGAGGTACAGCAGGCCTTCGCTCCAAGCTCGGGCGGGACTGATCGCGCCGAGCAGGTCGGTAACGGTCCCGTCGGCCCGCACCCGCTGAGCTCGCAGCGCCTTCGACAGGTTCTCCGCCCCCACCTTCAGTCGCCGCAGCCGGTCTGTGAGGTTGACGTTCAGCCCCACGACGACGAGCGGGCCATCGAAGCCTTCACCGTCGAACTGGCCGCGGAACCTTGCGCCGAGCCGGTTGAGCTGCAAGAGAACCCCGAGCGCGATGGCCACATCATTTCGTCCCTGCGGGAGCGCCAGATCGAGGTCTTGCTGGGTCTCCGTCAAGACGTACCTGATGAGGTTGAGGGTTGCCTCGTCGAGGGGGCCGTGGTCGACGCTCACACTGGCGTCCGTGAAGCGGAGACGACGCAGGCGCTCGAGTAGATCCCCGGGATCGATGACCGCGGGCACCAGTGCGTCTAGGTACGGCACCCGAAGCCTCCGTTGGCGTTGAAGAGACAAGTTCTTGTTCACCCTAGTAATCACCGCCGACAACCTGCGTGAGTGACGGAGAGGCTCGCCCGGATCGGCTGCCGAGCCGTGGTGCGTCGGCGCGTCAACGGACCGGTTCCGTCGTCGGAGGCCTACGGTGGCCAAGTCGGATGCGGGCATATGCCGAGATCGCCGACAGGGTTGTCGTGAGCCTGCGGTAAGAGCAGGTGACTTATGAGAAGGAGGAAGGGCCTGGTGACGGGGAGCGGCGCGGTGGTCCTGACTAGCCGGGCGGCCATCGAACGCCGCTCTTTGCCGCTGGCATTGAGCCGCATTGCGGAGTACGAGTCGTGGCGCAAGGAGCGTCACCGGCCGGCCACGTACGTGCACAAGTGGTGGGCCCGCCGCCTCGGTTCAGTGTTCCGGGGGGTACTGCTGAGTGCCGCACCCGCACGGCCAACGAGCGCAACTGCGCCGTTGGAGGGTCTGGTTGTGTACGACCCCTTCGCTGGCTCGGGGACCACTCTTGTTGAGGCGGCCAAACTGGGCGCCTCCGTCGTGGGTTGCGACATCAACCCGATTGCGACGTTGACCCAGCGGCAGGCTCTCCAGACATGGAAGACACAAACGCTCAGCCGCCTATTTTCCGATGTGGAGTCGGCCTGCCGTGACCACATCGACGCGCTGCACGTCGCGGCCGATGGGCTACCGGTGCTTCAGTACTTCTGGGTGGCATTCACCCGCTGCATCACCTGCGCCGACGAGGTCGAGCTCTTTTCCAGTCACGTCTTCGCGAAACACGCATACCCCGATCGGAATCCGAAGGCGCATGCCACCTGTCCACGCTGCCACGCCGTCTGCTCGGTGACCCTAGGCATTGACGAAGCCGGCTTTTGCGCTTCCTGTGAGTCACCGTTTGCCTTCATGGGTCCAGTCGCCGCCGCGGGGAGGACGGGTCGTCACTTTCTCTGCCAGCGGGGACACCGCAGCGCCGTCCTTGAGGCTTTGGGTGGGACACCGCCGCAGCGACGCATGTACGCCAAAGTGGTTCGAACTGCTGACGGGGGTCGGGAGTACCGCTCTATCGATGACTTCGACCTGGCTCTGTACGAGAGAGCGGGCGAACTGTTGGCGAATGCTGCACCAGAGCAATTGGTCTTGCCCGTCGGGATGCTGACAGATGGCACGAACACTGTCCAGGCACTGAGGTGGGGCTACCGAACATGGGCCAGCTTCTTTAACGATCGCCAGCTCTACTGCCTGGGGCTCCTCGGCGCCGCCCTCCGTGATCTGCCCGGACAGGGTGCCGAACGTGAGGCGCTTGCAGCGGCGTTCGGTAAGACGCTCGAGCATCACAACCTGTTCTGCTCGTTCAAGGGGGAGGGCACCGGGCCGGTGAGATCGATCTTCCACAACCACGTCCTGCGCCCGGAGCGTTGTTCCGTGGAGGGGAATCCGTGGGGCGCAGCAGGTGGCTCGGGCGGGTTCGCGGAGGCGCTGAACCGGCTTCAGGCGGCTCAGCGCTACAAGGAGGAACCGTCTGACTTGGTCGATCGAGGCGGCGCCGTGGCGACGGTCACCGGGCGCTCTGGGCGGCTCGGACAGGTCATCGTCTCGAGCTGGAAGGAGTTCCAAGAAACGCCCGGCAGCGCCTACGTGACGACGGGTGACGGCGGCTCGACAGATCTGCCCGACGGGTCGGTCGCGTTAGTGATAACCGATCCGCCATACGTCGACAACGTGCACTACTCCGAGCTCGCCGACTTCTTCCATGCCTGGATGAAGTCGATCCGTCCCCACAAGGACTACCCTCAGGCGGTCAGCACTCGTGATGCCCGAGAGGTGCAGAACACGTCGCCGACAGAGTTCCGCCGCATGGCCTCCCGCGTCTGGCATGAGTGCGCGCGCGTGCTCTGCGACGACGGCATTGTCGCGTTCAGCTTCCACCAGGCTCGAAGCAGTGGATGGGAGGCGCTGATGGCGTCTCTGCACGACGCAGCCTTGGTGGTTACCGCTACGCGGCCGGTGGTTGCGGAGGTGACTACGAGCCTGACCAAGGTCGCGGCACTCGCACCCAACCGCATCGACCTCATTGTGGTCTGCCGCAAACGGAACCGGGTGCGTCGGGCGGTCCGGACTCCAGCCCAGGCCCGCGCCGTTGTTATGCGACAGCTTCGATCCCTGCGTGAGAGCGGCTTGGACCTCGGAGCTGGCGACGTTCTCTCCGCCGTTCGCGCAGCCGTGCTGGCCCAGGGCACCCGTCAGCAAACCCCAGACTGGGAGAGTCTGAGGATCCAAGCCGACGGCGAGGCCGCCCGCGCACTTGAGAGCTGGACAACCGCGAACTAGTCCTCCATCAGCCTAGGCCCCAGCTCCTCTGACCCGCGTGGTGCGTGGCCTGTGGGTCTGCGCCTGCCCTCGTGCCGTGCCTCTCGAACGGACGATCATCGGCGTGCTCTCCAAGGTGGATATGCTAAGGTCCGGGTCGGTCACGGACGGCGTGTCAGGCGTGGAGTCGGACAACCCCGGTCTTGCGGGCGGCGGGTCGGGCCCGGGTGGTGTCGGCGTCTACTCGCCTCCACAACTCCCCATCGACGACACACGTCGAGCAGAGTCGGGTCGTAGGGACAGCGAGAAGGTCGACAGCTGCTTCCCACTCCTCGAGGTAGTGGTGCATCAGCCGTTCTCATCGAGCCGGACGACAACAACACCAGCGATGTTGTCGGACATGTTCAGGGACATCCTGATCTCATCAAAGTCTCGGGTCATCGACTCCAGGACGTAGCCGGGCGGGGCAGGTCGGAGTGGGTTCAGGACGTGGCGAAAGTAGTTCAGCCCGAAATGACCCATGTCCTCGGGTAACTCGGGGAACACCGAACCGAGGAAGTCATGCCGACCGTCCGGAGTCGCAGGCGCGATTGTAGGTGTCGCGTGCTGGAAGGTGCCGATGCGCACACTTAGAACTCGGTCGATCATCGACCGAGTGACTGCGCGAGACCCGTACTGTCGGGTCGTCAGGAAGTCGAGGAGGACCGGCGCCAAGTGCTTCCGTAGCGCCGGGATCAGGGGGGCGCGCGTCGGCGACGGTGTCCACAGTTCCTCCAACGCGACTGACTGTTCGTACGTGTCTGTGGAGTTGTCAATCACGAACTCGTCGGCGAGCAGGGCCGGCATCAACGAGACGGACCGCTTGACGCATTGGAGGCATCGTCCGCTTCGGTGCCCGTCCGGGCACGGGTCCCAGCCGCGGTAGTCGCCGGTGCCGAGGTACAGAGCATAGACGGGTAGCAGGTCAAGGGCGGCCGCGGCGGTCATCAGCGTCGTGCGTTGCGTCCCAGTTCCCCCCGGGTAGCTGAAGTCGAACTTCCACTTGCCTCCGTCCACCGTGACACGCTTAGCCTGCACGAGCATGCCGTATGCGCCGCGGGCGTCTATCCACCACCAGATCCAATCCGCTCCACTGAGAGCCTCTGCGCGCTGGGTGAAGGACACGACAGTGACGGCCTTCGCGGCGCGTGAGGTGACCACCTCGGTGATGGACGTCTCGCCCCATCGTGTGAGTGCCTGTTCGCAAGCATCCATGTGACGAACGGCGTGGATTCGCGCCCACCGGAACGCCTCCTCGACTGCTGTCATGGAGCAATAGTTCCACGGGCAATTCGGACGAACCTGCACGTTGACCGCCGTTCCGTCGCCCATGGAGCCATCAGGTGTGCCTGGCAGGCATCTCCGGCTGTGCCAGCTGGTCGGTGGGACGCGATGCCGGGGCAGGTCAACGACATTCGGGAACTACCCACCACCGGGTAGTTCCCTGAACTACCCGTTTCGGTTTCCCGAAACTCCCGGCCGGCGTCGATCTGGCTGGGAGTTTCGTCGTTGGGGGGTGGTGCCGACTGCCGTCGTCTCCGCTGGCACACCTCTCGTATGCCGTGGGCCCGGATTCGGCGTCCCGTGGCGGTTTTCGGGCAGGCTCGCGCCGACGTCATGCTGGATGGGTGACTTGGCCGGACCCGTCAGGCGTCGTGTTGCCTGCGTCGGTAGAGGTGCCCGTCGAGCCAGATCGTGCCCGGAATCGGCCTGGGTTGTACTCCTCGTAGGGTCCTGTGCAGGTCCGTGGTGAACCAGATGTCGCGTTCGCGGAGGAGCCGCGCGAGCTTGTCTCCTTTGGTGGTGGTGGTGTAACCGCGGTCAAGGAGACTCTCGTTCGCTCCGGGGAGATCGTCCAGGACGGCGAGGGCGGCGCCTGCTCGGTCGCGGATGCCGGGCGGAGCGCAAGCCCGGCGACGAGCTGCTGGAGAGGGTCCGCACCTACGGGAGGGACGTAGGTGGCAACGTGGCCTTCGTAGCCGAGGAGGGTCTCCGTGGGTCGACGGCCAGTCGCGGTGCGGCGGCCCAGCGGGGCGTCGTGGTCCACCGACCAGAAGGCTCGTCCGTCGGCGTCGATGAGCTTCTTGTGGGTCTGGTGTGACTCTCTACGTCCGTCCCGTCGATCGCGACCGCGGTGGGGCGCGAGTACTCGGGCGGCACGCTGGCCTGGACGATCGCGGTCGTGAGCTTGTCCAGGCTCATCGCCAAATAGGGACAGTCGTCGGGGCAGGGCGCCATCTCGCCGATCTGCTCGTCGCTCTCCAGGTCGTGCTCATGATCGACAACGACTCCGCCGCTGAGCAGGCGCAGCACACGGCATGCCAGCCGGACAGGACCCGCTTGTAACGAATCTGGACGTCCCGGGGGGGGGCGCCCAGGCCGACGAGTTGGTCGGGGCTCAGCTCATCGAGGCCCGACCGTAAGACACCGGACCTGCTGCTCGGATCCTGGTCGCTGTTGGGCCAACTGGGTCGGGTGCCGCGTCGGCTGATCTGGGACAGGTTGCCGCGTTGCTGGCCGTGTGTGATCCGGCCACGGCCATCGGGGCGCGCGACCGGGCGGTCGTCCGGATGCTGGTTCGGCTGGGCCTGCGCGCTGGCGAGGCCGCCCGCCTGCAGTTCGACGACATCGACTGGGCAAGTGGACAGATCAAGGTCATCGGCAGGGTCGCGAGCACGTCCTGCCGCTGCCGGTCGACGAGACACTGTGGCGGAGGGGGTAACGGCCCGTCGCGCCTCTTGGTGTCGTGGGCAGTCGATACGATCTGAGCCCGCGACGCCGCAAGCTCCTTGGCGCCGCACCCGAGGCCGGGGGCGATACGGATGACCGGACCGAACAAGGGAGGGCGATGGTCGACACCACGGCGCTGGAGCGGTTCGCCGCGCGTGCGACCGACCTGCTGGTCCGGCTCGCGCAAGAGACCGACCCGGCCTTGGAGAGGGCGTACGACGAGTTGCTGTTTAAGGACCTCTACGACGTCGTGCGGCGCCGAGCCATCGCTTTGGCGATGAGACCTGGCGAGACGTCCATCAAGGGCGTCTGGCTTCCGCGCGTCCAGCCTGGCGACCTCGACGCCATCACCCTCGACGCGACGGTGGCGGCCTTGGAATGCGCGCGACGTACCGCAACACGCTTCGACCCCGAGCGGGGAGATGGGGCCAGCTGGGCGTTGGGCGCCGCCGGATACACATACGTCGACGCTGTCCGTGACTTCTACCTGGCCCGCCGCAAGGCTGCCGTCGAGAGTGTCGACCCGCATGAGCTCGGCGAGCTGCCTGACCCGCGCGGGTCCGGCGCGAACCCGGAACAGGTGGCAGAAACCCGGGCCGCGCTAGTCGATGCTCTGAGCCGACTCACGGACGATGAACGGTTCGTCGTGCTCGCCCAGGCGCAGTACGGCATGTCATACGCCGAGATTGCCCAGTACCGCTTCGGCGGTCCGTTGAACGTCAAGCGGGTCGACCGGCTCCTGCAGTCGGCCCGGCGCAAGCTGGCCCACGCGGAGCGGGCATGGAACGAGCAATCGTGACCGCGACCCGCCCCGGCCGCGGGCCCAGGAGACCGAACGCTCCTCAAGAAGGTGAGCCGCGGTGACGTGGAACACCCTGGAGGACTTGGAAGCGGCCGTCGTGGAATACCAGCGCAGCTGGTGGCTGCACAACGACGACGCCCTGGCGGTAGTCAACGATCGAACCGCCCACCCTGGCCTTCGAGCGAAGCTGAGGGCCACGTCGTTGCTGGGACAGATCGTGACTACGGCTGACGTGTACTGCCCACAGTCACCAGGGGCGCCGGACGACTGCCCATTCCTGCTGGTGCGTCGACCCATTCATAAACGCATCATCGAGCAATGCGTCGCCGCCGCAACCGGCAGGTGACGCTGCGGGGGAGGCGACCGCCCCGTCGGTCTTCTTCACCATCGGCTGCCCTGGCGCCGGCAAGACGTCCGTGCTGCGCGGCGTTGTCGACCGGTACCGAACCAACTACAGCGGCCTCACTGGGCCCAGACCCGCGTCCATCATCGATGCCGACCGAGTCCGCCAGCTCCTACCTGAGTACGCCGCGGGGCTGGGCGCGTTCGTTGTCGAGGAAGAGTGCTACTACCTGACCTACGGCGAAACGTTCGACCGCGCCGTGGCCAGACGCGCCGACATCGTCTACGACACCATCGGTCGGCTGACCAGCATCCGTGAGAACCTCGAGCTGCTTCACGAACGCCGGTTCGACGTTCATGTACTCCACGCGACTTGCAGCCTGGACCTTTGCCAGCAGCGAACGGAGCACCGCGCCCTGAACGTTGACGGGCGCCTGGTGTCCCCTGGCATGCTCAAACGCGCAGCCGCGGACGCGCGCGACACGCTCGCCGCTCTCCTCAGCGAGGGCTTCCCACTCGCCGGCTGGGCGGTCGTGGACACCACAGACGTGACCGTTCCGACACTGGTGGACGGAACGAGGATGTGGTCAGACTTGTTCTAGCGGTATGCGGTCACGCTGACATCTCATGTCTCGTTGGGGTGACCAGCGACACGGAAACATGCCATCATGCGTTCAACATGTCCGCACGCGAACGCGTGACGCACACTCAATGCTTGGGGAGCCCGTGGACGTCAACACTCAGCCCGTGGCCAACGGTTCGATGAACCTGCCGCCGGCACTGCGGGATGCCGTGGCTAACGCGTCGTACAACTACGACGAGGCCCTGATCGCGTATGAGGATGCTCTGGCCAGCCGTGACACGGGTAAGCGGAGTCTGGCCGAGGCGCGCCTGCACGACGCAGCCGCGCGCCTGTCTGCTGCACAGAGCGCGCTGGTTTCGTCGCGCGTGTCGGTGCCTGCGAAGCCGTCGTTCGCGGACCTGCTCGCCGACCCACGACAGCAGCTCGACCCGACCGGTGAAGTCATGCGCAGTGTGCTCGCCTATCGCACCGCGCCCGTAGCCACGGCATCAGCCACGCCCACTTGGGCGGACCGAGCGCCACACGAGTCGTGGTTGGGAACGTACGTCACGGAGCGGTTGGTCGCGTCCACGGTCGTCGCCACCGCTTACTGATCCGACGTCCCTTGTCCTGGGCGTGACGCGTTGGCCTTCACGGCCGTAAGTGGAACAGACGTTCGACCGCGACGCCGATGCGCAGCGCCTGAGGACAACACCACGGCAGCCTTCGTCCCCACGCCCGCGCTACCCCGCATGGCTCGTGCGCGGTGGCCCGACGGAAAGATTCTTCGGATCGGTGGGGGAATCCGTGCGGGCATGTGCCTAAGAGTGGGTGAAGACATCTAAGCGAAGGAGAGCCGCCATGGCGAAGCCTGACAACCACCTGGAGGTGGTCATCGTTGTTTCCGGTGCGCCGGAGGCCGTCCGCGTCAACCGCAACGAGCCGCTCAAGAACGCTGTCCGTGAAGCGCTGCGCGAGTCCGGAAACCACGGTCAGCACCCAGAGGACTGGGAGCTTCGCACCGAGGCCGGTCAGCTGCTCGCTCTGTCGTTGAATGCTGGCGAAGCGGGACTGTTCGACGGTCAGACGCTGTTCCTCAGCCCGAAGGCGGGTGCCGGTGGGTAACGGACCCGACGACTCCGCCGCGGTAGGAAACGGTCGTGGGCCGCGCCTGGTGCCGGCCCAGGTCACAGACGCCAAGTTCGCCGAGCAGCTGGAGCGGTGGCGTGCGAATGCTGACGCGTACGCCCGACGCGGGTGGGTGCTGCTGTCCGCCGGTGACTTGAGCGTCGACGTCGGCTTCCTCCAGAACGTTCCGCTGGGCGGCCTGACCATTCCTGTCATGACGGCGTGTGTGCGGTTGGACTACTGGAACTTCGACCTTTGGCCGCCGTCGTTGACGTTCCTCGACCCGATCACGCGCAACCCGGCTCCGCCGACCGTGCGCGCTCCGGACCGTGTCAGCCCCACCGAGGTCCGTGACGCGCTAATCGACCAGCACCCGAACACCCTGCAGCCGTTCCTGTGTCTGGCAGGGATACGTGAGTACCACAACCATCCGCAGCACTCCGGCGACGACTGGCTTCTGCACCGGCACTTGCGCGAAGGTGACCTTGCGGTTATCTGCGACCGAGTCTGGCGGCGGATGGCTCGCAACGTGCTCGGTCTCTCCTTGAGCGTCCAGTCGTTGGCGCCGCCGGGAGGACAGATGGCCACGCGGCTCGAGGTCAACCTTCTTCAGGGTGACCCCGACCTGCCTCAGCGCACCCCGGCTAGGCCTGACCCGACTGCTGATGAACTGCCGCACGGCGAACAGCCCGAGCCGCCCGCTGAACTCCCCGCTGCCGCCAACAAGGCTGGGCACGCGCAGGCGGCCACGCGAGTGGACGGCGCCGGTGATGCTTCCGGTGAGTCGAACGCACAACGACCGGGGGGGCTGCCGGCCGATGCAGGGGTATCCGGTCACGTTCCACAGGAAGTTGTCGGTGACCAAGGCAGGTCAGTGTGGACCTGACCTCAGTGAACGAGTTGCAGGTGCCGCTGGATGATGTCTTGCGTCCGACGCTGGAGTTCCTCGCCGAACGTGGCCGACAGGGTCACGAAGGGTTCGTCGTCTGGGGTGCCCGGCACCTCGACCCGCACACGCTGCGGTTCACCAGTTGTTACGTGCCCGAGCAGACCGCGCACCAGACGCCCGACGGGTTGCTCGTCGTTGTCGAGGGGGAAGCGCTGTTCCGGATGAACCGTGCATTCTACGAGCGGGGTGAATTGGCTGCTGGGCAGGTACACACGCATCCCACAGACGCCTACCACTCCGGCACCGATGACCACTTTCCGCTGGTCACGTTGCGCGGCGCTGTGAGCCTCGTCGTCCCTGACTTCGCCAAAGCTGGGCTCGAAGGCATGCCCCGATGGGCGTGGTACCGGCTACGTGGCCTGGGTCATTGGGACGCCGTTGCCAGTAGTAACACCCGCATCCTCATTGACACGCAGGGGGCGTGACCCGTGGCACTCCCTCAGTTCTTCTCCCGCGTGGCGGACTCCCTGCGACCGGTAGCTAACATCGATCCGGACACCCTCGCCAGTAAGCTCAACGGCGTTGCGGTTCACATTGAGCTGCATTCAGCTGAAGCACCAGCGCAAGAGGCGTTCCGGTTGGCGTGCAACCTTGCCGCTCGGCTCTACCCGCGTATCAGCGTTTCGGCCCACACGGCCACCGGCGACGAACGCAACGAGCGGACGGTACCGGACGGCTTTGACTTGGTTGTTCACGCCAAGGACCTCATCCTGGGGATCAACCCGGCAGCGAACGTCATCCCTGTCAACACCGACCACTCCCCAACTCAGCCGGTTACCGACCATGACATGCCCACCGACTACACAAGAGACGCCCGGGCGCCCAGCGCTTCGAGCCGAAATGTTCGTCTGTGTATCGGGCCCGCCGCGAGCGTAGACGAGGGCCAGGTGGACACGGTGGCGGACGGGTCTGTCGTGACGGTCGACGCCACAGGATGGAGTGTTTTGGTCGACCCTGAGCACACGCCGACGGCGCGACTCGCCGCGCCCAGCGGCGGCGGACCTGCTGGGCACCCGTTGGCGTGGTTGGCAGCAGGCGCCTTGGGGATGGCTGAGATTTTCCGGGTCGTTTTCGCCGCTGAGCTCGGCCCGCGCGGCAGGACCTCTCTGCAACCTGGCGGTCTCGACCTGCTGACGAGCCGCCAGATGGACCCAGCCTCAACTCGTTCTGGTGCCCCCGACCCAATGAACGCCCACCCAACGAACCCCGCCCCAACCCCCGGCCAGGTCGACCTCGGCGAGGTGCACCTGATCGGCGCAGGGGCCATCGGACAGGCCGCCGTCTACGCCCTCAGGTGCCTCGACGTAACGGGCGTCGTCCACGTGGTCGACCCGGAAACGGTCACGCTGTCGAACTTGCAGCGGTATGTGCTCACCGATGCAGGCTCCGTCGGCAACAGCAAGGTGGACCTGGTTCGCAACGCCCTCACCCAACCCGGCGCGCCTGCTCCATCACAAGCAGGGTCCCAGGACGAGACTTTGCCGCAGGAGACGGCAGAACGCTCGAATGTCACCTTGGAGGTGCGCCCATTCACCGGTCGGTGGGGCGATCTCCCGGACCACCTGCAGGTGCCGCAGGCTCTGGTGGCCTTGGACAGCGCAAAAGACCGCATCACCGTGGCGGCCACGATGCCGACGCACGCATACAACGCGTGGACCCAGACTGCGGACCTGGGATGGTCACGGCACGAAGAGTTCGGCACCCGCCCCTGTCTTGCGTGCTTGTACTACCCGAGCCAGCCTCGGTTGTCCGAGCACGAGCTCATCGCGGAGGCCCTTCACCAGCACCCTTTGCGTGTTCTTGCGTACCTTATCTACAACGTTCCCATCGGGTTTCCCTTACCGGGTCTGCCGGCCCTGGCAGAGCTACAGCCGCCGCCCGGAGCTGAAGTATGGGGTGAACGCTCCCTCGTCGACGACCTCGTCAGTGCCGACGTCATTGACGAAGTTGTCCGGTCGTCGTGGAGCACGTCGACCATTGGGGCGTTGTATCGCGATGGCATCTGCGCTGGTGGTCTGCTGCCCGTGGGCGACCTTCCAGGTGAGGTCCTTGTTCCGCTGGCGCATCAGTCTGCGCTCGCCGGCATCTTGCTTGTCGCTGAACTGCTCTGGTCTCGCGACCCGCATCTGAGAAGTCATCGGGACGCCGCCACCGAACACCGGTATGACGTCCTGCGAGGCTTTCCTCAGGTGGTGACCCGACCTCGTGAGCGGACGGCGCACTGCTTGTGTGGCGACGCTGCGTACGTGTCATTGCCGCTCGGCGCCGCCGGACTCGATGTTGCCAGCAGTCTCACCGGGTTCAGCCCTGTCGCCGACGATGAAGGCATCTCCTGAGTGGCGCCGGGACAGGGCCCAGTGTGGTCCGACGGTCCATCCCAGGAAGGGACTGTTCTTAAGGCGTTCGTCGCCGGCTGCTGCGGCGGCGAGCCCGTCGATGACCTGGGTCGTCGGCCACTGCCCAGCCGACGGCAGACCCCGCAATGCCTTGACGTGTTCCGACAGTTCGTCGCGGGGGGTCAGCGACAGGAAGAGGACCGCCTGTCGCCAGGCGTATGCCGCGTCCTTGATCGTGGCCAGCGGGCGTTCTTGGCTCTGGGCCAAGTGCAGGAGGCGGGTGGCGCGCGCTGCAGCCGTCTTCGCAAGGTCCCGCGGAGATCGCGTTGGTCGAACGCCCCGGGCCGTGGGCAGCGCGGCCAGGTGGTGGGTCGTGAGCACCTGCTGACGCTCGATGATCATGCCGTTCCTTGCCACGGAGCCTCCGTCGGGAACCCCACGAGTGCACAGCTCGGCGAGCGTGAGCTTCGACGGCTTCTCGTTGCGGCGGAAGATCGTTCTGATGCCGCTCGCCGAGGTTCCCCAGGGTTGCTCATCGAAAGTCCCCACCCTGGTGGCGGTGTCAGCGTAGCGGTTGGCGGGTGCCGGTGGTCGCTG